>JGI20225J20221_1003170_pt1 | contig 10428 bp, 9 predicted proteins | sample BioMet4_FD_20221 | JGI IMG/M metagenome (IMG submission 20221) | reverse complement strand
GGGAACAAACAACCCAAGTCCCGTAGGGACGTAACCTATGATGCCCTTCCGGATTCACCCACCCTATGCTGCCGCACGAATCCTTTCGTGTGGCAAACTAATTTATTCTACCAATAATTCTTTCTCTTTTTATACTTCCCACGCGATGAAAATCGCGCGGGAACGGAGTATGCGAAAACCATCCGACAGTCTCCAAACCATCGCTTGTTTATGCTACAGAAAATAAGCAAGCACCAAATAAATTGTAATAACAATAAATAATGCGACCACCGTAACTACAAAAATGTTTATCGCCTTTTGGTAATTTCTTTTTACACTCATATTTTTGTTATTCGTTCGAAAAAATACCATGTATTGTATTTCAGTTTTTTCTCTGATGAAATCGGGTTTAATTTATTCTACAATTTTATAAAACAACCGGTATTTCAATGTTAAACCAAATCGATCCTTTGGATACCAAAACAGTTGGGAATATTCACTCTGATCATCCTTCCTTACGTACGAAGCGTTGGCTTCTTTCTTAATCATTGTCATTGTAATGTTAAAGTCTTCGAATTTAGTTCTCCCTTTTGCATCGACAAACTCCAAACCGACAAAAAAGGAATCTGTGTTATCGACCACAACGTTATACTCTGATAAATCTATGTACATTTTCTCGTTTACTTTGTTGGAAACAAAGCATACGGCCGGTTGGGGCAGATAATTTTTTATTTCTTTCCCGTTTTCCATCCGAATAATGACAGGTTTAACTACAAAACCTTCCCCTTCCAATCCCTGCCATTTGTAATTGAAATAAAACTCCAACGCATCAATAAAGTATTTCTTATGTTTATCGACCGTTACTTTCGAGATGATTGTTAGTTTGCCTTTCCCCTGGACATGCAGGTCATCCTTCTTCCCCGGCGAAACCATTATTGAATAACGCTTGTTTTGGTCCACCATTACTTCCTGTAGGTTTATGATTGTATCCAAACCGTTTTTTTTCGATTGGGCAAAAAGATGGCAAGTGAAAGACAATATCAATATGCCTGTAAATATTTTTTTCATGTGAAACTGTTTTTACGTTGTACTATAAATTATTATGCACTCCGTCCTTTCGCATATACTCTTTAATAGCTGTAAATTTCGCATTGGTTGACGGGTTTTGCAAACCCGTCGTAACTGTAATATAAGCATTTATAATGCGGGAAATCCTTTGCTTTTAACACGAAGCAAAGATATGAATTTATTTGAAAAATAAGCGAAGTACGATTTACACATACATTTATTACTCCACAAGACTCAAAATGATTTTTCAACCAAATATTTCAACGGCGAGTAAAAACGTTCGAACAAACTGCGATCCTCTGTAATGATCTCGGCAGTACCCGTAAGCTCCCCGGTAAATTTAAGTTCTTGTCCGGTAGTAGTGCGCAATCCTTTGGACAGGCTCACTTCCAAGGTATAATTATTATCGTTGGTAACCAACGATTTGTTTCTTATCCAGCCTTTCAGCATTCCGAATTCGAGATAGGGATAACCCGACACTTTGATATTCACAGCCTGACCGACCTGTACCTTCCCCGATCCTTCTACTGGAAGCTGTATTTTACCTACTATATCACCTTTATTGGCAGGAACTATCGCCAGCACTTTATCGCCCGATTTGATATACTGGTTTTGTTTCCAGAACGAGTTAAAAGTTACTGTTCCGTTTTGCGGCGCAACGAGAAGATAATTTTGTTGCCAGTTTTCAAGCGCGGTTTTTAGTTCACGGAATGAAGAACGTAAATCGGATAAAACCTGATTCCGGTCTTGTATCTGTTGCAAGGATAATTTATTGACAGAACCTTTCATTTGCGACGATTCAATTTCGGCAAGCGAAATGGAGGTTTTCAATTGTATCAAATCCTGCTTCTTTGAAAGATAAGTTTGCTCGGCTGTTTCCATATCGTATTTTGAGTTGACATTTTCATTGTATAGTTTTTTCTCCCTTTCGTACATTTTAGCGGCTATTTCTATTTCGTTCTGCTTCAGCGCCAATTGATTTTTCAGGTTCGCGAGGTATGCTTTACGATCGGTTATTTGCCGGAGCATATTTGTTCTTTCTTCGTTGGTAAGGTTATAATGTTGCATATTTCTGTAATTCATTACTGACTTTGCAAAAGCGGAAAAATAGCTTTGGACTTCACCTAATCCGTAAGATTTCTGTAACATGTTATCCGGTATAACCGTTGTCGAGTCATTTATTTGTATCTGCTTCAGATACTGTATCAATCTCATGGCATCTTGTGTTTCCGCGGTATTATCTATCACCAGCAGAATTTGCCCGCTATTTACCGTTTGCTTATCGGAGCAAAGCAACTCCTTGATCCTTCCCGTATTTTTGGCCACCAACCAAACCGGAGGGTTTTCCGATGTCAGTTCGACATTTCCTTGTACTATATCGGGATATTTGAAAAAGAAACTTCCGATAAACAATATCAGGAGTACCCCTCCTATTACCGAAATGCCATACCTCACCAATGCATGCGGCGGACGCGTCAGAATTTCCTGAACTTCATCGCTGCGCAGTTCTATTTCCTTGCCGGCCTCTGCCCGACCAGAAATTCCAGAATTTGTATTGTCTTTTTCGTGAGTCATATATTTTGATTACAATTCCAGTTGGTTTTTTACCAAACGATAATACGCCCCATGCCTTAGCGTGAGTTCATCGTGAGTTCCCTGTTCTGCGATCTCCCCTTTTTCGAGTACTATAATATTATCGGCATGACGGACGGTACTGAGCCGGTGAGCTACCACTACCGATGTCCGCCCTTTAAAGAAAGCCGACAGATTTTCCATAATCTGACGCTCGTTATTTGCATCCAATGCATTGGTAGCCTCGTCGAAAAACACAAACTCGGGATTTTTATACACCGCCCGCGCTATCAGGATACGTTGTTTCTGTCCCTGGCTCAGGCCGTGCCCTTCACTGCCTATTTTCGTATTATAGCCCAGTGGCAATGAATCGATAAATTCGCGGATATTGGCCGTAATCACCGCGTTCAGCAAACGTTCCTTGTCGATGCTATCATCGGCGGGAGCAATGTTTCGGGCTATCGTATCCGAGAATATGAAACCATCCTGCATCACTACTCCGCACCTCTTGCGCCATTCCCTGATATTATAATTGTTCAGTTGAATGTTTCCAAGCAAAATATCGCCGGTATGAAGCGGGTAAAACCGCAACAGCAATTTTACCAATGTAGTTTTACCGCTCCCGCTGGTACCTACTATGGCCGTTTGCTTACCGGCCGGAATCACCATCGAGATATTCTTCAACACCAATTCTCCCACAGAAGTGGCATCGTAACCAAAACACAGGTTTTCCATCATAAGGTCTTTTCCGGGAGGAATTTCCCGTAAGGTCATCTCCTCCTGTTTTTGTTCATCGTCCTTATCGTGTATTTCGCTCAGGCGTTCGAGGCTCAGGCGGGCATCCTGCGTTTGCCTGAAAAAAGAGATCAGCTGGTCCACCGGGCTATTGAGCTGGCCAATGATGTATTGCACCGAGAGCATCATGCCCAACGTCATTTTCCCATCAATTACCAGCTTAGCTACCAAAGCGGTGATCAGGATGTTTTTCACCTGGTTGATAAATACCGCTCCCGAATCCTGGTATTGCCCCAGCGCCAGCCCTTTGATTTGCAAACGAAACAGGCGGGCTTGTATGCGCTCCCATTCCCAGCGTTTTTGCTGCTCGCAGGCGTTGAGTTTGATTTCCTGCATGCCGGTTACCAGTTGGATCACATTGCTCTGGTTAGCCGATGCCTGTGCAAAACTTTTATGGTCGAGTTCGGCACGCCGTTTCATAAACATTTTTACCCATGCGAAATAAAGGGCACTCCCGGTAAAAAACACAGCGAATACTGTAAAATTATAAAACAACAATATTACGCTGAAAAGAATGATGTTGAACACCGAAAAAAGAATGCTCAGGCTGGAATTGGTCAGGTAATTTTGGATGCGGCTGTGGTCGTTGATACGTTGGAGGATATCGCCGGTCATTTTGGTATCGAAGTAACCCATGGGCAAGCGCATCAGTTTAATCAGGAAATCGGAGATGAGCGAGATATTGACCCGCGTACCCAGATGCAACAGTATCCAGCCACGTATAAACTCCACCGCCGAACTGCTGAACGTAAGCATCAACTGGGCGATAAGCACTAAGTAAATATAACCGATATTTTGTGCCGAGATACCGAAATCGACCACCGACTGGGTGAGGAACGGAAGCATTAACTGCAACAGGCTCCCGAACAGCAAGCCCAGCACCAATTGAACAATCAGCTGTTTGTAAGGGCGAAGGTAAGAGAACAGGAAAAGGAAACCCCTGCGGTTGAGTTTCTTCTCTTCCTCCTGCACATAAAATTCTGGAGCCGGCTCCAGCAGCAACGCCACCCCCACCTCCTCGCCTCCGCTTGTGGTACTCAGCCAGCAACGGCAAAACTCTTCTCCGGTAAACCGGGCTTTACCCGCGGCAGGATCGGCAACATACACAACAGATGCGGACCTCACCCCCCGCCCTCTCCCGCGGAGAGGGAGCTTTGCCGTGCCTGAACCGCCGGATATTTTATAAACCACTACAAAATGATTCTGGTTCCAGTGTACAATGCAGGGCATGGGCGCTTGTTCGAGTTCTTCAAACGTGATACGAACACCGGTTGTACGGAACCCGATATTCTCGGCCGCCTCACTCAACCCCAATAATGAAACCCCTTCGCGGGTAATCTTCGACTTCTCGCGAAGACCTTCCAGCGAATACACCCGCCCGTAATGTGCCGCCACCATACGCAGGCAGGTAGGGCCACAATCCATGGCATCGTGTTGGAGATAGTGGGGGAAAGTATTCATTGTCGATCAATCGCTGAATAATGGAAAAACAATGGAGATGGAGTTAATCTTGGATTTTTAATTCTTAATAGCTCGTATGCAATTCCAGACAAACCTGTCATAAAACTAAGTGATAACATATTGTTTTTATTATTACATTTTATGTCATTGTTGTCAATTTTTTGAAGTAAAAAACTTGTGATTTGTTTAATATAATCCATCGTTTTTTCATCATTATTAATTTGATAATATGATAATAAAAATTCAAGCGTACCACTGTTCCCATGACACAACACATCATTAACAGTTATGCCGTATTGAATATTTATTTTTAGAGTGGATTCAATTTCTTTTTTGAAATTGAAACTTTTGCTATATTTCTGAAAGAATAATCTTGCAAGTCCTATTCCGGTAGTACCATTACACCAAGAAGTGTTTATAATATTAAAAACATCTTCTCTTTCATCTTCCCAAACTTTTTTTTCATTATTATAATGTTCTTTTTCAAACATTAAACATCTATGGAACAAATTATTATATTTTTCTTCTTTTGTAATTTGATATGCAATTAGTAACGCATGACCTATACCTGAACTTCCATGTGAATATCCAACTAATGGAATTCCCATTTTACTTGCCCAACCAATTGAATTATCACTCACTACAATATAATTATTCAAAAGTATTTCAGAACAATTAATTATTAATTTCTCGGTTTTTTGATTTGGTACGATCTTGTTAAAATGATCTAAACAAATGATACATCCTGAAATACCACTTAATATATCATATCCAGAACTATGATTAAAGTTTGATATTTTTTTTTGAATTATATCTTGAATAAAAAATATTGACTCCAGATGTTCTGATTTTGCATCCAAAGAATATAAATTAGTGAAAGTAAATAAGCATCCAGATAACCCAATATATGCTCCTACACCATACCTATCTTCATTATTTTTAATTTCAAATAAAATTTTCTTATAAAGTGTCTCAATTAAGTCATCAACAGAATTATCCTCGTTAATATGCCGATAATAGATTAAGAAAAATAAATACCCTGCATACCCAGCATATAAATCAATCTCAACTTTTTTGACATCTCCATCAATAAAGTCAAATGATTCTATCGTATTCATTACTGGGAACAACCTTTTCCGAATTTCATTGACTACTTGCAAAATGAAATCTTCACTTGTTAGTTGAATATCATTTTTACTGCTTAGTTTCTGAAATTGCAATCTTAGTATTTCTAACTGAATATTTTTATCTTCATCTGATAAAGAGCTTATTTTTTTTAGAAATGATTCTTCGGCAGTTTGTTCGAAGAAGTTAGCTGCAGCTAAAACGCTACCGGTTGCATATAAATCTTTTGAATTTGTTAAGCTGTAGAAATATGGTATTAGTCTTTGTTTGAGCATCTCTTGCTCATAGAGAATCAAAGAGTTGTATTTTGGATTTACTTCTTCGTTTACCCAAAGCCACTCAAAAACCCAATTATAGGTAAGACTACTTTCTAAATAATTGGGAAATAAACTTTGATGTAATAAATGACTATATGAATAGGTCGGTCGAAATAAATATCTAACTCTCATTGGTAATTCTGATTCGATTATTGACATAAATTCGATTGTGTTTTTCATAATTATGTTGTAAACTGCACAAAAACCAATCTCTATATTATCAATAAAATCAAGCACATTGGGTTTCAGCCCAGATAACAAATGAGGAGAATTGTAAGCGTTTTTGAATTTACCATCATCTTCTTTAACTTGATAATTTTCATCTACGTTCCAATATTTCAGTAATGCATTCTGTTCGCTTGCGTTATCTATTCCTCCGATCCAAAATTCCTTTTCTCCCACTTGATGATCAGCAGGCAACATTCCAATATTTAGTATATTATTCTCGTAACCACTATCTGTATGTGAAGAAAACAAACACTCTGCATCTACAATTACAGGAAATGTACCATCAGCTATAATGTTTTCGTAATGCATATCTTGTGCATTTAGTATATAAAGCAATGCTGTTAAGTTACCTATCCGTTCGTAATATTCAGCAAATTGAGTTTCATCGTTACATTCTCTGTTTTCGACAAATTCTGTCCAGTAATGGTTTTCACTTTCCTTAATTTTATTACGTTTAAGAGATATCTGTTTTGAATTCAAAAAATCTATTGCTTTATTAAGTATTAATTCAGGTTTTGAAGTACGGTTTTTTAGTACTATTTTGTTGGTATTAATAAATTCAATAATCGTCACAAAATTATCTCTATCATGATTATCTCCACTAATTGTAATTTTCTTTATTTCAATTGATTTATCAATATCAAAAGAGATATTAAAATATGAACAAAGAGATATAATGTCATGAGAAAGAAAATCGAAAATTAATTGGTGCTTATGTAGCCATATATCAGAAAAATCACAAATTAGCTTGCATAAAATTAAGTACTTGGAGAAAAAAATTTTTATATTGTCCTGATTACTAAACCTATTAATAAAAATTTCATTTACTTCATTTTCCGACAAATCATTCTGCTCATCAGGAATAGACAACACAAATTCTTGATATTCAAGCCACAACGATTTTCTTACTATATTGAAAACTTCATTTAACAGATTGTCCACCACACAGTTTTGGAAACTATTTTTATCAATAATTGAAAGCTGTTGGGATATGTAATGATATAATCTTTTACCAAAATACTTGCATACTGGTACTACAAAATTATAACACACATTATCAAAGCCTTCCTCTACTATGGGTAGAAAAGCAATTTCACTTTTTGAATATATCTTTAAAACGCAAGGTAAATAATCAGTTGTTATCTTATCATTTTCTTGCTCTTGTCTAACTATATATCCTTCTAAATCATTATTTAACTGTTCCTTGCGGGCTCTCAATATTAATGGATTACGAAACGCAGGATGATAGCGAAATTTCTTATTCATTTTTGATCATGAAAAAGGTTTTAGTGTTAAAATAAAGAAAATAAGATTTCCTATCATATGCAAGAGAATACTATATCGAAGATTTAATTTTAACCGGATATAAGAAAAATAGAGAGCCGAAACAAAATACGGGAGAACCAACGGTGGTATCCAGATTAAATTCTTAGCTGTTTGGGGCAACTCAAAATGCAGATAAGCAAAATAGGCCGCCAATAGGTAAATAATAAAAATAAGGTATTTATCCCAAATATTAGAAAGAAATACATTTACTTTTTCAAATCGTGTAACAATGCATATAAGCAATATAGCAAATAAAAAATACAAAAAATGTGGATTCGTCAATTTATGGGCAAAATACGAAATATTGTGGTGGCTACTTATTGTAGTTTGATTTGTAAAAAAAGCAGAAATGGTAAAGAAGCTAAGACCGATGAACAAAGCGTTTTTTGTATATTTTAATGGATATCTAAAACTTAACTCTTCAATAATTGGAGCTAATACAACTCCAAAAATAACAAATAATGAATTATTAATTGGTTGTAGATGTTCTTTTACTAGATCACAGGGTACAGCAATTACATTATATAATATAATAATACCAACATATAAACACATTGAGAAAAAATAAACTAAAAAATAAACAAATACGTAATACAAAAAATTCACTTTTTTGTTTCCTGAACCAGTTGGATTCCGCAAAAAATTAAGAAAATCAATTATAATAAACTTGATATTTGAAATCATAATTATAGTGTAAAAATTAATGTATATTAGTAAAACTTACTTGAAAAGTCCGTCCTGACTTTTATCAGGCGCATTAGTAAACATAGTTTCTACATGAAAAAAGAAGACTTTAAACCATAACAGCTACAAATATTGAAGATATTTGTAAACTATCTATACATTTTTATTAAAAAAATAGCGATTGTTTTCTCTGTGTAAAAAATCAATATCACTTCAAAAAAATTGAGCGATTTAATTTTTTGAACCGTAGGTTAAGCAAAGCAAAACCTACGGAAAACAAAATTGTCAACAATTAGCTGTAATTCAGCATTTTTGTAATTCATTTCAGATAATCATATACCGCTGATTAAGATACCTGAAATTGGACTTTTCTATTAATAAAAAAATGAATTATCAAATCATTAATCCCACTCAGCAGTTAACCAATTAGATAAACCACTTATTGTTCCACAATTATATCCGTGTTTTGAACAATCTGCGCTGATAGATTTAAACAATCCAGTTCCTGTACTACCAGCAATAATATTCTTTTGTTCAATTTTAGATAGGGTCGACATTGAAAAATCATCCATCTTCATTGTCTGTTTCATTTCTTTTAAAGTTTTCATTGTTTAAAAATCTTAATTATGTTCCCCTACTCTCTCGAAGCTTTTCAGGGTTACCGCTCTTTTTTTTATGCAACCGGCAGGCAATGCACCCGCTGGATACACCAACCCTGCCGTCCTGTGGGGGGCGGGATGTTGGATGTCCGCTTTTTTCGTTACCTTTGCAGGCGCCTTCTTGTAGTTTTAGTTATTACCCTGGATAATCTGCCCGATTATTGCGTTATGGCTACCTCCGCGGGGAGGTGTTTTTGTGTCTATACAGGTGGCGGGCCTGTATGGAAACAATTTATTTCTGCACGGAATCTCCCCTCCAATACCTATCACTCCCCCTCGTCTCTGACGAGGGGTTATTGGTTGAATGTTTTCAACATTTATCCTGTTTCGTCAATTTCGATCACCGCACTTAATCCGGCATAATTCCGGGCCGATGAAAACAAGTATTCTTCTGCTCTGGCTACAATACCTGTGCGTACCGGATTTTCGTGAATATAATTCATGCGTTCTTCAATCATTTTAGTACTTGTCAGTTCTATCGGATGACTTTTGTCCTGCCAAAACCGGTAATGTTCAATGCGGTTATCAAATTTTCCCGCATATTCAAAGCGATACAACATCCAATCCCTACGACTTTCTGGAGTTTGCTCGATTAATTCCAACACATTCTTTGCAGTATATTTTTTAAAATCACGGATAAAATCACTCATTCTTAATGGGGTATCTACCGAACATACCAAATGAACATGATTAGTCATTAAGCACCATGCATAAAGTTTCAAGCCCTTATTCTTCCGGCAAAACGACAATGATTCAACAATGATTTTCTTGTACTCAAAACGTGTGAATACATCTACCCAATCGCTTATTGTAAACGTCAGGAAATAAATGCTATCCTGTTTCTCTATTCTATAATTTTCCGATGACATAAGTTCGTACTTTATCGTTTCAAACGATTGACCAATAACCCCTCGTCAGAGACGAGGGGGAGTGAGTGAATATTTCTTTAGCCTCGTAGAGGCGGTATATGGGTAGAAAAGCATTGGGGAACAAACAACCCAAGTCCCGTAGGGACGTAACCTATGATGCCCTTCCGGATTCACCCACCCTATGCTGCCGCACGAATCCTTTCGTGTGGCAAACTAATCTATCCTACCAATAATTCTTTCTCTTTTTATACTTCCCACGCGATGAAAATCGCGCGGGAGCGGGTGAATATTTCTTTAGCCTCGTAGAGGCGGTATATGGGTAGAAAAGCATTGGGGAACAAACAA
>JGI20225J20221_1003169_pt1 | contig 10436 bp, 10 predicted proteins | sample BioMet4_FD_20221 | JGI IMG/M metagenome (IMG submission 20221) | reverse complement strand
AAAGAACATCCTGACGCAATTGTAATGGCACATCTTGAATGTAAAGCTCCTATTCTAGCTATTGCTGATATTAAGGGTTCTACAGCCACAATGTTGAATTATGCACAAGCTAATGGTAAACATGAATATATTATAGCCACAGAGGCTGGTATTCTTCACGAGTTGGAACGTACGTGTCCTGAGGCAACATTCTACCCAGTTCCACCAGAAGTGTCTGAGGGAGGCTTAGGATGCAGTTGTAATGAATGTGAGTATATGAAGAAAAATAGTCTTGAAAAGATATATAATACGCTAAAATATGGTTGGCCGGAAGTTGTGGTCGATTCTAAAATAGCAAAAGACGCAGTTAAGCCTATTGAAAAGATGCTTAGTCTGAGTTAAATGATAATGGAGGATAAATTAATATTTATCCTCCATTACTTTTATAGTGATGTTTTTTTATTATTTAAGTTCTTTCATCAATTCTTTCATTCCGTCGCTAGCACCCATTTCTATGTGTTTTATATTACGATAGTTATCTGTTTTAACAGAACTTGGATCTATCAAATATATAGGTATTCCAGGATTACAGTATTGTATTAGTCCTGCTGCTGGATAAACATTAAGACTTGTACCGATAATAACGAATATATCAGCCTTTTGTGTTTCTTGAGCCGCAGGTTCTATCATTGGCACACTTTCGCCAAAGAAAACAATAAAAGGTCGTAGTAAACTTCCGTCACCAGCTTTTGTTCCTGGATTCACGTGGCTATGTTCAGGAGTTAATTGTTGAATGTATTTAGAGTTATATGGATTTATACTAGAACAAACCTTGGTAAGGTCTCCATGCAGATGAATAACTTTTGAAGAACCGGCTTTCTCATGAAGGTTATCTACATTTTGAGTGATAACAGTTACGTCGTATGCTTTTTCAAGTTCTTTTATAAGTTTATGTCCATCGTTTGGCTGTGCATCCCATAATTTACGTCGAAGCATATTATAGAAGTTGGTTACAAGAGTTGGGTCTTTTTCCCATCCTTCATGCGAAGCAACTTGTTCTACAGGATAATTTTCCCATAATCCATCATTACCTCTAAATGTTTTGAAACCACTTTCCACCGACATTCCGGCACCTGTAAGAAATACTATTTTCTTCATAGCGAATAAGCTTTAAAATTTATGTAATGCAAACATACATATTTTTTTTGTATTAAAATATTCAAAAGATAATAATTTAAAATTGATTATACATATTATCCTTCAGTAATTTGATAAGCGAGTCTTTCTGTTCCATTGTGTGTATGTATTATTCCGCAATATTTAAATCCATTTTTAAGCATTAAACTTTGCATAATTTTATTATCAGCATGAGTATCTATGCGAATATTCTGAATTTGTTTTAAGCACCATTTTATACAAGTTTTTGTAATACCGTGAGTCGTTCCATTTGATACAAGTCTGTGAATAACTCCGTAAGGTTTATCATTCAACCATTTTCCACAATATATTTTTTCATAAGTAGGATCATCGCCAATAATAAAAGTAAATGCACCTACAATATATCCTTCTTCATTTTTGCAAACATAAAAACTATCATTATTAATGTCTTTTGCTATAATTTCACGTGAGGGATAGCCATCTATCCATTGATTTGGATTTCCGTTGTTTGCCATAAAGTTGCGAGCATAATCGTATATAGATATAATTATTTCTAGATCATTATATTTTGCCTTTGTTATCGTCATATTTTTGAATGGATTTAATCAATGATACTTTATTTTTTTGCTAAGTTAATTATTACTTTGTATTTAACAAAGACTAATACAGAAAAAAAAATAATTCCAGAAAGTTTGAAAATATTAAAATATCCTCCACTCATACTATAAGCGTCTGATATATAGATGATTAGTGGTGGAGGATAACCTCCACTATCCTCCACTGTCTTCCACGTTTTTGTAAGTTTTAATGAAATACTTTACTAACAAGTAACTAAAAATATAATATGTTATGAATAACAATAACTACTATATAGCTATTTTTCCACATATATATCCTTGTTTATTTATCACTTTACTATAATCAATAATTTGTCGCAAATAATAAATATTTTTACGATATGTAATTTAGTGATTAGGCCCTAATCACTCTACAAAATACGAAGAACTTTTTAGTGATTAGGCCCTAATCACTCTGCTTTATTTCGCTAATTAATAACGTTTGATTAATAGATTATATTTCACTTCAAAACGGAAACACTTATCTACATGATGCTGACAGGATAATAATACAACAGAAATATCATCTCAAAACATTTCACACAATTACATTACATCACAACTATATTTAAACACACATTGTTCACCATAATTCAGATTAATGCATGATAATAGGTTGATATTTTTAAATAGTTTACAAAAACGTGGAAGATAGTGGAGGATAGTGGAGGTTATCCTCCACCACTAAACATCTATATATCAGACGTTTATAGTGTGAGTGGAGGATATTTTGCTATATTAAACCTTTTTTGTTTTCATAATACTTATTTTATACGCTCTATAATCATTTCGGCAACCTTCTTACCAGACATAAGCATACCACCGAAAATTGGACCCATACGAGGTGTACCAGAAACTGCTGATGCAGCCATTCCACATACGTATAATCCAGGATATATTTCTTTTGTGCCATTCACTACTTCTTCTTCACCCGCAATTACATCAAGTGAACGTTCACCTATTACATCCCCTGTTTCTGTGTCTAGTCTGATACCATTCTTTCTGGCAACAGTTTTGCATATTTCGCTGTCGTGACCTGTACCATCAATAACACATTTTGCCATTATATTCAATGGATCTACATGAAGTTTTTCACGAAGTACAGGAGTCCAGTTTACAACAACTCCACTAACAATATTATTTTTAAAAACTACGTCTTCAACAGAATAGCAGTTGAAAATGGTTGCACCTGCATGTACTGCATGATAAAGCAATGAAGAAGTGCTCTCAACAGAATCTATTGTAAACAGGTTATCATCGAAAGGAGTTGAATTTATATCAAAGTCTTTGATAATATCCATAGCCTCTTTTTGTATAACAACCTGATTAAACATCATAGCACCGCCCCACATGCCGCCACCAGGTGACAACTTACGATCAAAAAGAGCAACTTTTAATCCAGCTTTAGCCATGTAATAAGCTGCAACAATACCAGAAGGACCACCGCCAACAATAGCAACGTCAAGGTCCAGATTACTTTGTAATTTTTCAAAATAGGTATTTATTATACCCTTTGAAACTTGTGTCTCAATCATTTTTTTACTTATTTAGTTAAACAATCTTGTTCGTTTAGAGTGTGGCTTATACGCATTGCACAGAAGTTTGGTCCGCACATCGTACAGTATTTACCATCAATATTATTAGATGTTTTGTAATATTCCAAAGCCTTTTCAGGGTCAAGAGAAAGATTAAACTGATCTTTCCATCTGAATTCATATCTTGCTTTGCTCAAAGCATTATCACGTATAGCTGCCCCCGGATGTCCTTTTGCCAAGTCAGCAGCATGTGCAGCAATTTTGTATGTAACAACTCCTGTACGAACATCATCTTTATCAGGTAAAGCCAAATGTTCTTTAGGCGTTACATAACATAACATTGCTGTTCCGAGCCATCCTATCTGAGCAGCACCAATAGCACTTGTTATGTGATCATATCCCGGAGCAATATCTGTAACTAGTGGACCGAGTGTATAGAAAGGTGCATTATGACATTTTTCAATCTGTCTTTCCATGTTCTCCTTAATTTTATTCATAGGAACATGTCAAGACAGATTGAAAAATGTCATAATGCTCCTTTCTATATCTGTCACGAGTGGACCGAGCGTATAGAAAGGAGCATTATGACATTTTTCAATTTGTCTATCCATATTTTCCTTTATTTTATTCATTGGAACATGACCTGGACCTTCTATGAAGGCTTGCACGTTTTTATCCCATGCTCTTTCTATCAGTTCGCCCATTGTATCTAGTTCAGCGAATTGTGCTTTGTCATTTGCATCAAAAGTGCAACCTGGTCTAAGTCCGTCTCCCAATGATATTGCTACATCATATTTAGCACAGATATCACAGATGTCATCAAAATGAGCATATAGAAAACTCTCTTCATTGTGAGTGATACACCATTTTGATATAATACTACCTCCACGACTTACCATACCAGTAAGTCTATTTTCTGCCAAATGTATATTTTTAAGTCTTATTCCACAATGAATAGTGAAATAGTCTACACCTTGCTCACATTGTTCAATAAGAGTATCTCTGAATATTTCCCAAGTAAGGAGTTCTGCCTTTCCGTCTACTTTCTCAAATGCTTGATACATAGGAACAGTACCCACTGGAACAGGACAGTTTCGTAATATCCATTCTCTTGTTTCATGTATGTTGTCGCCGGTAGATAAATCCATAATGGTGTCACCTCCCCATTTGCAGCTCCACACAGCCTTTTCCACTTCTTCATCAATGCTAGAAGAAGTCGCTGAATTACCAATATTCGTATTTATCTTCACAAGAAAGTTACGCCCAATAATCATTGGTTCAGATTCTGAGTGATTGATATTAGCAGGAATAACAGCTCTTCCATTAGCTATTTCTTCGCATACAAACTGAGGAGTGATATGAGTCTTAATCCCTAAATTTTCACAGTTCATATTTTCACGTATAGCCACATATTCCATTTCAGGAGTTATAATACCACGTTTTGCGTAATACATCTGAGTGTTAATACTTTCATTGCATTTTTCAATCCATTCTTTTCGTAGTTTTGGCAATCCTTTTTTCAAGTCAATTTTGATGTCAGGGTCGCTATATGGTCCACTGGTATCATACACATAAACAGGAGAGTTGGGCGTTATAATACTTTTTCCATCAATAATTTCTACTGTTGGAGTAAGATTAATTTTTCTCATCGCAACCTTTAGCTGAGGAAATATCTTTCCATTAATATATACTTTCTCAGAATTTGGATAAGAGAATTTAATATTGTTGTTCATTTTATTTATATGTATTAGTTTTGTTTATTATCTGTTTCATTTTTTCTACAGGATTATCAGCATTTATGATACATCCACTCAATGCAATTCCATTAATTCCGGTTTGCAATATAGGCTCTATGTCATCATCAATAATACCACCTATAGCAACAATAGGAATATCAATATGTAGTTGTTTCATGTCGGATATTATTTTTTTATATCCTTCAAGTCCTATTATAGGAGAAAGGTTTTTCTTTGTTGATGTGAATTTAAAAGGTCCACAACCAATGTAGTCTGCACCTGATTGATAGATATTGATTATATCTTCTATTGTATTAGCTGTACCACCGATGATAGAATTACTTCCAAGGATATTTCTAGCCTCTTTTATCGACATATCGTTTTTACCTAGATGCACTCCATCGGCATTAATTGTTTTCACCAATTCCACATGATCATCAATAATAAATGTTGCACCAACACGATGACAAGCTGGTTCAATGATTTTAGCAACATTATTTATTTCTGATATTTCAGCATCCTTCATACGAAGTTGAATCCAGCGACATCCCCCACGTAAAGCCATAAGAGCACTTTCTGCATAGTTTATATTGGCAGTTTGGTGAGTAATGAATTGTAATTTCTCTAATTTCATTTTTGATTTGTTTTTATCATTTTCATAGGATTGAAAAAGTGGTTTAGCGGTCCGTGACCTTTTCCTATACAAACATCAGCACCTTCAGCTATAGCCATTGTTATATATTCTTTAGCCTTTTCCACGGCGTTAGGCAAATTCATTCCTTGTGCCAGATATGCAGCAATAGCAGATGAAAAAGTACATCCTGTTCCATGAGTATTTTTACTGTTCACAGTTACACTGTTGTATTCATGTTCTTCATAAATTCCATTTTTTTTGCGTTCAACAAGTATATCACATTTATTGTCACCTTCTATATGACCGCCTTTAATAAGTACAGCGCCACATCCATAATCCATTATATTTAGTGCAGCCACTTTCACATCATCTTTATTGATTATTTTCATGTTTGCTAATACTTCAGCCTCATGAATATTTGGAGTTACAACTGTAGCCATTGGTAGCAATCTTCTGCACATGATATCTATTGCGTCGTTATCAAGCAGCACAGAACCACTAGTTGAAACTAAAACAGGATCAACGACCAAGTTTCCGTGATAGTAAACTGATAATGATTTTACAATGGCTTCAACTGTATCTTTGTTACCCATCATACCAATCTTTATAGCCATTGGTCGGATGTCATTCATTACGGCATGAATTTGTCGCTCAATGACATAAGAGTCTATTGGATGCAATGATTCTACACCCAATGTGTTTTGTACGGTAATATTAGTTATTACAGATGCAGCATAAACACCCAATGCCGACATTGTTTTAATGTCTGCTTGAATACCGGCGCCTCCACTGCAATCACTGCCGGCAATAGATAAAGCTGTAAAATAAAACACGCTCCACTTAATAAATTAATCAAGAGGAGCTACTATATATTAATATATATACATGGATATACAAAAAGCGACTTTAAAAAAAAGTCTCTCCCTACGGCAGTACTAACTGCATCAGGTTCCACGGGTATAATCTCAGCCGACATTTCTGTCAGCACCCCTCTTTTAAAAATCTAAATGATTTTCGACGGCAAATATATATATTAATTTTAAAACAAACAAGTTATAATGCCTTTTTGTTCTTAAAATAACGACATAGTTGAGCATTAAATTTGGAACAAAGTGTACTCAAATAGCCGAAATAGCGTTCTTTAGGCTTTGTTTGAATTAGCTAAAAATTACTTTGTTTTAGTTCTCTATTTTTTTATCAATATAGTTTCTCTTACAATATAATAAAACAAACTTATATTTTTCGTCGAATCGTGACACCATGAGTATTTTTAGTTTCGTCAATGACGAATACGCTATGTAAGCTACCTACACACTCTATTCTACCCAGCGTGTGCTGCATAAACTGCTGATAGTCTTTCATATCCTTTGCATAGACTTTTATCAAGAAGTCATAATCCCCACTGGTGTTGAAACATTCTGTAATTTCTTCGATATTTTTCACAGCATCCATAAACTGCTGTATTAGATCTTCCGTGTGCTGCTTGAGTCGAATATTACACAGTACTAAAATACCGTTACCAACTTTTTCTGCATCTACTACTGCCATATACCCTTTTATGTATCCTTCCCTTTCTAAACGTTTTTGACGCTCAAAGGCTGGAGATGTGGAAAGGTGTATTTTTGCCGCAAGTTCCTTGGTGGTCAGTCGCGAATTCTTCTGCAAAGTTCGTAGAATTGTAATGTCTATATTGTCTAAATTTTCATATTTTTCCATTTTGTATATTGTTTAATTTAAAGAATGATATTCTGTAAATTGCAGAATAATCATACAAAAATAGGATATTTTTCCGAATTTATCAAAAAATTTGCCTGTAAAAATTGCTTTTAGTAACTTCGCTGCATGAAATCCGGATTATAAGTAAGATAGAGTAACAATTTTTAAAAGTAAACAAGATGAGTAAAAATATACTGAATGCACCATTCCGTGCTGACATAGTGGGCAGTTTTCTCCGCCCTGAAGATATAAAACTGGCAAGGGTAAAGTTTGCGAAAGGCGACATTACAAGTGAAGAACTAAAGCAAGTGGAAGACAAGTGCATTGCCGAGCTTATTGAAAAACAGATAAAAGCAGGCTTGCAGGTGATAACCGATGGCGAATTTCGTCGCAGTTATTGGCATCTTGACTTCATGTGGGGTATAAATGGTGCTAAGCATATCGAGCTTGACAATGGTTATTTCTTCCATCATGAGGAAACGACACATGGTTCTGTAGCACTAACAGGAAAGATTAATGGCAAGAACCATCCATTCATAGAGCATTTCAAGTATGTGAAACAGTTTGAAACAGAAAGTGTTGTTGCACGACAAACAATTCCTGCCCCAGCACAATTCTATGCAGAATTGTTTCGTGGTGACAATGGTAAAACAACAACCGCAATCTACCCAGACAATGAAGAATTAATATGGGATATTGCACAAACTTATCGCACAATCATACGTGATCTCTATGATGCCGGATGCCGCAACATTCAATTTGACGACTGTACGTGGGGAATGGTGTGCGATAAGAATTTTTGGACATCTATGGCTGGTTCTAGCTATAATGCTGAACAGTTACAGGAAACTTATCTCCGCCTAAACAATCTTGCTCTCGAAGAACGACATGAAGGATTGGTCATCAGTACGCATGTCTGTCGTGGAAACTACCATTCTTCATGGGCTTCTGAAGGTGCATACGATGCAGTAGAGAATTTTCTTTTTGCNCGTGAAAATGTGGATGCTTTCTATNTGGAGTATGATGATGAGCGTTCTGGTGGTTTTGAGCCTTTGGCACATGTTGCTCCGGGTAAGAAAGTTGTATTGGGACTCATTACGACGAAAAGTCCGATACTAGAAGATAAGCAAACTATAATTGCCCGCATCCATGAGGCTGCACGATACATACCTCTTGATCGTCTTTACCTCAGTCCTCAATGCGGATTTGCTTCTTGCGAAATTGGCAATAAACTGACTGAAGAAGAGCAGTGGGCGAAAATAAAACTTGTTAAAGAAATAGCAAAAGAAGTTTGGGAATAAATGTTATATACTCAATTTGTATAAAAAAGTCATTATCGTGTTGAATGGTAGATGTGAAATTCTTCCAACTCAACACGATAATGATTTTAATAATCATTCATTTCAAAAGTGATTATTCTTTAATTTATGTCTGAATAAAATTCGGATAGCGGCTGTCAATAACTTATTTTAAGTTGTTGACAGCTGTTGCTAATTGATCTAATGCTTGCTTTATTACAGATCGTGGAGTTGCTATATTCATTCTCATAAAGCCTTCACCTCCTTGACCNAACATTTCTCCNTCNTTAAGNGCNAGATGAGCTTTNTCAATAAACAAATCAAGTAGATCTTTATGGTCTAAATTTAGTTCACGACAATTAAGCCATATAAGAAAAGATGCCTGTGGGCGCAAAGGATGAATTTGTGGAATATTCTTTTCGCAGTATTCTTCAACAAATCGCACGTTATCTTCAATATACGTAAGCATAGATTTTCGCCATTCTTCACCTTTGGTAAAGGCTGCAATTGTTGCGATTGGAGCAAATATGTTAGCTTCATCAAGTTCATTGGCTTTTATCCAACCATAGAATTTTTTTCTTATATCGGCATTTGGTATAATGGCATAGCTTGAAATAATTCCCGCAATATTAAATGTCTTTGTTGGTGCCTGAAAAGTNATNCTNTTTTCTCTGGCNTTNTCNCTGACAGTNGCAAANGGTATATGCTTGTGTCCGAATATAGCCATGTCACAATGAATTTCATCAGATATAACAAGCAAATGATGATCATAACAGAAATCTGCTAGTTTTTGCAATGTTTCTTTTGACCAGCATATACCTCCTGGATTGTGAGGATTGCAGAGTATGAATATTCGGCATTTGTCATCACAAACTTTTTCAAGATTGTCAAAATCCATATCATAATAGCCATCATCACGTAGTTTTAATGGATTAAAAAGGACTTCACGGTCGTTTCCTTCTGGAGTTAATCGGAAAGGGTGATAAACAGGAGGTTGTATAATTACTTTATCTCCCGGTTTAGTATATACATTAATAACAAGACCTATACCTTTAACAATTCCAGGTATAAACTTGAGCCATTCACGTTTCAGTTCCCATTGATGATGTTCTTTAACCCAATTAATTATTGATTGCCATAATTCTTTAGGTTCAACAGTATATCCAAAGAGTGAGTGCTCAAGGCGTTTCTTCAAAGCGTCTGTTATGAACATTGGTGTCTCAAAATCCATATCAGCAACCCATAATGGAAGTAGATCATTACGTCTCCATCTTGGTAACAATGCTTCATGCTTTAAGTCGCCACTTCCTGATCGATCTATAATCTTATCGAAATCATAAGATTCCCCAGATTTATCCTTGTTGATTTTCTTTATATTGTTTCTGTCCATTTTTTCATCAATTCTAGTTTATATTCTCTATTTACCTTTAATACTCAAAGCCCTTATATAGCTTCATAATAAACAAGTATTACTTATAATCACTGACTACAAAGTTACTGATTTTTTTAATATATCGTGTTATTTAGCTACTTTTTTATTAAAGACAAAGATACATTCCCACATAAGAGTATTAATGGATAAAATGTAACAACACATTTCTTAGGTTATCGCCTTTAAGATTCTTTGCGATAATTTTTCCATTACTATCAATTAGAAAATTAGATGGAATCAAACGTATTCCATATTTTTTTATTCCATCTCCATTCCAAGCCTTTCTATCTATAAGTTGTGTCCATTCTAGATTGTCTTTATTGATAGCTTT
>JGI20225J20221_1003168_pt1 | contig 10437 bp, 8 predicted proteins | sample BioMet4_FD_20221 | JGI IMG/M metagenome (IMG submission 20221) | reverse complement strand
AAGACTTACGCTGATGAAGGGTGATAAGATTGTCCATATTTTTAATTACTGAAGCTATAAGCTTTTGTTCATTAATATTTTTAGATACAGTCAAATCAATAGTTTTTAAAGAATTGTTATTCAAATGTCTCACGGTTGTTCCTGTTATAAGTGGAATCAATTTGTTTTTGTTTCTATTTATACAAACAGATAAATATGAACCGTTAATTTCTTTTGGCCTTAAAACATTAATTCCGCCGCCAAGAATAACATTGTCAACTTCTAATGAAGTTGCTCTTGCCAATCCTGTTGGTGTAGTATCGTCACCAGGTATTAATACATCACCAAACTTGCTAAGAAAAGAATTTGATTTTTTATCGTCTGTTTTATAAACGATATTTTCTGCAATCATTCCATAATCTGTATATAAATTACCATAAAGAATACAATAATATGATCCTTCTGGATTAATATCATTCCAGGACAAACCATTGCCTTTATAGAAATCAACTAAATCAGGCAACTTATGCTGTTCCCAAGAAAGCGTAAAAAAGGAAATACATTTTAGTTATAATTCTTTTCGTATGTATTTTCAGTTATAAGTCAAATCCACCATCTACGATGAATTTTCTAGCCAAAACTTCTGCTTTAATAATGACTCTAGGATTAGGTATTCTCTTTCCTTCAACAGCTTCAAAATATGCTTTTGATACATCAACTTTTAATGTTGCTCTTAAAGCATCAAATCTACCAAAATCGTTAAGATTAGCTTCTGTTGGTCTTAAAGCCATCAAATTACGTAAGATTTTTTCATCAAAGCCAATTTTAGTAGCAAAAATTCTGATTTGATCATTCTTAGATTTAATTTGATATTCATTGATGTAATCTCTGAATGTTTTACCGTTTTCAACAATTAATTTTCCATCTTGAATATCAAATAAAATGATATCAGCTGTTTTTTGTTCCTCTTGAGTTAATGAAGCAAATGATTTATGCAAGTCTTTTAAAACTTCTTGAACTAAATATCCATCTTTCCCATTTTCTTGGAATACTTTTACATATTTTTTAAATTTGCTATTTAGATAGTCTAAATCTATTTTTCCGGTATCTATTTCAATAGCTGTTGAATCAATATCAAATGAACTACCATCATCAGTTCCTGGACCAGGTCCTTGTGCAAACAATTCTTTATATCTTAGAGCCAAAATTAAGAATGTGTTTTCATCAAAAATTAAATCAACAAATGTATCACGAGAATCATGTTCAAATACATATTTATTTTTCTTCCAACTAAATCCTTGAATTCTTGCTGCTTCTACAATCTTGCTCAACATTGAAAATAACTGAGCAAACTTAGCTCTTTCTTCTTTTGAGTATGGGTTCCTTTCAAAATTCATTATCCCTGTTTGTTTGAAAAGTGCATCTATTTCAATATATTTTTGATTAATTAGTTTGATATTAGCTTCTAATTTATCGACAAATATTCCAAATGGTTTATTACCAGAATATAATTCAAAGGCTTTTTCAATATTTCTTTTTGTTGTATATGGGTATCTATAATATTTTACTATTCCATATGGCTTATCTTTACCAAAAATTCTATTTGTTCTAGAGAATGCTTGAATTATAGCTTCATATCTTAGCATCTTATCTAAATATAACGTGTTCACCCATTTAGAATCATATCCAGTTAGCATCTGGTCAACTACAATTAAAAGATCCAGTTGTTGGTCCTGTGTTTTACTTATACCTGTATATTTTTCTTTGTGAGCTAAACGTAATTGAACATCCTTCTTAAATTGAGCATATTTTGGAATACTGTAAGTTTCCTGATAATTCTTATTATAATCATCTAGGATTTCTTTTAAAGCTTCTTCCTTAGGGATAGCTTCTGAATTATTTCCTACAGTTGCATCAAAAATACCTGTAATCTTTAAAACTGGTAATCCATTTTTACCCATCATTTCTTTAAATAAATGATAGTACTGACAAGCCTCTAGAATAGAACTTGTGGCAAATATTGCATGAAATTTAGACAAAACGCTAGTTGTTTGCCAGTACTTCAATATGTCCAAAACAACTTGATATTGATGTTGCTTTTCTATTGGCTTAGTTTCATCAAATTCGTATTGGGCTACATCAACATAGTCTTCAATTCCTTTATGATAATTATTTAAATCATCCGTATATCCTGCCATTGGAACATCATTCATATACTTTTGGTAAATCTCTTTTTTATTAGGATTTGACAATGCTTCGACTACATTTTTTGCTTTAGTTTGTTGCAAGGCTACTGCTTGTCTTATCTCACCTTTAGAAAAAGTTTCAACAATATATGGATCAAAAGCTAAAACATTGCCATCTCTAATTCCATCAGAAATAGAATATCTATGAAGTTCATTACCAAATATTGTATTAGTCGTATTCATTTTCTTTTGATTTTCATCAAATATCGGTGTTCCTGTAAATCCAAAATATAAGGCAGTTGGAAATGTTTCTTTAATATCTGCTAACATATCACCGAATGTTGATCTATGACATTCATCAATGATAAATACTATACGTTTTGAACCAATTATCTCTATATCTCTTTTGTTAACACCTTCATCTAATTGAATATTACTCATTTTTTGAATTGAAGTAACAATTAAAGAATCTTGAGAATACGAACTCTTAAGTTTAGTAATTAAAACACTAGTGCTTTCAGTCTCTTGAACTGTTTCTCTATCATCAGCAAAATTACGATATTCTATTGCTGATTGTGTTCCTAATTCAATTCTATCCATTAAAAATATAACTTTATCAATATTGCTTTTAGCAGATAGTAGCTGAGCTGTTTTAAAGCTTGTCATTGTTTTTCCTGAACCTGTTGTGTGAAAAATATATCCACCCAATTTATCATTAGAAGTCCATTGTGCTCTATCTACACGATGATTAATCGCTTCTACTGCATAATACTGATAGCTACGCATAACCTTAAGAATCCCATCGCCAGTATCTGGAACAGTATAAAATCCAATTAACTTATGAGCCATAGGAATAGATAATAAATGTTCTATATTCTTATTCCAATCTTTATATGGTTCATTATTAAAATCTGCCCATTCAAATTGAAATTTGTCATTAAAGTTATCGCTACCTGGATTTGCAAAGTATTTAGTTTGCTCAGGTGTCATTGCAACAAACACTTGAATCAATGAAAATAGTCCAGTAAATACACCTTCGTGAGTATATTTTTTGATTTGATTAATTGCCTGAGATACTGGAATACCACTTTTCTTTAATTCAATATGAATAACTGGAATTCCATTGATCAATAAGATTAAATCTCCTCTTCTTGAATTAAGCATAGCGTTTTTAGCAGTAAAAATAGGTTGCTCTGCTATTTGGTATACACTTTTTCCACCTGCTATTTGCTCTCTATCATAGATATCAAGACTTACTTCTTTTCCAAAATGATTCAAATCATTAGGATTGTCTCTAGTAATCGATATTGTTTTTCCATTAATGAACTTATTTAGCATTAATGGACTTTTTAATTTGTTTATTTGTTCAATTAACTGAGCTTTTTCTCCCTCAGTCAATGGATATTTATCTAATCTATCTATTGTTTTGTTATTGTTATAAAGAATATCAGACCAATTATCTAATAATTGCTTTTCAGTTTTATTTTTTAAGATATTTTTATTCCAACCATATTCGGTAAGGTGGGTAATCACTTCTTTTTCAAATAACAATTCATCATTAAATACCATAATTTTTACCCTCCCTTAGCAAAACATCTTTTCTAATAGTGATTTTTTTACATTTTCTAACTTTTCACACTTACGCTGATGAAGGGTGATAAGGTTGTCAATGTTCATGAATAGCTCTCCAATTTTCCTTTGCTCTATTTTTGCTGGATAACGTGATTCAAATTTAAGAACATCATTCAAAGATAAGTTTGTTTGCTTTGCCCCATCATCGAAAGATAGAAAATAAGGATGTCTATTCATTAATATATAAAGAAAATAAGGATATGTGTTTTCGTTTGGCGTAATGCCGGCAATACGTTGATTTAGCGTAAAAACCCCATTGCTTTTGACTAAAAATGTTCTAGCTAGTGCTTTTCCATTAGGAACATCACTTAAAACAAATGCAATCTCGTTTTGGTGAAGAGGTTCGTTTTGTTTGCGTGAATGTTTAACAATTTCACCGTCAGTAGAAACAAATTTAGAATTTACGACAATATAATTTCCATCAGAATCTATGTCGCTTTCATGTGCTTTACCATTTCTATAACTTGCAACAAGTGGAAGCTCACGCTGTTCCCAAGCTTCAGTAAAACCTTTGAATCTAATTGCTGGTTTTCTTTCAAATTCACTCATTTTACTCGCCTCCCAACAATTTTTTCAATTCTTGAAGACCTTTCATATCAAATTCATTACCATCTAGGTCATCTAATAAGCTACATAATTCTTTTTCAGAACTATTTATCTCATTATTCAAATCTACCATAGTAGTTTCATATTTCATTTTTAAATTTGATACTTTTGAAATAAGTGTCTTAATCATACCTTGAGGAAGTTCATTTATAGCTTCCACTAATGGTTTGATCCATTTAATGAATAATAACTTTGAAATTTCTTCATTTGAGAGATTTTTAATTGTTTCTTCAGTTAATACTTCCAATTTACTAGAATCATTCTTAATTACCTTTTTCAATTCTTTTTCTTCTTTGAATAGATCATTTACTGTAATTATCTTAGAATCAAGTGAATCTAATTCAATTTTACCATTTTTCTTGATTTCTTTAGCTTCTTTAGCAACTTGAGCACTAACAAATGCATCATTCTCTTCAGATAATAAATCAGAAATCTCTTCTTTGTCATCTTCAGATAATTCTTCAAGTATCTCCGTATATGAGTTTGATATTTCAGTTAATCTATTTTCTTTATCTTTTAATGCTGTAGATTCCGTCAACAATTTTGTACTTTGAACTAAATCAAATGGAATAACTCTCCCATTAGATCCTTTTTGTACTTCAGTTTCTTTATCTTTAACTTTTTTAACAACCATAATAGGATCAACAATTCTACATGCTTCTATTCCTTCAGTCTTGATCACTTCTAAATCAGTTGAAATAGTTGTCCATCTATCAGCAAGTAGTTGATAAGCTGTGTATTTATCAATTAAAGATATATTATCAAATCTATTAAATATTTCTTGTGATACTAATGACTCGGCTTTAGAAACATTGATGTTTTCAAAGCCCTTAATTAGATATTCATCAAGATATTTATCAAATCCACTAAATGCATTAGAATATGAATTAATAAAATCAATTACGTTACGATTAGAATCAATAATTTCTTTTACATTGTTATTTTTTATAGATGAAAAATTGCTATTAAGTGGTGAGAAAATCTCATTTCTTAAACTAGGGAATGCTTTCCAATAATCCTTTAATTCATCAATTTCTTTGTTTGGAATTCCACCATACATTGTTGCATAGATATCAAAAGATTCTGCTTTTTCACTTGAATCTACATAACGTGGGATATTTAAATTATAATCATTTTTTCTGATTTCATCTTTTGAAACCAATCTTGAATACTTATCAATTCTTTTTTCTCTTTTAATAACAGTATCAACAATTTTCTTAATATCACATGAACGAAGCTTGTTATTCTTTCCCTCTTTAATGAATCCTTTTGATGCATCAACAATTAAAACATCTCCATTATCTCTTTGTTTCTTTAAAACCATAATAATGGTAGGAATACCTGTACCGAAGAAAATATTAGCTGGTAAGCCAATAATTGTGTCGATATTGTCATTTTCAATAAGATTCTTTCTTATTTGGCCTTCCTCTCCACCTCTGAATAAAACTCCATGAGGAAGAACGATTGTCATAATACCGTCATTTTTCAAATGGTATAAATCATGAAGTAAGAAAGCATAATCAGCTTTTGATTTTGGTGCAATTCCATAATTTCTAAATCTTGCATCATCCTTTGGCTCCCATTTTTGCGAGTATGGAGGATTTGAAACAACAGCATCTACCCATAATGTTTGATATGTATTTTCTTTATCACCATCGTCAAAATAAGGCCAATCATCTGCTAATGTATCGCCGTTACGAGCAACTATATTTTCAGGTTTAACATCCTTCATAATTAGATTCATTCTTGTTAAGCTATAAGTATTTTCTTTAAGCTCCTGAGCATAGTATTTAATCTTATTTTTATCATCTAAATACTTTGCTACACTTTGTCCTATGTTAATTAATAGGGAACCAGAACCACTAGTTGGATCGTAGATTTCAATTTGACTTCTTCCCTTTAAATGATTAGCAACAATTTGAGACATTACTAAACTAACTTCATGTGGAGTATAGAATTCTCCTGCTTTTTTACCAGCATTAGCTGCAAACATACTAATCAAATATTCATAGATAAATCCAAGAACATCATATCCTTGCTTGTTATCCATAGGAATAGGATCAATTAATGATAATAATGAGCTAATGGCTTTAGTTTGGGAACCAGCGTTATCTCCTAGTTTACTTAACCCAGTATCTAGAGTATCAAATATTTTATCAAATACACGCTTATGATTTTCATTGATGCATCTTTTAAATGCTGATAAAGCATCTCTTACATTAGATACATCGAAATCTTTTCCCTCTTTTAACCAAGTTGAAAACAGATTATCATAAGAAATAAAATATCCATATCTTGCTTGGCAAGTTTTCACCATTTCTTGATCTGTTTCAATCAAACTCTCTTTTAAATCCTCTTCTGTCCATCCTTCTGATTTTAAAGATTTTTCTTCTTTATCAGATAAGAATTTGTAGAAGATAAAACCTAAAATATAATCCTTATATTCATTTGCTTCAATCTTTGAACGCATATTATTTGCGGAAGCCCAAATTTTTGATGCTAGTTGTTGCTTGTTCATCCTATACCTCTTTCTATCAACTTACAATATAGGTTTAAAATACTACTATTATAACCCCATATTTTTTCGATTAATATTTCTTTATTTTACCATTTTTCAATTGATTAATAAAACTGGTATAATCTATATTCTTCAAATAATCTAAAAATATTATCATTTGTTAAATGGCAAATTTATTGCAAGACATAGTCAATTCTTTTTCTTTTGCACCAATACTTTTATTATATTGATAAGAAAGGAGGTAAATATGAAAAAATTAATTGTAGAAGGATGAGTGTTAATTCAGTCATGTTAAAAAAATGATTTCTGACTTAAATTGCTCATAGACTAAAAAGAATAAATCGGCCATTAGTATTGTAATATCATAGCTTATTGAAATTTGTAAAACTAAATCATAAGACTTCTGTAACTGATAAAAAAGCAAATTAAGTGTTTTCTCAAATCAATTCAATGGTAAGAAAAAATAAAGGAAATGCAACACCTTATGAGCTAGTCGAAAGAGAATATGGAAAGGAATTTTTAGATACAATTGGGATTACAAAAGTAGAAAAGAAAAAGATCAACTTAAATCCGATTTGTTGATCTCTTTTCCTCTTAAATAGCTGTTGCGATAAAGTAGTCAAAGTTATTGCAACAGTGTTTTCGGCATGCTTAAATTGTATGAAATTATTTGAAAAAAAGCAAACTTTGACAAGTTAAACGCAACGATATCTATTTATTTATTGCTAAACATCGAAATAATCAATTTGTGTTGCGATAACCTTGTCACTTAACACGATACGCAAAAGTTAATCATCTATACAATGCAAATAGTATTTGCTAATTAGTCAATTATTAATTGTTGTTTAAAGTATGCTGTATTTTAAACTAAGCCTTTAAATCATCAGGAATTGTTTTTTTATATTCAATCATTAAGTCAAAGAAAGCATCGACCAATTTTATCAGTTCAACTTCCATTTGTTCTTTTGTTTCATTATTTAATTTTATTGATTTAATTGACTTATCAATTTTCACATGAGGTAGTGACTTATTGTTGTCATATATAAATAAGCCTTTCCCATTTTCGCTAACAAATTTTCGAAAAGACAATAATCTTTCTTCACTTACTTTTTTAAATGGCTCATTATTAGTAATCTCCTTGAGAGACCAATTTTCTTTACCATTTTTATATTTAAATACTGGACGAAGAGAGCTTCTTAAACAACCATGTGCATTTATACTAAGCATAATAAGAAATTCTTCGTTTTTAATTATTGGGTAATAGATACATAGAGACATATACTTATTATAAAAACTACACATACGTAATGTCTAGAACCATATTTGCCTTTATACTTCCTATCATAAAAATCTTCAAAGAAGGTTTTCCAATTTCTTTTATTCCATTCTTTTGGAGAATCTTTTGATATAAATTTAATGTCATTATAAAGCTTTGTATAATGTTCAATATACATGTCTAGAATTATCGACTTATTCTTTTTTGCGTCTTTAATAAAACTATTATAGATTTTTTCTACATCTAGCTCTATCCATTTCATTGAATCAATTTTATTTTCATTTGTTCTATTTAATTCTTCATTGTCTATTTCTGAAAGCTCATCTGTTTTAAATAACAGTTTTCTAGTTCTTTTATCATATCCAGGTTCTTTTGTGTTCCATTTATCAATATGTTTATTATATTCTATCAATTGTTAATTGTGGAGTGATGAAGAAGTCTTATCCTCTATAGCAATAATATAGTGACTTTGAGGATCCTTTAAAGTTGTGATCCAAAAATCAACTACAATATCAATATAATTTAGTTGCCTCTTTGTATCAAGTTCCTTAATATCACCTACCTTAAATTTATCATTTGAATTCTCTATACCCATCAATAAATTTAGAAGACGATAGGCGTCGTCTTCTAACTCTATTGTATTGTAATTTGCTAACATCGAACAAATAAAAGCATCTTGTGATAGTTTCTTAGTTGCATAAGTAAAAGGATTCTTGTCGTTCATATAATCTCCTTTAAAATTTATATTTTTACTATTTTATCATAAGATAAATTTGTTTATAAGTTCTTACTAAAACTGCATTCAATAATAATTTATAAAGCTCTTTATATTAAATCTATTATTACAAATACAAGTTTGGGGCTTAATTTCAAATCTATCATTTCTGCTATTAATCAAGAACTTGGACTTTTAAATCTACCATTCTTTTTAAGATTCATTTAAGTATTTTATTCATTAACATCAAGTCTTCTTTTTAAAAACCATTCAGTTACTAAGATGATTTCATTAAACAGATTGCCATATTAGTTGAACCAATCTTTGCAATCTTATTTTCCTTAAGCATCCTCGATAAAACTTTCTCGATTGCATTTATTGAAAAATCATGAAGCAAAGAGGAAATAGTTTTTTTGAAATTGGCATGTGGATAGTTTGCATATTATATCTAATAAATTATGCAAACTATAAACAATTTGCAATCTTATATTTTCACTTATATTAAAACTGTTCTAGAATCATTTTCCATTATCCTATTATTACCTACGATATTCTTAGTTTTCATAGTTCCTTCTTCGAGTTTAAATCTATGTATAACTACTATGAAAATGGATGTTTATTGTTCTAGTTTTCTTAATCACAATTTGAGTAATCAACGATTATAATGATCTGGATTTTTTATTACAAAATGCGCATTCGAATACACTCTTCGTAAGACTTTAATTTTCAAATTTTTCATAAAAAAATCCCCCTTTCATTCTACCCTATTCTGGACAAAATTTTGGGGGGAGTTTCATTTAATTTGGCGGGGGTAGAAGGAATCGAACCCTCATCAGTGGTTTTGGAGACCATTGCCCTACCACTAGACTATACCCCCATAAAAGACTCGCTAATTAGTTTAGCGAGTTTAATTATACCTATTTTTAGTTTTCTAAACAATATAAATTACGAATTAAGGGAACGTAAAACTTTAGAGACTAAACTCATATCAACTTTTCCAGCATAATTAATTTTAAAATGTTTCATAACATTTGGAATGGACTTATCATCTAAAGTATTAATAATCTTTTTAATTTCTTCTTCACTCATCATTTTTGGAAGATAGATATTTAAAACTTTAATTTGATTATCAATATTTTTAACTTCTTCCATTCTTGATGCACTAATATAGCCTTCTTTTTCTTCTTCAAGTTCTTTTAAGGTTTTATTAATGATTTGAACTAATTCAACATCACCAATTTCTTTTCCTTGAGCTTTGGCTTCATATCCAGCAATCATATATTTATTAATAACAACAGATAGAACTGCTCTTTTATTAGTATCTTTATCTTTAAGAGCTAACATGTTTTCTTTTTTTAATGTATCGATTAACATATTTTTTACCTCGCATCTATTATATCAAAAAAGTTAAGGATTGTTCCTTAACTTTGAATTATTTTTTACTGCTAACAAATTTTCCTTTTTTTACCCCTTTGGAGGCTCTTTTTAAAGTGGATCCTTTTTGGTTTTTAGCTGTAACCCTAGC
>JGI20225J20221_1001827_pt1 | contig 10437 bp, 10 predicted proteins | sample BioMet4_FD_20221 | JGI IMG/M metagenome (IMG submission 20221) | reverse complement strand
CTTGTCCATTGTAAAGGGAACGTTGTTTTCCTCGTAGACATCCTCGACCGCACTGCGGCCGATACGGATATACGCGGGCTTTGTGTCCTTTAAAAGGGCTTCAAAAAGCGCTTTTGTCTGGAACCGGTCGCTCGGCAGGTACACGCGCATATTGGGAATGGAGGCCATCGTGGCAATATCATTGGCGGAATGGTGGGTCATTCCCAACGCGCCGTAGCTGATGCCGCCGCTGATGCCGATCAATTTTACATTGGTATTGGAATACGCGACATCCACCTTGGCCTGCTCCATGCTTCTTGTGGAGAGAAAGCTGGCCGGGGACGCGACATACGGTTTTTTCCCGCAGCTTGCAAGTCCGGCCGCGATGGAAACAATATTCTGTTCCGCAATGCCGGTTTCAACAAACTGCTTGGGATGCGCGGCAACAAAATTTCCCATGGAGGCGGAGCCGCGGGAATCGCTGCAAAGGACGACGATATCCTGATCCGTATTCGCTTTTTCGGTTAAAACATCGCAGATAACCTGACGGTTTGCTGTTTTATTCATATCGCCTGTGCCCTCCTTTGTGCAAGCTCCTGTGTCGCCTGTTTGTATTCTTCCTCGGTCGGAACCTTGTGATGCCACGGGGCGGAATTCTGCATGAAGGATACGCCGTAGCCCTTGATGGTGTCGGCAATAATCATTGTGGGTTTCCCCTTAATGGTTTTCGCCTTGTCAAAGGCCGCGTTCAGCGAACGGATGTCGTTTCCGACGGCGTGGAGGACATACCAGCCGAATGAACGCCAGCGGTCATCCTGACTGTCCTGCGTCATCACGTCTTCCGTGGAACCGGAAATCTGAAGGCGGTTGCGGTCAATGACCGCCGTCAGGTTGTCAAGCTTGTAATGCCCGGCAGCCATCGCGCCTTCCCAGACGGAGCCTTCGGCAAGCTCGCCGTCGCCCATCACGGTGTAAACGCGGTACGGGGCGTTGTTCATTTTTCCGGCAAGCGCCATACCGACGCAGACGGAAAGCCCGTGGCCGAGGGAACCGGAGTTCATTTCAATACCGTTGACTTTATTGTTCGGATGTCCGATATATTTGGAGTTGTACTGCGATACGGTTTTCAGATCTTCTTTGGGAAAGAAACCGCGGCTGGCAAGCACTGCGTAGAGCGCCTCCACGGAATGTCCCTTACTCAAAACAAACCGGTCCCTGTTCGGGTCGTGAATGTTTTCGGGGCTTACGTTCATCTGTCCGTAGTAAAGTGCGGTTAAAATGTCGCAGACGCTGAAATCACCGCCGATATGCCCCGCTTTCGAACGATAGATAATATCCAGAATATCCTGTCTGATTTCAAATGATTCCGCTGTTAAATTGTCCATTTGTAATCTCCTTCATGCCTTCCGCCGGCTAGTTGATGCTGCCCCTCATCCACGCTTTGATTTCTTCCTCCGTCGGATCCACCGGATCGGGGGTCAGCCCCGGAATATATTTGCAGGCTTCATATAAGGCAGGGACAATATTCTGATGCACACCCGCGCAGTGGTGGATGTACGGCCCCTCAACCAGCTTGGTTTCCCAGAGCGGCCAGTCGTTGACCTCGACATACAGATAAGTGCCGCGTGAGAACTTACCGTGCACGCCCCTGCATTTGCCCATAAACAGCTGATAGTCGCCGTGGTCGCCGTCGAACCGCACCATGGTCAGCTCGCCGCCCTTGATCTCCCCTTCGTGGGTGCCGGGGCAGTGGTCGTCAAACAGAAAATGCTTGTTGAAACAGGTCTGGCAGCCGGACGGTACCAAACTGGGCGGGAAGTTGCCGCAGTGTGTCAGCAGTTCCACATTGTCGTTGGTGGTCTGCCGGACGGTTAAGTCCGCAAGGAACGGGGGTGTCTGTTCAAGTGTCGCGGCGTAAGCCATAATTTCGGAAATCGCGCCGCAGATATCGGTCTCGCACGAAACCGGGAGACCCTCGTCGGTCAGAAGCGCGTTCGCAAGGCAGGGCATGATGTGCATACTCTTCTGCATTGCGTCCCAACACTGGATGGCAACCGCGGTACAGAGTTCGCGGTCGGCGTAATATCTCATGGCCAGCTTCAGAGCCGCGACCCGTTTGACGGATTCGGCGTCCTCCGGCTTGCATTTCACGGTTTTTTCGATCGCCGCAACGGCTTCTTTCAGCTCGGCGGAATCGGATTTTTCAATTTCTTCGGTCTTGAGCTGAAGCTCCACCACGCTGATCGGGTAGATCTGGATACCGAACTTTTCAATCAGTTCTCCCTCATTGCAGATGACCGACCAGAACCCGGAAGGACGGGGCCCGATCTGCAGGATGCGGATTTTATTGAACGCCTTGACCACGTTCGCCGCGCGGAGAAAATTTTCAAACCCCCGGATGAAGACGGGGTCGTCCACACTGGTGTTGGGAATATAAGTAAAGGGAACGTTAAAGCGCCGAAGCACCTTTCCGGTGGCAAACAGCCCGCACTGCGTATCCCTCAGGCGAAAGCCGTTTTCAAGCGGGTCCTCGTCGCGGGGGCCCCAGAGAAGAACCGGTTTGCCGACTGCCTTGCAGACCTTGGCAACCGTATCCTCAGTACCGAAATTGCAGTGGGGAACGAACACCGCGTCAACATTGTTTGCTATGAATTTTTTTGAGACCTGATTCGCCATCGCCGTGGAGTCATAGAGAAGACCTTCGTCATTGATGTCGTCTATATCCACAATTTCAATACTGTCATATTGCTGCATGAACTTGTAGATCAGGTCCTTATACCTGCGCGCGTCTTCGGCGCTGAATGTAAACCTTCTGGTGGGCGCATAGCCGATTTTCAATTTTTCCATTACAAGATCTCCTTTTCGTTGGCAAAGAGCCGCCGCGTACTTTCCCGCTCGACAAACTCCGTGCATATTTGTGTTTTTGTTTTTATATTATTGCCGGATTTAATGATGCTAACCAGACGCCGTACGGCAAGCGCGCCCATCTCCTGCTTAAAAACCTTGATGGTCGTGAGCGGCGGGGATGCAATCTCGCAGAACGGCATATCGTCGAAGCCGATCACCGAAATGTCCTTCGGAATATGGTAGCCATGTTCCAGCAGCGCCTTACACGCCCCCAGCGCAATATTGTCGTTGTCCGAACAGAACGCGGTAGGCAAATCCCTGTGCTTGTCGAGGTACGCGTTCATATCCCGGTAAGAACCGTCCATGCTTGGGGCAAGCGGAATGGTATACTGCGGATTGACCGCAAGACCGGCCCTGTGCAGCGCCCGTCGGTACCCGACTTCGCGGTAATAGAAATTTTTAATCGGCGTGCTGCTTTTCAGGTAACCGATTTTCTCGTGCCCGTTTTCAATCAGAAACGCAGCCGCATTGTAAACAGAATCGGTGTTGTCTATAATCACGGCGTCAAAGCTCATATCTTCAAACCAGCAGTCCAGCATCACCACCGGACAAACCGACTGTTTAAACGGCGCCGCGTCTTTTTCGTTGAACTCCGTCGCCAGCACCAGATTGGCTGAAGTCCTGTCGCCGATAATCTGCTCCAGCAGTTTGTCAAAATTCTCATCCGATTTGTCAAGGTGGCAAATCTCGGTCCTGTATCCGCAGGCTCTGCATTCGTTTTCCACTCCGGAAATCAGTTCCGAAAAGAAGGGGGTGTCCGCCACAACACGACCATGCTTTTTATATACGATAAAGCGTATGCTGCTTATCTTGGTATCGTTGACATATCCCACTTCCATCGCCGCTTTCAGAATGATGTCCGCGGTTTCCTTATTAACCCCTCTTTTATTGTTCAGGGCGTTGGAGATGGTCGCCGGAGAGAAGCCTGTAATTTCACTGAGTTGTTTGATACTTGTTTTCATCGAATATCCTCCCCTTGACTGTTCAAAGTATAAAATATTTATATAAATATTTCAATTAAAATATGGCATAAAATTATTAAATTATCCCTTTTTCGTACAAATTTACGGATTTTATCAAATATATTTTAGCTATATATATAATTTAGTTTCAAGTATTTTCGTAATTATTTTATTTTTGATTATATTATCTGTAAATAAATATTTAAATATAAAAAATATATCTATATGTTTTATACTACTAAACGTTTTGCTTATTAATTTTTTTAAAAAGCCCCATTCCGCAAATTGTCTTCACCGAGAAACGACATACGAAAAATACGCTTTGAACGGGCATAAAAGTCCGTTCAAAGCGTATTCCGGCCTCTATAAAACCATTCCGCCCAAATAGCGGTATGGTTTTACTGTGTGATCGACGCTGTTTTTCCGCCGATAAAGCGAAGCAGATCCTGCGGCGCAACCTCTACCTGCGTTCCGATCTTCCCGGCACTTACTATAATGGCAGGCAGCTTTTCACAGCTGCTGTCTATTACCGTTTTAAACTGTTTTTTCATTCCGACTGGGGAACAGCCGCCGCGGATATAACCGGTTACCTTGTTGATTTCGTCCACATGAATCATTTCCACCGATTTTTCACCTACGCTTTTCGCGGCCGCCTTCAAGTTCAGTTCCAGTGCAACCGGTATTACAAACACAAAATAGTCGCGGCTCGCCCCGCGGGTCACCAGCGTTTTGAAAACCTGCTCCACATTCTGGCCCAACTTGTGTGCAACGGAAACACCGTCGATTTTGCCATCCTCATGGTCGTAAAAATAATACCGATACGGTATTTTAGCCTGATCCAGAATCCGCATCACATTCGTTTTATTGTTATCCTTTGCCATTTTCATTCTGCCCCTCGTTTCAGCATACCGGAGTTACTGCTCTATTTTCCATTTAATTCCCTGCGGCGTATCCTCCAGAACCACATGCCGCGCCTTCAGTTCATCGCGGATTTTGTCTGCCGTCGTCCAGTCCTTGTCTTTTCTGGCCTGTGTGCGCTCGGCGATCAGCTTTTCGATTTCCTCGTCAAGGGAAGTTTCCTTCTTTGCATAGAGAAGCCCCAGCACGTCGGCCAGCCCGTTAAAGAGATTCAGCGCAAAACGGCACAGTTCCTTAGAAGGAGCGGTGGATGTGTTCAGGTTGGAATTGATGTCGCGCGCCAGGTCAAACAGAGCGGAAATCGCGTCGGCGGTGTTCAGGTCGTCCTCCATGGCTTCGATGAAATGGTCTTCATGTTCGCTCAGCCTGCGCCGAACGGCATGCTCACCCTCTTTTTCTCCGGACGGGGCATGCTCCAGCAGAAACTGCAGGTTGTCGCGGCAGTTGTAAAGCCGCTCCAGCGCGGCACGGCACTGCTCAATGACTTCCTCGCTGTAATTGATGGGGGTGCGGTAGTGCGAAGCCACCATCAGGTAGCGGATCGGCTCATAGCCGTACCGCTCGGCGACGTCGCGCACGGTGAAGAAATTATTAAGGCTCTTGCTCATTTTCCTGTTGTCCACATTGATGTAGCCGTTGTGCATCCAGTAGTTTGCAAACGGCACGCCGTTGCAGCATTCGCTCTGGGCTATTTCATTCTCGTGATGGGGAAAAATCAGATCCTGCCCGCCGCAGTGGATGTCAATCGTTTTACCCAGATAACGGCGCGCCATGGCGGAGCACTCAATGTGCCAGCCGGGCCTGCCCTCTCCCCATGGAGAAATCCAGCTGGGTTCGCCGGGCTTCGCGCCCTTCCAGAGGGCAAAGTCCATGGCGTCCTCCTTAATCTCCCCTGTGGCTATTCGCGCGCCGGCCTGCAAGTCCTCCAGCGGCTGGTGAGAGAGCTTCCCGTAGCTGGCGTCTTTTTTTGTGCGGAAATAGACGTCTCCGTTTCCGGCGGGGTAGGCAAATCCCTTGTCGACCAGATCGGAAATAATGCTGATAATTTCGTCGATATTCTGGGTCGCGAGCGGATGGATGGTGGCGGGGCGCACGTTCAGCCCTTTCGCGTCGGTTTTGTACTCCTCAATATACCGTTCGGAAACCGTCAGGTAATCGCTGCCCTCTTCCTTTGCCTTATTGATGATTTTATCATCGATATCGGTAAAATTCTGGACAAAGGTCACCTTCATGCCGCGGTACTCAAAATAGCGGCGCAGCACGTCAAACACACAAATCGGCCGCGCGTTTCCGATATGGATGTAGTTGTACACCGTAGGGCCGCACGCGTATATTTTCGCTTCTCCCACGGTGAGCGGGACGAATTCTTCTTTTTGGCGCGTTAACGTGTTATAAATTTTCATCTCTGTTTTCCTCTCTTCGTCTGATTGTTTCATCAAGCTGCTTTTGTAACTTCTGAAGTTTAATTTCCATTTGGCAAAGCTCCTGTGCGATGGGGTCCGCAACATGGATCTGATCCAGATTGCACGGCCGAACACCGTTCAGGCGGACAATTCTTGCCGGCACGCCCACCGCCGTGGCGTTGTCCGGCACCTCGTCCAGCACTACCGCGCCCGCCGCCACACGGGCGTTGTCCCCCACGCGGAACGGGCCGAGCACCTTCGCGCCCGAGCCGACCATCACGTTGTTGCCAAGGGTGGGGTGGCGCTTCCCGTGGTCTTTGCCGGTGCCGCCGAGCGTAACGCCCTGATAGAGCGTGCAGTTGTCGCCGATGACGGTCGTTTCGCCGATGACCACGCCCATGCCGTGGTCAATAAACAGCCCCTTGCCGATCTGGGCGCCGGGGTGGATTTCAATGCCCGTCTTATGCCGTGCGCGCTGCGATAAATACCGCGCGATAAATTTCATGTTGTGCTTGTAAAACCAGTGCGCCTTCCGGTAAGCGTGAACCGCCTTAAAGCCGGAATAAAGAAAATACACCTCTATTCTGGATCTTGCCGCTGGGTCACGGTCAATGACCGAATCAAGTTCTTCTTTCAGTTTTTTAAACATATCTGCCTCCAATAAAAAAAAGACCGCCCGCGTCCCCAGTCAGGGACGGAGGCGGTCGTTATACCGCGGTTCCACTCCGTTTTATCACTTGTAAGCCTGTAACGGTGCCTGCCGTGCGGAGATACTTGATTTCCCTCCGCCTGCTTACGGATGCATTTCGCCGTCCGCCGTGCAAAAAGCGCTTTCAGCCCAGGCGCTTTCTCTCTGATGCCAGCATCGCGGTTACTTCTTCCGCTCATCGCATTTCATATCGTACTGCAGCATTTCCACTTATGTGGCAAAGCACATTCAGCCTTGCAACCATAATAGCAGGGTTTTAAAAGAATGTGACAATAGTATATACCAAATAATGAATGAAGTAAACCCCCGCCAAAAACTACTTCGTCGTGTTAATTACTCCGATATTCTGCACGATGTAGATTGCACCGGAAAGCAGCGCAAAAAAGGTTGCGATCAGAATCAGAATATAGCCGACCCCGTCAAATACAACCGCGCCCGGCACCCCGCCGAAGGTAATGGGGGGAATCCAGCCAAGCGAAACCAGCTCCTGCACATACTGGAAAACAAGGATGGCGGTAATGGCAATAATCTGGCTGACCGTTTTCGTTTTCCCCCACCGGTTGGCGGCGATAACCACGCCGCTGTCAACGGCGACAAGGCGGATGGAAGTCACCATAAACTCACGCGCGATAATTAAAATGACGCACCATGAAGCAGCCAAACGAAGGTCTACAAAACAGACAAGCGCCGACACAACCAGGATTTTATCGGCAAGCGGGTCCAGAAATTTCCCGAAATTCGTAACCTGATTGTTTTTGCGGGCAAGCTTTCCGTCATAGTGGTCGGTCAGCGCCGCGGCGACAAACAGGATCGTCGCCCAAAAATAATGGTGCGGAATCTGAGGAATCAAAAGCACTGCAACAAAAAAAGGAACCAGAATTATGCGCATAACGGTTAATTTATTCGGCAGGTTCATTCCCGCGCCTCCTCAATCATGATTTCTCCGGTCAGGTCACAGTCTATACATTCTGTTATTTTCACATTCACAAAACTTCCGATTTTCGGCTTGATGCCTTTTGCCGTAAAGAAGATTTTGCCGTCTATGTCGGGGGAGTCGGCATAGGAGCGGCCGAACCAGCATTCGGCATAACGGTCAAATCCTTCAACCAGTACGCGGACGGTTTTCCCGACCTGCTTTTCTCCCCATTCCTGCATGATATTCATCTGGTCTTCCATAATCAGGTCCATGCGGTGCCGCTTGACTTCTTCGTCAATCTGATCCGGCATTTCCGCCGCGGCGGTGCCCTCCTCCTGCGAATAGGTGAAACAGCCGAGCCGTTCAAACCGGATTTCGCGGACAAATTCCGCAAGCTGTGTAAAGTCCTCTTCCGTTTCGCCGGGAAAGCCCGTAATCAGCGTGGTGCGCAAAACCAGATTTGGAATCATTCCGCGCATTTTTTGAATCAGGCGGGTCAGCTCCGCGCGGCTTCCCGTGCGGCGCATCGCTTTTAAAAGCCGCTCGCTGCAATGCTGGAGCGGCAAGTCCATATATTTTACGATCTTCTCCTCCTGAGCAATAGTCTGCAGAAGCTCGTCGGTAATATAATCGGGATAACAGTATAAAACACGGACCCAGGAAAGGCCGTCGATTTTACAAAGCTCTTTTAACAGCTGCGGCAGCTTCAGTTCGCCGTAAAGATCCCAGCCGTAGCGCGTAGTGTCCTGCGCGATTAAAATCAGCTCTTTCGCCCCGCCGCGGACAAGCGCCTGTGCTTCACAGACAATGTCCTCCATTGTCCTTGAGCGGTAGGGGCCGCGGATAAACGGAATCGCGCAGTAGGCACAGCGGTTGTCGCACCCCTCCGCGATTTTCAAATACGCAAAATGTCCCGGCGTGGACAGCCGGCGCTCCCCGCTGAGCGGCAGAAGCGTCTTTTCCGGAAAGCTTTCCACCTTCACACCGTTCAGAGCCTTTTCAATCACCGCGGCAATGTCGCTGTCCGCACCGATTCCGGCGACGGCGTCCACCTCCGGCAGTTCCTTCAAAATTTCCTCGCGGTAGCGTTCGGCCAGACAGCCGGTGACGACAATCGCTTTAATTTTCCCTTCCGCCTTCAATCTGGCAAGCTCTAAAATTTCCTCAATGGATTCCTTTTTCGCCGCGTCGATAAAGCCGCAGGTGTTGACAATTGCAGCGTCCGCAAGGGCGGCGTCATCGCGGATTTCATAGCCCGCCTTTTGCAGCGTCGCCATGATCATCTCGCCGTCAACCTGATTTTTGGCGCAGCCGAGGCTCACCAGTCCTACACTATATGCCATTTATTCGTCCTCATTTTCAAATTGATTGATCGCGGTGCGGATATCGTCCCAGCAGTAGCCGAGCCGCTGCAGCGCGGCAATACTCCTACGGCGGCCTTTTTCGTCGTCCAGAAGCCGCCCGTACTTCTTATCAATCAGTTCCCTGATTTTCTCCACGGGGTCGGGGGCGTTTTCTTCCAGAATCCGCTGTACCAACTCGTCCTCAATCCCCTTTTGCAGCAGATCGCGCCGCACGCGGGATGAGGAATAACCTTTGCGGCGAAACAAATCCGCCGCCAGATTCCGCGCGTATTCCTCATCGTTGACAAGGCCGAGTTCCGCCATATGCCGGGCCGCCGCTTCGGCGGCTTCCCGGGTGGTCACACGGCTGATTTTGTCCGCAAGTTCCTTTTGCGAATGGCTCCGGTGCTCCAGAAGGTAGAGCGCCTTTTCCCCGGCGCGCCGGTTTTCGCTCGATAAGATCAGCTCATGAAGCTGTTCGTCGTCTATTTCGCGCCCGGGCTGAAAGCCCGATTTCAGAAGCGTTTCCGTGTCGATATTCACGGCGGATTCGCCATCCAGAAACAGCGCCGAAATCCCCTTTCTGCGCGGTTCGACCGCTGTAATCAGCATCAGTCGTCGGCGGAAATGTCAATGCTGGCGGTCTTGCTGCGGCTGCTCGTTTTCGCCGGGGCTGGCGGCGCCACCTCCACCGGTTTGACTGCGGGGCCGGATGCCGGAGGATTCTTTGTGAAAAGTTTCTGCATATTTTCTTTGACAAGGCCTTCCACTTCACCGGCGATATCGGGATTTTCCGCCAAAAAGATTTTTGCGTTGTCACGCCCCTGCCCGAGCCGCGTTTCCTTAAAGGAGAACCATGCGCCGCTCTTCTGAATAATCTCAAGCTTGACCGCAAGATCCAGCAGTTCCCCTTCGCGGGAAATGCCCTTGCCGTACATAACGTCAAACTCCGCCTCGCGGAACGGCGGGGCGATCTTATTTTTTACGACCTTCGCGCGGGTGCGCGAGCCGATCATTTCGGTACCGTTTTTCAGTGTTTCGATTTTACGGATATCAATTCTTACGGAGGCGTAGAATTTCAGCGCGCGGCCGCCGGGGGTTACCTCCGGGCTGCCGTACATCACACCGACCTTTTCACGGAGCTGATTGATAAAGATGGCGACGCAGCTCGATTTGGAAATCGCGCCGGCCAGCTTGCGCAGCGCCTGGCTCATCAGGCGGGCCTGCAGGCCGACATGGCTGTCGCCCATTTCCCCCTCAATTTCGGCGCGCGGCACAAGAGCCGCCACCGAGTCGATGA
>JGI20225J20221_1002971_pt1 | contig 10448 bp, 9 predicted proteins | sample BioMet4_FD_20221 | JGI IMG/M metagenome (IMG submission 20221) | reverse complement strand
AAATCAAGCGGCTTTTCAGGCGCTTTTGCTGCGGTGTCTTCCTGTTTGGCTTTTGCCATTAGTGATGCAATGCTTATGCCACCGGTTGCGGTGGTTTTTGTTGTCTCCGCGACAGATTCTTCAACAGGTTCCGGTGCAGACTTGATCGGCTCTTCAATAGGTTCCGGTGCAGACTTGATCGGCTCTTCAACAGGTTCCGGTGCAGACTTGATCGGCTCTTCAACAGGTTCCGGTGCAGGTTCTGCAGCAGGTGCTGAAACTGGTTGTTCATCAAATTGTTCAGCAGGTTTGCTGTCACTTGCTCTCTTAAGGTCATCTGTTCTGCGCTCAGCCTCCATGTGATCGCCGGGTGCATTTGTGCCTGCTTGTGCAGACTCTGCNACAGTTGACCCGGACTCAGTTGCAACTGCCTTATCGGGTCCCTTAGCGGGCGCCGAAACGGGCTGAGCAACTGGTTGTGCAGGAGCAGATTTGGCACCGGTAATCTGGCTGATGCGCACAAGCATAAACTCAACCAGCAACCGCTGATTGCCGCTGCGGTTAAACTCGCCTTCACATTTTTCAGTTGAGGCAAGCCCGTTGAACAAGAATTTTAGCGGACATTTCTGTGCCTGCTCAATATATTTTTTTTCCAGCGCCGGAGAAACTTCCAAAAGTTTTGCAGATGCGCTCTCTTTGCAAACCAATAAGTTACGCAGGTGATTGCCCAGACCTCCGACAAAATATAATGCGTTGAACCCTTTGCGCAAAACATCATCAAACAGTACAAGAGAGTTTGCAAAATCTCCGTTGAGAGCAAGGTCTGTCAGACGGAAATAATAGTCATAGTCAAGAACATTCAAATTCTTAATGACCTCTTCATATTTCACTTCAGTTCCGCAGAACGCAGCAACTTGGTCAAACAAAGTCAATGCGTCCCTCATTGCTCCATCTGCTTTTTGGGCTATGACATGAAGGGACTCATCATCTATTGTGACCTGCTCTTTTATAGCTATTTCCTTTAGATTTTTTACAATATCCGGAATGGAAATTCTGTTGAAGTCAAAGACTTGGCAGCGGCTTAAAATTGTTGGAATAATTTTTTGTTTTTCCGTTGTAGCCAAAATGAAAATTGCGTGCGCAGGCGGCTCTTCCAATGTTTTAAGAAACGCATTGAACGCTGCAGTGGAGAGCATGTGAACCTCATCTATGATGTAAACGCTGTATTTTCCAATTTGAGGAGGAATCATTACTTTTTCCGTAAGGGAGCGGATATCATCAACAGAGTTGTTTGACGCGGCATCCAGTTCATGAATGCAATAGGAGCGCCCTTCGTCAAAAGACTTGCAAGATTCACACTCTCCGCAAGGCTCCATACCGGGACCTGGATTCATGCAGTTTATGGTCTTTGCAAATATTCTTGCGGTTGTTGTTTTTCCCACTCCCCTTGGGCCGCAAAACAAATATGCGTGAGCAAGTTGCCCGCGCTTGATAGAATTTTTAAGCGTAGTAGCTATGCTGTCTTGACCAATCAATGTAGAGAATGTGGCCGGACGGTATTTTCTTGCAGAAACAATAAACTTTTCCATATACCACAAAAGTAAGAATATTTTCTAATTTTGCGGACCGTCTTGGACGGCTATTTAGGAACCATATCATGAATAAAGAAAAATTGCTTTTTGCATTTAAAAAAACGACATCGCCGGTTGCATACTGCGCGCTAAGCACAAAATTTGGAACGCGCAATGAAGAGGAAAAATATAACGGACTTGCGCATCTTACGGAACATATGCTATTTAAGGGTACCGAGCATAAAAAATCCATAGAGATTAATAGCATATTGGAAAAGGTTGGAGGCGAACTTAACGCATTTACCACAAAAGAGAGAATAGTGTTGTATTCTACTGTGCTAAAGCAAGATATAAAGAAGGCAATTTCACTTTTATTTGAGATAGCGTTTTCTTCCAAGTTCCCGACAGATGAACTTAAGAAGGAGAAAACGGTTGTTTATGATGAAATTATAACTTATCTGGATTCTCCGTCTGAGCAAATTTATGATACGTTTGAATCAAAATTATTTGCCGGCAGCAAATTGGGACTTCCGATTTTAGGAGATAAAAAGACAATAGAGCCAATTACCTCTGCCGTATTGAGGGATAATTTGAAGAAGNATTTTACTCCCGGAAACATGAGTTTTACAATTGCGGGGGACTTTGATGCACAGGATATTGCGGCTGAGGTGGAGAGGGAGCTGCGGGTTTGGAGACCGGATGATGCGCTCAAAGTTGTTACAGCGTCAGAGTCTTTTGGAGGCGCTGTATTTGCAAAAGCTGCTGATGAAAAGATTTCTGCAGCACAAGCTTTAGCCGCAGGCAAAAAGTTCAATGAAACTGTCGAGAAAAAACTGAGGCAAGTCCATTGTATCATCGGATGCTCAGCATATTCTGTTTATGAGAAAGATAAAAAGATGCCGCTTTCTCTGCTGACAAATATTTTAGGCGGACCGGCATCCAACTCAAGACTGAATCTCTCTCTGCGTGAGAAGAATGCGCTGGTTTATACGGTAGAAGCAAATTACATTTTGTATCAGGACACTGGAGCATTTTCTATTTATTTTGGTTGTGACAAGCCTTTCTTTAAAAAGTGCATTACGCTGATTAAAAAGGAGTTGGAGAGAGCGGTAAAAGAAAAAATTTCTCCGCGCGCCTTAGCTGCGGCAAAGAAACAGTTAATAGGGCAACTGCTGATAGGGAATGATAATGCGGAATCTCAATGTCTCACAATGGGTAAGTCACTTCTTGTTTCCGGAAAAATTCGTCCGCTGGAAGAGACTGTCCGTCAAATAAATGCGGTGACGCCGGAGCAAATCCAATCGGTCGCCAAAGAGGTTCTGAAATGGAGCCGCATGTCCATGCTGGTGTTTGAATAGCGCTCTTGTTTTTTGAGCAATAAAAATAAATAATGAATAAGCGGCAACTGGAAAATATCCGGGAACAGGCAAAGGGTTTTAAAGAAGATGAAGCTCTTCAATGGCTGGTGCGTCAAACGCATACGCGGACAAATCATGCACGGATGTCGGTTGGTGCAGAAGAGGGGGCCTTTCTTGAATTGTTTGTGCAACAGGTTAAGGCACAAACAGTTTTGGAGCTTGGGACTTTTACCGGTTACTCTGCCATCCGGCTTGCAAGAGGTCTGCAAAAAAATGAGGAGAGCGGAATAAACAGATCGAGTGAAAAAAACGGAGTGGATGAAGTTATAGATTTTCATCTTGATGCTGTTGAGATAAATGACGAACTTGAATATTTAATCAGGGAAGGTTTTGAGCGTGCGGGAGTAACAGATAAAATTTCCTTGCATTTTATTGATGCAAAAATTTTTCTTAAAAATTGCAAAAAACAATATGACCTTGTTTTCATAGATGCCAACAAAAGAGAGTATCCCGTATATTACGAATTAGTTTTTCCGCTTGTGAAGAATGGTGGTTACATTCTGGTTGACAATGTGTTATGGGGCGGAAAGCTTAAAGAGGCGCTGTGGAAAAAAGAGGAGAAAAGAGGGTTGACGGATGTAGGGCAAGCGGGGGGCGGTGCGGCAGGCGTCACATCAACCGCAGTGTTCAAACCGGATATCTTGCACCTTGATGCGCAAACTTCCGGGATTGTTGAATTTTATTTTAATGCAAAAAACGATCAGCGGGTAGAGTTTATCACTCTTCCTATTCGCGACGGATTATCTATTATAGAGAAAAAGTAAATTGCGCCGTCTGCAAAGCAATGCGCCATAAAGCGGCGCATTGTATTTGGGCTTAATGAGCCGTTGCACTGACGGATACCGGCTTGAAGTGCGGACTGGCGGCCTTAGGACACAGGTTCTACTTGTAAGTATCTGCGGGATTGAATGCCGGTTTGATGTAATCAACTTTCATGGACGAACTCCATTTGGTATAGTATACGTTGCCGCCTTTCCACTCTACTTCACCCATCTGGAAATCAACCTCATCTGAGTGAGGATAAATTTTCGCAGGGTATAGTGGAGCTCTTTCTCCGTAATCNTCATTGACCACATATCTGAATGCGTCAAGTCCTCTGCTGTAAAATAGATGTACATCTTCATTTTTGCCGGTGACAAAGCCAAATGACTGATCTACAGGCACCCATCCAATTCCTTCATAATATACCTGAGCCCAGTCATGCAAATTTATATCTCCCGGGTGCAACATCCATCCGCTCTGCCATCTTGCAGGAACACCGGCAATGCGGGCCATCGTGATAAAAAGAAGTGAAACTTCTCCGCAATCTCCGTGCTTGTTTGCAAGGACATATTCAGGGATGTTTGGTATGGTAGAGTAGTCTCTTGCACCGGCCCAGACGGTATGCTTGTTTATCCAGCTCCAGATTTTCAAAACTTTCTGGTAAGGATTTGTTTCTTTTCCTACAATGCCGGCAGTAAGTGTTTTAATATTGTCTGTGAAAATTACGTGATTCTTTCTTTGGGATGTGTAGAATTTGTAGAAATTACTTTTAACATCATAAGGTTTAATGTCGCGCGGATCAAAAGTGAAGTACTGGTTGTATGATGTAAGCATGATGTCATAACCAAACTTAAGAGTGTCCTTTCCGTTGGAGACCTTCTCCATGTAAAGGCAACTGCGCAAGTTTGAAACGGGTGATTGTTTATAGTCCGGTTGAGAGACTCTTAGCAATTTTACATTTGTATATTTTGGTGTGACTCTTGGGTATGGAAGCCATACGCGAACGGTCTCTCCGGCAGGAACTGCATCCGGGTCAACCTCCATAGAAAAATGCAAAGTCATGGTAACCGGTTCTACGTAACTTTCTGTCTGAGGGTTTGTTACAGGTATCGGTTTTTTAGCTGCACTTACAACTCCGCTCAAATATCCTCCCAAAAATTTATCCAGGCTTTGCTCTGGCCCTTCAACTTTTTCAAAAGCTTTTTTGGCAACGGTATCTATGCGGAATAAATTTCTTGCTGCCTTTTTAAAATAGAAAGTTTTGCCGTCAATTACCTTGCATTCAAGTGCCCCGTTCTTTTTCCACTCGCGGATTTGTTTATTAGTCACATCCGGAATATATTTTTTTATGTATGGAATAACAGTTGAATCTGTCTGATTAAATTCCAGTGCAATGCGGTTCATTTTTTCTGTTTCAAAATTGATTGCCATTTTTGTTGAATCAGATAAATTGCTCATAGCCAACTCTTTGGCAATGATCTTTTTTGCCTTTGCAAACTTTCCGTTCTCTATCATATTATCCAGAAGGCTGTTATCTATTTTAACGGTTCCGTCTGCGTTCAACACCATTTTGGGTTTGCAGCCGCAAAGAGAAAATACGGTTGCCAAAACAATGACTGATAAAAATAACTTTTTCATAAGGTTGTGTAATTTTCTTTAAACCATCTTATTACATTCCCGACAGAATACTTTTGCTATGGCTCGCAAGTGCCGTGAAATGCAGTTGAAAGCTGTCGGGAATAAAAAAATCCGCAATCGGATTGCTCCTGATTGCGGACTTAAAGGTAAGCATTTTTCCTATTCCTTTACTCTCTCTCCGTACGAGCGGTCCTCTACCTTGATGCTGATTTTTTCACCTTCATTTATGAACAGAGGAACCATAACTTTTGCTCCTGTCTCCAATGTTGCCTCTTTCAAAGCGTTGGTAGATGTATTGCCCTTTACGGCAGGCTCTGTATAAGTAACTTGCAGATTCACAAACTGTGGAAGTTCGCATGTAAGAATCTCCTCTTTGTCTGCCCAAACCATCATCTCAACGTCCTGTCCCTCTTTCATGAGGTCTGCGTTTTCTACAAAATCTTCATTCAAATGAACTTGCTCATAAGTCTCTTTGTGCATGAAGTTGTAGCCCGTATCGTCTTTATAAAGGAACTGGTATGGTCTTCTCTCCACAGATACAAGGTCTATGCGCTCGCCTGCGCCATAAGTGTGTTCCAACAGTTTGCCGGTGTTTAAATCTTTAAACTTTGTTCTCACAATAGTGTTTCCTTTGCCCGGCTTAACGTGCTGGAAATAAACCAGCTGGCAAGGGTGCTCGTTAAATAGGAAAAATATTCCGTTCTTAAAATCTCCTGTAGTTGCCATATATCAATGTGTAAAATCTGGCGCAAATATAGTCATTTAGGCTTATTTTCAAAAATTTAGATGCGGCATCCAGTTGCCATTTAGGAGTGGAGGTTGCCCCGCATATCCCAATTGTATCATTGTTCTTAAACCATTTTTTATCAATTTGTTTAAGGCTTTGGATGTTATATGAGCGCGGGTTTGCAGCCTTGCATAAATCATATAAAACTTTTCCGTTTGAACTTTCCTTGCCGCTTACGAATATGATAACGTTGTGTGAACGAGCGAATTCTACCAGTTTGGAGTGTCTGCCTGCAACTTGTCTGCAGATTGTGTTGTGTACCGTGCATTCAACTCCCGGTGCCATCCGCTTTTTTATTTCTGCACAAATATGCTCATATTCACCGGGATCCTTTGTTGTCTGTGAGAAAATATTTATAGGCTTAGTATAATCAATCTCGTTGCAAATGGGCGGGTAATTATTTAAAGCCGAAGGTTGCGACCGAAGGGAGCATGCATCTGCGCGGCGGGAGCCCCGTATACCACCAGAGTTTGTTGGCTGCTCTGCGTGGGCTATTACACCCGCATTTTCAACAATGATAGTTCTTCCTTCCGCCTGCCCGACAAGTCCGTTAACCTCCGCGTGCCCCATCTTTCCAAAAATCACAATCTGTCCGGGGGTTTCACGGATTTTTTTCTGCAATTGCAGTACAACAGGGCACGTGCAGTCAATCAGNCTAATATTGTTCTCTTTTGCAATCCGGTAGGTCTCAGGCGGTTCTCCGTGAGCGCGTATTAGGACGGAAGTATTGTGCAGACTTTTCATTTGCTCTATATCAATGACTTCCAATCCTTTAGTTTTAAGTCTTTCCAACTCTGAACCATTATGCACAATTGCTCCAAGAGAGTACAAATGTGCCGTATCACGGACATCCGGGCAGCTTTTATTGCCGCCGGCAACGNTACTCCTTTCTGACGAAGTATTCCTGCGCGGAGAAAGATTCTTCTCAGCCGTCTCAACGGCTCGTATCACTCCGTGGCAAAAGCCTGAATTGTTGTCTATTTCAACTTTAATCCGCATAGAGCGCAAAGATACACTTTACTCATCTTCTTTGAAAATCCCATGCTTAACAAGTTCAATAACAATGTAACCCCACTTATCATTCATTTCACCGCGTGCGATGTGGTAGACTTTATTTGGTGTGGTACAATATTTTAGAGCAATCAACAGATAGCGCCATTTATGTCTGGAGCGGTACCATTTCTTTTTCATAAACGCAGCAAAATTGAAATTCAGCGATGCGAATATACGCAAATTTTTGGCACTGCAATTTATCACAGTGAGGTTGATCCTATCCTGATCCAATTTATCGGGATGAGATCACGGAGGTCTCCCATTATAATAATTTATTAACTTTGCATTAATAGAAGGGAGAAGTGTTTATGGCTAATAGTAAGATAATCATCGCGATAGATGGATACTCCTCAACAGGCAAGAGTTCATTTGCAAAACTTGTTGCGGAGGGGCTCGGATATATTTACGCAGACAGCGGTGCTCTTTACAGAGCGGTTACATATTTTGCTTATACCAATGGATTCATTGATGATAATGGAGTTGTAGAGAAAATTGGATTGCAAAAAGTCCTGCATAAAATAGAGATTTTTTTCAAGACCTCCGGGCCGGACGGGAGAAGCATGACATATCTTAACGGTTCATGCATTGAGAAGCAAATTAGAACTTCCCGGATTTCAGGACTTGTCAGCCGAATTGCGGAAATTCCTTTTGTGAGAGAATATGTAGATGAAATTTTGCGCAAGATGGGGAGTGATAAAGGCCTTGTAATGGATGGTCGGGATATAGGAACGGCTGTCTTTCCAAATGCGGAATTAAAGATTTTTATGACGGCTTCTCCGGAGGTGAGGGCAAGGCGCCGCTTTGACGAGCTTAAATTAAAAGGAGCCAAAGATACTTATGACGAGGTGCTTGCAGCTCTTAAGAAGAGAGATGACATAGATGAGCACAGAGTAAAGGACCCTCTTACAAAAGCAAAAGATGCAATCGTTTTGGATAACAGCTGCATGACAATGGGAGAGGAGATAGATTGGCTCAACGCAATTTTAAAACCAAATTTCAATCTTCAAATTATTTGAATATAGGGGCGGCGTATGCAACAACATCCGCTTTTGTGACGGGGTTGCTTCCAAGTATTAATAAACGTTCTACAACATTGCGTAGTTCACGGATGTTTCCGCTCCAAGAGTGTTTTTTTAACTCTTCAATTGCATCATTGTTGATTTTTTTCATTGGCATTCCGCCTTCTGTGCAAATCTGTTTTATAAAGAAATTCACAAGAATAGGGATGTCCTCTTTTCTTTCGGCCAATGTCGGAACATGTATGATAATCACGCTAAGTCTCTGATATAAATCCTCTCTGAATGTTCCTTTTTTAATCTCTTCTGACAAATTTTTGTTTGTAGCGGCTACAACTCTGACATTTACGTTAATGTCCTTATCGCTTCCGACTCTTGTTAATTTATTTTCTTGCAGAACCCTCAGAACTTTTGCCTGAGCCGACAGACTCATGTCTCCGATTTCATCAAGAAATAAAGTGCCCCCGTCTGCCTGTTCAAATTTTCCTTTATGCTGTTTAACGGCAGATGTGAATGCTCCCTTCTCATGTCCAAACAATTCGCTTTCAATCAATTCACTTGGAATTGCAGCGCAGTTAACATCTATGAACGGCATTTGGGCGCGGTTGCTCTTTTCATGCAACCATCTTGCTACCAGTTCTTTGCCTGTCCCGTTAGAACCCGTTACAAGAACCCTTGCATCAGTTGGCGCAACCTTATCTATTATAGATTTCACCTGATTAATTGCAGGAGAGTCTCCAATGATTTCCTGGATGCCTGTTCCGGAAATTTTTCTCTTAAGAGTTTTGTTCTCTTTAACAATGGAAGTCTTCTCGCTGGCATTTTTTAGTGTAATGAGAATCCTGTTTAAATCCGGCGGTTTCTGAATGAAATCAAATGCTCCTTTCTTGATGCACTCAACCGCAGTATCTATTGAGCCATGGCCGGATATCATAACAACGGAAGATTCAACACCCTCCGCCACAAGCTTATCCAGAACCTCTACCCCGTCCATGCCTGGCATCTTTATGTCACAGAAAATCACATCAAAATTATTTGCAAGCGCCTGTTCAAGACCTTTTTTCCCATCCTCTGCAAGGGCAACTTCATGCCCTTCATCCTCAAGGATATCCTTAAGAGCCATACGGATGCTCTTTTCATCATCTATAATAAGTACTTTCATATTTGCGTATTAAACTTATAAAATCAAGTGCTGCAAATTTAGCAAAAAGATACAAAGTGTTAATTTACAGCCCCGGCACTGCGCTCAACTCTTATTTGGAGTATCTGTGCGGGAGAGGGTTGCGTCCTCACAAGAAGAATTACTCTGAAATTTTCACCGCCGGCCGTCAGATTGCCTATGGCATATTTCATTGGCGGATTACCGCTTTTATGGAGAATTGTAAAATGTTTTGGTGTATACTCTGCAAAGAAATTTTTCATAATCTGAGTTGCCTGAACTTTACTGCAATCAGTAGGGCTGCCTAAGACTTCCATCTCCAAATTATTTGCAAACCAGGCAGACAATTTCTCCGCATCTCCCTTTTGGATGTATTTAGAAATAGGGACAAATACATCTCCTCCTTCTCTTTGCGGAAAGCCAAAAGAACTTACTGCGGTAAAACCTGCGGCAATGCATATGGCTGCTGCCGCGGATATTAGAGAAGTACGTATGTTCTTAATTCTTAAATGCATAATATAGGTATAAAAATCTGCAAAAATCAAGCCATGTTGGGCAAAAATGGCTATTTTTGCACTGTATGAAAATAACGCTTCTGTGCACCGGAAAGACAGATTTCTCTTACATAAGCAGTGGTATGCAAATTTATGAGGAGAGACTGAGACATTACGTGAAGTTTTCCGTAGTGTATATTCCTGCGCTCAAAAATGTCTCTTCTTTAACTGAAGAGCAGATTAAAGAAAAAGAGGGGCTGCTTATTCTCAAAGAGATAGGAACGGGTAAAAATGGTGCGGCTAAAAGGGCCGGGAATGCTTGGGTTGTGTTATTGGATGAGCGGGGAATGTCTTTTGATTCAGTGGGATGGGCACGACATTTGGAGCAGAAGTTCTTATCCGGAGGCACGGACAAAGAGATTTTTTTTGTTGTGGGTGGTGCTTACGGTTTTTCAGAGGATGTTTACGCAAGGGCGAATGAGAAGATATCATTATCACAAATGACATTCTCTCATCAGATGGTGAGACTGATTTTTATTGAGCAGTTGTACCGGGCATTTACTATCATGAA
>JGI20225J20221_1003165_pt2 | contig 10452 bp, 13 predicted proteins | sample BioMet4_FD_20221 | JGI IMG/M metagenome (IMG submission 20221) | reverse complement strand
CATCTGGGACATTTCTTCATTGCCATTGATCCGGAAGCCTTCATGGGGCTTGAAACCTTCAGGAAGACGACGGGCGACATCGTCCGCGCACTCCGTGCTTCCAGGAAAGCACCGGGCCACGATCGCATCTATACGGCGGGCGAGAAGGAATGGGATGTATGGCAGATCCGCAAGGACAAGGGAGTACCGATGGGCGAGGCTGTCCAGAAAGACTTCATGGCAGTCAGGGATATGTACCATCTGCCGTATACCTTCCCGTTTGAGAAATAAGCAACGATACAGATATCCTGTCAGCAGTCAGACGGATCGGGAATTCTGCAGATTCCCGATTTGTCTATGAAAGAGAGGTTCTGTCCATGCAGAAAAAAGCGAAATACATTATGGCACTGGATGCCGGAACGACTTCCAACAGATGCATTCTTTTCGACCGCAAAGGCAACATGGTTTCTGTGGCACAGCGTGAATTCAAGCAGTATTATCCGCATCCGGGCTGGGTCGAGCACGATGCAAATGAAATCTGGGCTTCTCAGCTCGGCGTTGCCGTTGAGGCAATGAACAAGATTTCGGCGACTGCGGAAGACATCGCGGCAATCGGCATCACGAACCAGAGGGAAACAACGATTGTCTGGGACAAAAAAACGGGAGAACCGGTGTGTCACGCAATCGTATGGCAGTGCAGGCGCACCGCATCCTTCTGCGACAGCCTGATTAAGGCCGGATATAAGGACAAGTTCCGTGAAAAGACAGGCCTTGTGATTGATGCCTATTTCTCGGGAACGAAGATCCGCTGGATCCTCGACAATGTGCCCGGGACCAGGGAAAGGGCGGAAAAGGGAGAACTTCTTTTCGGAACCGTCGAGACCTGGTTCATCTGGAAGCTGACAAAAGGACGCGTGCATGTGACGGATTATTCCAATGCCAGCCGCACGATGCTCTTCAACATCAAGACGCTGAAATGGGATAAAGAACTTCTGAAGATTCTGGACATTCCGGAAAAGATGCTTCCGACACCCGTCCCCTCCAGCGGCGTGATGGGAATGACGGATCCTTCCTTCTTCGGAGGGGAAATTCCGATTTCCGGCGCAGCCGGCGATCAGCAGTGCGCCCTGTTCGGACAGACCTGCTTTGAACCGGGGGATGCGAAGAACACCTACGGAACAGGCGGATTCCTGCTTGTGAATACGGGAACGAAGCCGGTTTTCTCGAAAAACGGACTGGTCACGACGATTGCCTGGGGACTTGACGGAAAAGTCTATTATGCCCTGGAAGGCTCCGTGTTCGTAGCCGGTGCCGCGGTTCAGTGGCTCCGGGATGAAATGCGGATCATCGATTCCTCGGAAGACTCCGAGTATATGGCGAAGAAAGTCAAGAACACGAACGGATGCTACGTCGTGCCGGCCTTTACCGGACTGGGAGCTCCCTACTGGAACCAGTATGCAAGAGGCGCAATTGTCGGCATCACGCGCGGAGTCAATAAATACCATATCATCCGCGCAACGCTGGAATCGATTGCCTATCAGATCAACGACGTGCTGGAGGCCATGAAAGCGGACTCCGGGCTGGAATTCAAGAGCCTGTGGGTAGACGGTGGAGCGAGCAAGAACGATTTCCTGATGCAGGCACAGTCGGACATCAGCGGACTGCCGGTCATCCGTCCGGAATGCGTCGAGACAACCGCCAAGGGTGCGGCTTATCTGGCGGGTCTGGCGGTCGGATACTGGAAGAAGAAAGAAGACGTAAAGAAGAACAACGCGATCGACTACATTTTCAAGCCGGGCATCGAAGAGGATGAACGGATGAAACGGGTCAAAGGTTGGAAGAAAGCCGTGAGGTATTCCTTCGACTGGGCTAAAGAGGATGATTCCGACAGCTGATCCTGTCCGGAAGTCATGATAAGGCGAGCGATTCGCCGGGAGGAGAAGAAACATGGATGACAGATTTGATTTTTGCATGCCGGTGCATATCAGCTTCGGTGCAGGCGTTTCCGGCCGTGCAGCTGATTTCATCGAAGGGACGAACGTCACGATCGTCTGCGACCCGTTCCTTTACAAGAACGGCACCGCACAGAAAATCGGGAAGAAAATGAAGGGCAAGAAGGTCGCCTATTTCAGCGACATCCAGCCGAATCCTTCCGGAGAATCCGTTGATGCGGCAGCCAAAGTCGCACGCGACAACAAGACGGACTGCGTCGTCGGAATCGGCGGCGGAAGCTCCCTCGATGTGGCGAAGATGGTTGCCTGCCTTGTTACGAACAAGGGCAGCATTTACGATTATTACAGCGGCGGCACGAAGAAGCTGAAAAAACGCAAGACGGAACTGATCCTGATCCCGACAACGGCAGGAACCGGTTCGGAAGTGACGAACGTCGGCGTCTACACGAATCCGTCCAAGCATATCAAGATGCCTTTTGTGGAAAATAATTTCTGGGCAGACTACGCCCTGATCGACGGCGAATTGACCTACACGCTTCCGGCGCCGGTTACCGCTTCCACGGGAATGGATGCGTTCTGCCATGCGATCGAAGCTTACTGGAACAGAGAATCCAAGCCGATCTGCGATTACCTGAGCATGGGTGCCTGCAAGCTGATCCTTGAGAACATCAAGAAAGCATATGACAAGCCGGACGACATCGAAGCCCGCGGGAACATGATCCTTGCGTCGCTGATCGCGGGAGTTTCCTTCTCCCAGACACGTACGACCGGAATCCATGCACTGAGCTTCCCGCTCACGGTGGAATACGGCGCAAGCCACGGAACAGCCTGCTCCATTACCCTTCCTGCCTTTATCAAGATCAGTGCAGAGAAGCGTCCGGAGAAGATGCAGGCTCTTGCGAAATTCCTGGGATACAGGAGCGTCGCAGCGCTGGCCAAAGGCGTTGAAGCCCTGATGAAGAGCATGAACATGCCGCTGCGCCTCCATGAAATCGGAGTAAAGAAAGACGCCATTCCGCATATCGCGACCGTCGGTCTCGGAGCGGCGATCATCCAGCTGACACCGGCTGAAATGAACCAGAAAACTGTCGAAGCGCTTCTGACTTCGATTCTGTAATCAAGAGGAGGAAGAAAGGAACATGGATAAGTACAAGGAACTTCAGTCCAAAGCAAATGAAATCAGAAAAATGACAATCAAGGAGATCGGCGAGCTCGGCGTAGGACACGTCGGAGGAGCAATCGATCTGGCAAAGAAGACAAAGGGCGTGCCGCACATGATCCTGCTCCACACGATCAAGGGCAAAGGCATTTACTTTGCAGAGAACAAGGTTTCATCCCATAACATGCCGGTTACTGAAGAAATGTGGAAAAAGGCAGTCGCGGAAATCGAAGGAGGACAGGAATAATGAATTTCGAAAAGGAAGAGAAAAGATTCAGGGAGACGTACGTCGATCTTCTGATTGAATATGCAAAGAAAGACGACAGGATCGTTACCGTCGAAGCCGACCTTTCCAACGCAGCCGGCACGAAGCGCTTCACGAAGGAAGTTCCGGGCAGGACCGTGGAATGCGGCGTCCAGGAAGCCAATATGATCGGCGTTGCGGCAGGCATGTCGGCAATGGGCAAGATCCCGTTCACTCATACATTCGGTACATTTGCCACAAGAAGAGTCTGCGACCAGGCAACGCTGTCGGTTGCCTATGCAGGACTGAACGTCAAGATGTGCGGATCGGATCCGGGCGTCACGGCTGAGCTCAACGGCGGCACGCATATGCCGACGGAAGACATTTCCATCATGCGCAACATCCCGGGAATGATCATCTATGAACCGGTTGATTCCGTGCAGCTGCGCGAGATCTTCCCGCAGATCCTTGAGACGAAGAGCCCGGTCTACATCCGCCTCTTCCGCAAGGAAGCAACGAAGATCTTCAAGGAAGGCACGAAGTTCACGCTCGGCAAAGGAACAGTCGTAAGCGAAGGAAAAGACGTCACGCTGTTTGCATCCGGCATCGAAGTCGAGCAGGCACTCCTTGCCCAGGAAGAACTTGCCAAAGAAAACATCAGCGCGGAAGTCATCAACCTTCATACAATCAAGCCGATCGACTCAGAACTGATTTTACAGAGCGTTAAGAAGACGGGCTGCGCAGTCACCTGCGAGAACCATTCCATCATCGGCGGACTCGGCTCTGCGGTCATGGAAGTCTTAAGCGAAAATGCACCGGCACCGGTCAGACGCATCGGGTTCCAGGATCGTTTCGGACAGGTCGGCAAAATGGATTACCTCATGAAGGAATACAACCTGCTTGCAGAAGATATCGTAAAAGCGGCCAAAGAGGCCATCAAAATGAAGGGAGAAAACTGAATCATGTCAGAAAAGAAAATTGTCATCGGATCGGACGGATCCGGATTTGAACTGAAGGAAGCAGTCAAGAAGCATCTGACGGAAGAAGGATGGGAAGTTACGGATCTGGGAACGCAGAGCGCGGACCAGCCGAAAATGTATTATCTCGTTGCCCATGAAGTTGCTCCGAGAATTTCCTCGGGCGAGTTCGAAAAAGGCATCCTGATCTGCGGCACGGGCATGGGCATGAACATCCTTGCCAACAAGTACCCGAACGTTTATGCCGCTGTCTGCGAGAACACATTTGCAGCCATGAAGGCACGTGCCATCAACAACGCAAATGTCCTGACCATGGGCGGATGGATTACCGCTCCGTTTGCAGGATGCGCGATCGTCGATACTTTCCTGAACACGGAATTCCTTCAGGATCTGGAAGACTGGAGACAGAAAAACCTGATCAAGGCTTTCTCGACGGTTCAGCAGTATGAAGGCGAGATCTACGGAAACAAGAAAGAAGAGCAGTAAAGACAGCCGGAGCAATCCGGAGGGAAAAAGAACTTATGCGGCTTGGCCGGGCAGGTAGGAAAATGGCAAAGAAAATCGGAAAAGTAAATGAATGCACGTCACTGTTTCCGATGACGGGTCTGAGTCTGGATACCTGCTCGGAAGAGGAGCTTTCTTCCAGCCTGAAGCTCGGCGTTACCGGTGCTTCCTGCAAGATACCCGATTTTTCGGAGTCAGTCCGGAAGGACGCGGAATCCTGGCAGGAACGCATCGGGGAACTTCTGGACCGGATGAAGGAAACGACAGAGGAAGAAATCGCATCCTGCCTCATGGAAGAAACCGCGGCCTCCTGTGCAAAGACTCTCCTTCCTGTTTACGACAGGACAAGAGGGGCAGCAGGGCGCTTTGCGATGCCGGTCAATATCCGGTTCTTCCGCAGCACTTCCCTCATGCTGGAGGCGGCGCTGCGCATCAACAGCATCGGCCGCAATATGACGGCTTCCATACCGGCTTCATCCGCAGGAATGAAAGCGATGGAAGAGGCGACTTACCGCGGCGTGAATGTCTGCGCAGATTTCTGCTTCAGCACGATGCAGGCGGTACAGGCAGCGGAAGCCATTGAAAAAGGACTGAAGCGCAGAGAGGCAGAAGGACTGGAAGTACGCACTCTGCGTCCGGCCTGCTCCTTCCGGCCGGGAACATTCGACCGGTGGATTTATGAGACAGTTAAGGAACGGGGCATTTTCATCGACCCGGAATGCCTGATCTGGGCCGGAACCCTTACGGCAAAGGAAATCTACAGGGTCTTCCGTGAAAAAGGCTTCAGGGCGCACCTGATGCTGCAGGCAGACGGCAACCATTATGCCTGGTCGGAGATGATCGGAGGAGAACTGACGGTTCTGCTCAGCGGTAAAAACCTGCAGGCAATTGACACCTGCGGACTGGAAATCCGGAAACGCATTGAAGATACGCCGGACAGGCATATTCTGGAAGAACTCCTGAATGTACCGGAATTCAAAAGCGCTTACCGGGAAAATGGAATGAAAGCTAAAGAAACGAAAGACAGCGGGGCTTACCGGGACACAATGATGGAAACCATGAAAAGCCAGGATGAACTGCTTCATTTCGTCAGGAGATGCGCTGTATGAAAACGAAAAAAATCGCACCGCTTCTGATACTGGCGGTTATCTGGGGCAGCTACTACGTGGCAAGCCAGCAGACGGTTAAGCAGATGTCGGTCTTTACGACCGGCATTGTCATCCGCTTCATCACCATGATCCTTCTGTTCTTCATCATGTGGAAGAAGGACGAGCTGAAGAAGCTGCTCACGGTCAAAGGAGTGCTCGGCCGGCTGCTTCTGATCGGGATCCTGGGATTCCTTCTTGACCTGACGGCGTTCATCGGTCTTTCACTTTCGCCGGCGGGAGCAGGCACCGCGCTTCTGAAGTGCGATATCATTTTCGTCAACCTGATCTCCGTCATCATTTATAAAAGGAAGTTTACGAAATGGGACTGGCTTTTCAGCCTGGTCATGCTCTTCGGAGTCTTCATGGTCCTCAACGTGGACTTCGCGAATTTCCATTTCAACATCGGCTATATCTTCTTTATCCTGTCGGCACTTTTTGTTTCAATCAATGCATTTGTCATCAAGAGCGCGCAGCTGGATAAAAACAATCCGCAGCCGGATGACGTCGTGGCTTTTTACAACAACTTCGTGACGATGATCCTCTTCACGGTGACTGCCTGCATCATGGGCACGATCGGGGACCTCGCCAAACTGGGAAGCTCGGGCACGCTGGTTCTGTCCGCCTGCCTCGCAGGACTGGGGCAGACCGGAATCTATCTGGTTTATTACTATAATCTGCGTCATTTCCCGGTGTGGATCGTCAAAGTTTTCCTTCTGTTCATGCCGATCGTGGCAGCACTGATTTCCTTCCTTCTCTTCGGTGAGAAGCTCGGGACGACCCAGTATCTGGGCGTCGCAGTCGTGCTTTTGGGGGCATTCGGGATCCTCAGGATGCAGCAGAGGACGGGCAGCAGCGGGGAAGCGTTCTCCGGAAGATAAAAGTGCACAAAAAAGCAGCGATATAATTAAAGCAATTAAACAAAATAATCAGAAACTGTTGACAGGAAGAGCTGATAAAGCTATAATTTTCCTTGCAGGAGAAGAAAAGGAGTAAATTTTTCAAAGATAAATTAAAAGCGTTAAGTAATAAGCGGAAAAAGGAGAAGAAAAATGAAGAAAAAGGTTATCAGCATTCTGTTAAGCATCGCAATGGTCGCAACAATGGCCGGATGCGGAAATGAGGTTTCGTCCACAGCAACGACGTCCTCTGCAGCAGCATCCACCGCAGCATCAACGGCAGCTTCCACGGCAGCATCNACGGCAGCTTCCACCGCAGCATCCAAGGCGGCATCCACAGCAGCATCAACTGCTGACTCCGCGGCGGCAGATACCTCCATCTCCGGAAACGTTACTTTCGTATCCCAGAATGATACGACAGGCGCTCTGGACGACATGATCAAGGCATTCAATGCAAAATATCCGAACATCACAGTTGATCATCAGATGACTTCCGGTGCTTCCGATGATGTCAAGAAATCCCTTATGACTTCTTTCGCAGCAGGCGACACGGATCCGGACGTTATTGAATGCGATATCATCTGGGTTTCTCAGTTCGCAGCAGCCGGCTGGCTGATGGATCTGACAAGCGATCTGGAAGCAAAGTCCTCCGATTACCTTGGCGGCCCGCTGAAGACCTGCTACTATGACAACAAGGCTTATGCGTTCCCGGATTACACGGATGTAGGCCTTCTGTACTACAGAAAAGACCTTGTCAGCACACCGCCGACAACATGGGATGAGCTGGTTCAGGACTGCAAGGACAACATCGGCAAGAACGGAATCGAGAACGGCTTCGCATTCCAGATGTTCCAGGGCGAACCGACTTCCTGCAACATGCTTGAGTTCATCAAACAGGACGGCGGCACAGACCTGACAGACGGCAAGTTCGCAATGGCAAATGACAAGACAAAGGCTGCTCTTGAATATGTCGAAGGACTCATCAAAGACGGCATCTCTCCGGAATCCGTCCTGAACAACAAGCCGGATGATTCCAAGGCTCTCTTTGAATCAGGCAACACGCTGTTCATGAGAAACTGGACATACGCTTATGCTTCTGCACAGAAAGATACCTCCAAGGTTGCCGGCAACGTCGGCGTGACACAGCTTCCGGTCGGCCCGGACGGCACGTCTTCCTCCGGCACACTGGGCGGCTGGAACATGGCAATCAATGCCAACACAGATGCTCCGGAAGCTTCCAAGGTCTTCGTGGAATTCATGACAAGCTTTGAAGCACAGAAGATTGAAGCTATGGAAAGATCCACTCTTCCGACCGTTTCCAAAGTTTATGACGATGCAGAAGTTCAGGCAAAGCTTCCGTTCCTGGCAGACGTCAAGGATGCTGCTGACAACGCTGCTCCGAGACCTCAGGTCAAAGATTACCCGACTATTTCCACTATCTTCCAGGAGTATTTCCACAAAGCTCTGACAGGCGATATGGACAATGATGCAGCTATGACGGAAATGGATACCAAGCTTAACGAAGCTCTTGCAGCAATGCAATAAGGAATCAGGATTGTCTGAAACAGAGAATTGAATTTATGTAATTGTTAATGCTGAAGTGCTTCAGCTGACCTCAGGAGGCTGAAGCACTTCTTCTGAAAATAAGGCATTTGCCGGTTCGGTTTTCAGAAAGGAACGGGTGGAAGAATGGCTTCACAGTCTAAGAAAAAGATGACCAGGGCTCAGCGGGATAACCTTGCGGGTTATGGATTGATTACCCCAACACTGATCCTGATTACGCTGATTGGCATCATTCCGATCATCATCACCGTGTCTTACAGCTTTCAGTACTATGTCCTTACAGATCCGCTGAAAAGATACTTCGTCGGTTTCCAAAATTACATTGACCTTCTGACGGACAAGGAATTCTGGTCCATTTTCAAAAATACATTCGTATTCGCAGTTTTATCCATGGTTTTGGAACTTCTGGTCGGATTTGCCGGAGCCTTCCTGATGAACAAGGCGACAAAGGCAGTCGGACTGATCAGAACGGCAGTCCTGATTCCCTGGGCAATTCCCGGAATCATCATTGCCTATATGTATTCGTTCATGTTCAACGACCAGCTCGGTGTCATCAATTCCATCGCACAGCTTTTCGGCGGTGCCGGATACTCCTGGCTGACTCATCAGTGGAGCGCCATGATGGTCGTTGTGCTCGCGGATACCTGGAAGCAGTTCCCGTATGTATCCCTGATGCTGCTGGCCGGCCTGCAGACGATTCCGAAGGAACAGTATGAATCGGCGGAAGTCGACGGCGCCGGAAAAGTCTACACCTTCTGGCATGTCACCATCCCGAACCTGAAGGGCATCATCCTGATCATCCTTCTGTTCCGTACAATGGGCGCGATCCGTATCTTCGATATCATCTTCGGTATTACCGGCGGCGGTCCTGCCAATTCAACGGCAACGCTTCTGTACCAGGCATATAAGTACCTGTTCACCGATATGAACTTCGGCAAGGGCTCTGCTATGTCGACAATCATTACGATCCTGATCCTGATCTGCTCCGTCATTTACATCAAGACGCTGAAGACGGACGAAGACTGAGGAGGGGAGAAAAATGGCAAAATCAAAGAAAATCACAGCCGGTAAGGTTTTAGGCTTTATCGGAATGATCGTTTTCCTGGTCGTTATCGTCTTCCCGTTCTACTGGCTGATCATTACGGCACTGAAAGACCCGAAGGACATTTCCCTGATGCCGACCGAGCTGTGGCCGAGCCGCTGGTCCTTCCAGTTCTTCATCAACTGCTTCACGGAACATCACCTGCAGGTTTATCTTGAGAACTCCATCATCGTCGCGCTCGGCGCCATGATCGTTACGATCATCATCGCGTTCCCGGCAGCCTATGCTTTTGCGAGACTGAAGTTCAAGTTTAAGAAATTCTGGAAGAACTTCATCCTGATTGCGAACATGTTCCCGATTATCGCAATCGTCACCCCGATGTTCATCATCTTCAAGAATCTGCATCTGATCAACACCTATGCCGGACTGATTGTCCCGAGCGTTATCATCACGCTCCCGATGGCTATCTGGACGCTGATTTCCTTCATCAATGCCCTTCCGTATGACCTGGAAGAGGCAGCGCAGATCGACGGATGCAGTCGTTTCCAGTCCGTCATCAAGATCATCGTGCCGCTTGCGGCACCCGGCGTCTTCACAACGGCAATCATCGCTTTCATCACGGCATGGAATGAATTCATGTTCGCCCTGATTTTGATCACCAAGGATCAGATGCGTACGGTTCCTGTGGCGATTTCCATGTTCCCCGGACAGTATACCGTCCCGTGGGGCGACATGGCTGCTGCGTCGGTCATTGCTACCATCCCGATCGTCATCGTGGTTCTGCTCTGCCAGAGGAAGATCGTTTCCGGACTTACCTCAGGAGCTGTCAAAGGCTGAGAACGTGAAAAAAATCCCGTCGGTACCGAACTGGTACCGGCGGGACTTTTTTTAAGGAAACTGTGTTTTTCAGGAAACCATGTTTTTAAGAAACCGTGTTTTTCAGATCGCCTCCCGAAAGCAGGAAGCTGGAAATCATGGTCGTGGCGGG
>JGI20225J20221_1003164_pt2 | contig 10453 bp, 10 predicted proteins | sample BioMet4_FD_20221 | JGI IMG/M metagenome (IMG submission 20221) | reverse complement strand
TTCGCCGTCATTATTAGGGTACTTGTTCCCTTTTCTCTCTTGTCAACTGTCCGTAGGCGAGGGTTTTACGACGTTTTGTGCCATATCTAAGGTAACGCTAAGATTTGTGCCGTCCTTGGCTACTAATGTTATTAACATCCGTGTTTACCAAAACCGGTTCAGGCGCCGAGCGTGTCGTTATCTCGGGCAGGTAGTCGCCCCGCCGTTTAGGTTATTTCGGAGTCCCCCTGGTATTGGGTATTCCGGCGACCATGGGCTCTTGAGGCCGTTGTCCTTTAACAGCCAACCCATTTAATATACGGTACTTTAACAGACGGTTTTGTGTTCGCGTTGTCCGTATGGTTTCTTTTTTAAAGGACCTGGCGGTAACGGTAAGGTTGAACTTTAGTTTATCCTTAGAGCGTTAGACAAAAAATAAAAAAAACGTGGCTTTAAGACAGGATACGAACAACGCGGCCGACGTATTTTTTCGCCCCGGGTAGTGGCGACATAAATGTTAACCGCAGACGTAAAGGCCGCCGTCTTAAAGGTTTACTGTTTTGCGTCCTAGGTTTACATAAGTGTGGAAAAACTCTACTTGTACAAACGTTTACGTTTATATTCCTAAAACGTCAGGACCGTCCCTTCAGGCTAAAAATTTTCGACCTATTAAAAAAGTAACGAACTTAAGCATATATAAAAAAAACGCGTTGCGTTTAAGGTAAACAGCTTTTTAGTCGGAAGTAGTATGTTCCGTGACGGCTGTCCTGTAACAACGTTAGGTGGCAACGTTACCGATGGGCGGCCGTTGACTGTAAAAATTTTGTCTCGCTGTTTTTTAATATAAGTCCCTTTTATAATTCATATGGCCCGACGACAATTTATCTACTTACCACTTGCTCATAGAGGCACGCGTGACTCGTGTGGTAAAGGTATTAACATTTAACTAACCTTTGCCTTCGCTGTCCCTTTTTTTTAAGACTTTATAGTTGCCGAAAGCCCAGGTTCGTTTAGGAACAAAACATAAGTTTACCGGATGTTCGGTGTCCAAAACGTTTGTTTTGGAGGCGTACGTGAATAGTCGTCGAGGTTTTTTTTTATGTTATAGTCCTTTACTTCTTGGTTGACAAAGACTTTAAATAGAAAACAAAACAGGCGGAGGTTATAATTTTAACGATGCTAATGTAAATGGCGTCCGCGGATAAGGGGTGTTAATTCGGGGTAACGGTCTTTTTCGTCATCGCTATGAACAACTCGGCCTGACCTTTGGCTCGCGTAACAGCGGACCGTTTAAACGGCTGCTGTTATTGTAAGAGGGTATAATTTTTTCGTGAACGTCGTTTTAGCCCACTTGTAATCCCCTATCACTTTTACTCATCTTACAAATGAATAGAGAAAAAGCCGAAATATTTTATTTCCTCTTTTTATATAGAAAAGTAGAAGATAAAAACTGTTAGCATCGCATATTTTTGCGGGCATCTGTTCTTTTTTAATCGTTTTCAATATAATAAACCCATGTCGTCAAAAAAGAATACTGGTAAGTGGTATCGTTTCGCCGCCTCTGCTAAACATTTTTTATTGAATCCCTATACCATCAGTTACATAAGCATCACAATTCTACTCTACATAATCATGGTGATTATTTTTAATTCAGAAAAATCTTTAGGAATGAAAACACCATTTGATGCGTTCTGGTTTTTTTGCGTAACTTTTCTTGCCGGCTATTTTGACTATTCACCTCAGTCTGTTCCAGGCAGAATTACAAGCCTGATTTTGCTTTTTTTAGGAGTCATGATTTTTAGCGCGATTACCGGTAAGATTGCATCCGACCTTCTTGATATACAAATGAAAAAAGACAAGGGACTTGTTAAAATGAATAAAATAAAAGGACACTTTATCATCTGCGGATGGAAACCTGACTTTGAAAAAATCTTGGACGGTATCATGGATGCAAATCCATATCTTACTTCAGACATGATTGTTCTTATCAATGAGGCACCATCTGAACAAATTACAGAACTTAAATCAATCTCTCGTTTTAAAACAATCAATTATGTTTCTGGCGATTTTACTGATGAAGCAGTGCTTAATCGTGCCAACATAAAAAATGCATCGCGGGCCTTGATAGTGGCTGATTATTCCACAAAATTTTCCGGACTTGAAATTGACTCTCGTACCGTTCTTGCAGCATTGACAATGACCAACATGAATCCAAGTCTCTATGTGGCTGCGGAACTGCTTGATTCAAAATTCGAAAAGCATTTGCAGCTGGCGCATTGCGATGAGGTTATTCTTACAACAGATTATGAACACAGTTTGCTCGCATCCGCTTCAAGTGGAATGGGATTTAGCAATGTTATGCGTGAACTGATTGGTAATAATGTCGATTCAGGAATTCTTATCAAACCGATTGCTCCTTCGTTTGTTGGAAAAACATACAAAGAATTTAAAGACTCATTAAAAACTGATGAAGTGCTCATCGGTCTTTTAAAGAACACCGGAAACTTTCATCAGCGCAGAAAGGACGCGCTTCGTGAAGCGCAGAAAAATCCTGATATAAACACAATTGTTTCAAATCTCAAGAAAGTAAAGACACTGAAAAGCAATCAACCTGTATTGACGCCGGTTGATTCATATATTATTCCGCCGTATACAAAAGCAATTTTTGTTAAAGGCGAAGACGGGGCAGAATAATGGACGACTTTGAACAGGTGCTTCCCAAACTTACAAAACTTGAATTGTTCTCAGATTTTGACATGAATCGAGAAGAGGATAAGCGTATCCTAAAAGCATTGTATGCAACGCTGTCTATTAAAAAATTTAAAAAGAACGATGTTATCATCAAGGAAGGTGACCGAGGTGATTCATTCTATATTTTGTATACCGGTTCAGTGCAAGTGCAACAGCGTACGCTTGCTGATGATACGATCGCGCTTGCAAATTTAAATGCAGAGCAGGGGATATTCTTTGGCGAAGCAGCGCTCATCAGTCACGATGTACGTTCTGCATCAGTTATTGCAATGACTGACTGTAGCACCATCGTACTTTCCGGACAAAAATTTCTTGAACTATGTGACAAGGAGCCCGTGCTTGGCTACAGGGTGACATATCGGATTGCGCAGCGCCTTGCCGCTACAATCAGAAAAACAAATCGAGACAAAACAGTGCTCTACGAAGCGCTGCTTAACGAAGTTGATGGTATAGATACAGCTGGTTAAAATATTTTATTGCAACAAAGAGGGCTCTATGATTGTTACTGTGGTGTGTGATGTACTTGGCGTGCCAAATAATGGAACGACAATAGCGACGTTGAATTTAATCAATTACCTAAAAGCTCAGGGACATACGGTGTATGTGGTCTGTGGCGATCAGGAAAAGAACGGCCTTGAAAATTATTATATCCTTCCAAAATTAAATCTTGGAAAATTCTGTAACAGAATCATTGCGCGCAACGGTGTTTCTCTGGCAAAGGTTGACAAAGAAATCCTTACCGAAGCAATAGCAAAAGCGGACGTTGTACAGATTCAGATGCCACTGTTCATTGGACATGCCGCTGTTAAGATTGCAAAAAAACTTAATAAACCGGTGACTGCAAGTTTCCATTGCCAGGCAGAAAATGTAACGGCTCATCTTTTCCTTATCAACAATTGGCTTGCAAATAAAATCACGTATGAAATCTTCTACAACGTGCTGTACAAATACTGCGACTGCATTCATTATCCCACCGATTTTATCAGAAACATATTTGAACAGGCAACGCATAAAACTAATGGATTTGTCATCTCAAATGGTGTAAATAAAATATACGAAAACAAACATCTGGAACGTGCAAATGAAAAATTTACTATCGTTTCCACCGGCCGCTATAGTGTCGAAAAGGCTCAGCGTGTGTTGATTAAAGCTGTTGCGCTTTCAAAATATCGCGACAATATTCGCTTGTGCCTTGCCGGCGAAGGTCCGCTTTCTTATTTTTACCGTATGTATTCAAAGAAAAAACATGTTGACACCGTGCTTAAATTTTATACACGGGAAGATTTAGTTCAACTTCTTAATACTGCAGATTTGTATGTCCATGCAGCATTTATTGAAATAGAGGCTATTGGTTGCATCGAGGCAATCTGCTGCGGTCTGGTGCCGGTGATTTCAAATGCAAAGCGTAGTGCAACAAAAGCATTTGCCCTTGATGAAAACAATTTGTTCAAGGAAAACAATGCTTTGTCCCTTGCAAAGAAAATTGACTTCTGGTACGAGCATCCAGAACTAAAAGCCGAATATGTTGAACGTTACAAACCAATGGTGCAAAACTTTGCCCAGGAAGAATGTATGGCTAAAATGGAAAAAATGCTCAAAACTGCAATAGCGCTTAACGCACAAAAGCAGAAGTGATGTCGCTGTATGAAGTATTCAGGAATTATTTTGGATGTCGATGGAACAATCTGGAACACCACTGCGCTGATTGTCACTGCATGGAATAAGGCAATAGCGGAATGCAATGCTCCCGTTCCAAAGGTGACTGAAGCTGTTATTAAAACGCAATTTGGAAAGACAATGAATGTTATTGCGGACAATCTTTTTGGCAGCCGTTTGACCGGTGACGCACGCGCTGAATTGTTAAAAAAATGCTATGAAGAAGAAAATTTCATTTTGAAAAAAAATAATGAGGACATTTCTTATCCTGGCGTAGTGCAAACAATAAAATCTTTGTCGGCCGAAATTCCATTGTATATTGTGAGCAACTGTCAGAAAGGATACATCGAGCTCATGATGGAAAAAACTGGAATTACACCTTTTATTACGGACTGCGAGTGTTATGGAAATACTGGCAATGGCAAGGCTCAGAATATCGCGTTGCTTGTAAAGAGAAATACTATTGCAAAACCGGTGTATGTAGGTGATACGCAAGGAGACTGCGATGAGTGTCGCAAGATTTCCGTTCCCTTCATGTGGGCTTCATATGGATTTGGAACAGCAGATTTTTACGTTGCAAAATTGTCATGCTTTTCAGAAATAAAGCAGCATCTTTGATTCGCTATACGGTCGTGTGAAAAGAAAATTGTTCCTCCGTTGTAAAAGAAACATATGTCTGCTCGTCAAGAATGTAATCCCATGCGCCGGAAAAATGTTTTGTGTCTCCACCAAATCCTGTTTTAAAAACAAACAGCCCCGCCATGGGGTGCGCCTTGTTGTTGTTTGGCGGAATTCCCATTAAATCATATTTTGTACAACCGCATCTTCTTGCAAAAAGCTGTGCTTCCCATTGTAAACCGTAATTTGGCATAAGCTCGCGTCCTTCGAGTGTGCTTCCCGCATACAAATAATAAGCGGTGTGCCCGCAAATGCCCAGTATGAGTCCGCTGAGCAATGTCCCGTCTTTTGAGGCAGTGAACAAATAGAATGTCGGCTGGGGCACGATTGCAACAAGTGGTGGCGTGCCACTTGCCGTTGATGACGAGCAATAATGTTGCTGCGCTTTTGTTGACAGCATAAAAAGTTCTCGGAAATAGTCATATTCCTCAAAATAGAATTGTTTGCGCAGTGCGGTTTCCTTATACACGCGATGATATTCTTCTAGTGGCGAAATTGCAGTCGGCTCATCGTTTTTTAAAAGCGCTTCTTCTGCGGTGTAATGCATGAAGGTGACGTTTGATTTGTAGGCGCGGCGGATTGAGTTACGAGTTGTTTGTCGCATTTTTGCCAAGAGTTGTTCTGGGGAATAAGTAAGATTTATAATTACGGTGTCCGGACAAAGATGGTTCAAGGGAGATTTTCTGAGCATTCCGTTGTCCGTGCCGTAATTCATGCGAAGTTCACGCAGCTCCGGGCGGATGGTGGAATTATATTCTGAACGTTCCCATGCAAGATCAAACCGTATGCAGATGCAGTCACTGGGCAGATAGTTTTTTACTGCCATTGCCAGTTGCTCAAGAAAAATACCTTGCTCGTCTTCCGGAACGAGTATTGCCGGCGCTTTGGGAGCATATGCATAGATGCGTTTGTTTTTTGCAGAGCGGAGTAATAGAACCAGTGGAAATTGAATTGCTGATTCCTGGGTTGGTGCATATTCGACAAAGAAATACAGAGCTTTCTGTCCTTGCATTGTTTTGAACATTCCCCAGAAGGCGCTTTGAAAGAGGTTGTCGTTGATTGGAAAATCATCAGGTGAACAAGGTGTAACAAAAATCATACGGTACCATATCAGTTTGCAAAGAAAGGAACAACGCTGTACACTTGTTTGCCATACTAGTGCCGTGAGCACACTTGTTTACCATGCTAGTGGTGTTTTTGCAATAAAGAAGCGTCCTGAGATTAGAGATATTGTTTGAGTGCGATTTCTAAATCTTCCGCGTTTACAAAATGGTGTGTGTTGATTCCCAGAGAATTGGCCGCATCAATGTTTTCCTGCGTGTCATCAATAAAGAATGCATCGCGCGCATTTGTCTTTTCTGCAGCAAGAATATATTTCCAGAACGGAAGTTCCGGTTTTGCTTCGCGTATTATTTGGCTTGCATAACAGGTGTCAAAAATATCATAGTCATGGTGTGACTGGTGAATTTCGTAGTGGTCTTGAATGGTGTTTGTGCCGCCAACAACGCGATACCTTTTTTTTAGGCGTGAGATAATGTCGTACACCTTTACATTTCGTTTTGGATTGAAAAGCGTTGCCCACCAATTTTCTGTCACTTGAACATGTGACCGTTCTGTAAAAGTATGCCAGAATTCTGCAGCGGTAATATTGCCCTTCATGAGTTCCATTTCTAGATTTGGAGTAAAAGCATTTTTGCCTTGAAAGTGGGTTGGCGCCGGTGAGCCGGGAATGCCGCAGTAAAAGGAAAATTCGTCAAGCGAAAGATTAAGTTTCTTTGCAATAAGCTCATAAATTGCGGCGCTATTGGTAAGCACTCCGCCGACATCAAATATAAAAAGCATATAAGGTACCTTACTGTAATTAGCAAAAAAAGTACAGCTGGTCAATAGACAGCAACTGTTGAATAAAAATACCATAAAACCTATTGACAAACATATAAACAAGTGCTTATATGAATATACGATGATTATGGAGGAGCCATGACAAAACGGATGCCTGATGAAGATATGCTCTGTGACCTGGCGGAACTATTTAAAATTTTCGGTGACTCAACGCGTGTGAAAATTCTCTATGCGCTTGTTGATTCGGAAATGAATGTGACTGAAATAGCTTCGTTTTTGAAAATGACGCAACCGGCAATCAGCCAGCAACTCAGGGTGCTTAAGCTGAACGGGTTGGTTAAATATCGTCGCGATGGCAAGTCGCTTATTTATTCTCTGGCAGACGATCACGTCAAGACAATTCTTAACATCGGCATGGAACATCTTGGCGAATAAAATAATTGGAGTACATATTTTATGAAAAACACAAATGAAGAAGACGGAAGCGAATTAAAGAAAATAATAATTGCCGCTGTTCTGTATGTTGTAGCGCTTGTCGCCGACCACCTGCCGGTATTGCAGGAAAGCAGTGCGCTTATTATTTCTCATGCAGAAGCGGGGCAGGTGCTGCGTGCGGTGAATCTTGCGCTATACCTTGTGTCGTATCTTTTAGTGGGACTTGATGTTGTAAAACAGGCTGTGTTTAATTTGTTCCACGGAAAAGTTTTTGACGAGGAGTTCCTGATGTCCGTGGCATCAATCGGAGCTGTGTGCCTGGGGGAATATCCGGAAGCGGTCGCGGTGATGCTGCTCTATCAGATTGGTGAATTGCTTGAAGACAAAGCCGTTGGAAATTCCAAACGGTCAATTTCTGCGCTGATGAACATCAGACCTGACAAAGCCGTTGTGATGCGTGGTGGAAAGATGCAAACGGTGCAGCCTGATGAAGTTGTTCCTGGTGAGATTCTTGTTGTCAAAGCCGGAGAGCGAATTGCTCTTGACGGTGTTGTCTCGAAAGGATCATCTTTTGTTGACACTTCTGCATTGACTGGCGAAAGTGTGCCGCGTGAAATTGTGGAAGGTGATGAAGTTTTAGCTGGCTTTATAAACACAAGCGGAACAATAGAAATAAAAGTGACAAAGGAATACGGAAAGAGCGCCGTGTCGCGGGTGCTTGATTTGGTGCAGAACGCCGCATCTAAGAAAGCAAAATCTGAACAGTTCATTACAAGATTTTCCCGCGTGTATACACCTGCGGTGTGTGGTGCTGCCGTGCTGCTTGCCATCTTGCCGCCGCTTATCATGGGGACTGCTGATTTTCACACATGGATTTACCGTGCGCTTCTTTTTTTAGTGGTGTCTTGTCCGTGTGCGTTTGTCATTTCAGTACCGCTCAGTTTTTTTGCAGGAATTGGTGCAGCTTCCCGGAAAGGCATATTGATAAAAGGTTCAAATTATCTTGAAAAACTTGCCAAGGTGCAGACTGTTGTTTTTGACAAAACGGGTACGCTCACAAAAGGAGTTTTCGTGGTGACGGCGGTTCATCCGGTTGATGCAAAAAAGGTAAGTGCTGAGGAACTTGTTGCAATTGCAACACACGCAGAGTTCTATTCAAACCATCCTATATCGCGGTCGCTTAAAGCTGTTCATCATTGCTCTCGGTGCGGCGCCATAGTTTTGGACAACACTGAGGAAATAAGCGGCAAAGGGCTTAAGACGATGCTTGACGGAAAGATAGTGCTTGCCGGCAACATGAAGCTCATGGAGTCGGAACATGTGGAAAATTACAGTGCCTGCAAAGAAAATGATACTGGCACGGTGGTGCATGTGGCCATCGACGGTCAGTACGCAGGGCATATTGTCATTAGCGATGAACTTAAGGAAGATGCGCCGCTTGCAATACGGCAGCTAAAAAAACACGGTGTACAGAAAACAGTGCTGCTTACCGGCGATAGCAGCAGCGCCGCGCAGAAAGTTGGAACAATGCTTGGCATCGACGTTGTGTATAGTAATCTCTTGCCGGCGGACAAAGTGTCTTGCGTGGAAACCTTGCTGGCTGAAGAAAAAAAACATGGTACCGTTGCATTTGTTGGCGACGGTATAAACGATGCGCCGGTGCTTACCCGTGCAGATGTGGGAATCGCAATGGGCGGTTTGGGAAGTGATGCTGCTATTGAAGCATCTGATGTTGTCATCATGGATGATCTTGTTTCCAAAGCGGGTGTTGCGGTGCAGATTGCAAAAAAGACAATGCGCATTGTATATGAAAATGTTGTCTTTGCATTTTCGGTGAAGGTTGCCATCATGGTGCTTGGTTCGCTGGGCTTAGTGAACATGTGGCTCGCTGTCTTCGGAGATGTGGGGGTGACACTCATTGCTGTGGCAAATACGATGCGGCTGTTGATTCCTGCAAAAATAAAAGACACGGCTAAATAAAAGTGATATACTGCTGGCATCTGGAACATAGTTTTTCAGATGCCATTTTTTTATTTGAGGTAGCATATGAATTTTCAGAATATCATTTTGGTTCATTCGCAGTTCCATATGGAAAAACCGGTGCAGGGACAGATAGATAATCAAATAAGTTTGAACTCGCAGGTGGCGGAAGTAAAAGATTTGCACACGACTGCGCAAGTTAAATTAAATCTGACGCTTAAGGCGCATGAAGGTTCCGAACTGTTTGGCACGCTTGAGGAAGTGTATTTTATTCCGATTGAATTTGAAGAAGATGACATTACAGAACAGCAGGTGATTGGCAAGGCGACAATGCGACAGATGATTCCGCTGCTTTCAAGCGATGTCAATTATTATCTTTCAAAGGCGTGTCTGCCTATAATGCCGCCGACGGTGTTGCTTCAGATTTTGAAAAATCAGTAAAATTATCGTAGGTACAGAAAATGATTCAGCTCATTGCATTTCTTGGCAATTATGGACGCGAATATGAAAATTCACGTCACAACACGGCATGGCTTTTTGAAAAGTCGCTGCCGTTTTCGCAGAAATTTTCATGGCAAAGCAAATACAAATCTGATTTTTGCGCAGTTGATTATGATGTGTTTGCTTCATGGCTCAAGGAATGTGCTCTTATAAAAGTGCATCAGGACGGAACGGTCGCTGTTCCCAAGGACGCTCCAAAGAAATTGTATTTTATCAAGCCAATGGACCTACATGAACTTAAGCGGAGACGGCAATCGGTGAGGTCTGCCAGTTTTTTAAAATTCCGGCTTCCGATGGTCCTTGTGGTGCGGCAATGATGAAACGTAAGTTTAAACTGCCGCATAGGGGAACATAAGGTAGAGTTTAAAAACCTGAGTCTGGGCGGACCTAGGCGGGCATAACGGACCTGGCGCTCATCACAAAGGCTGTTACTTGGAACGCGCTGAGCTTTTGGCGGGCTTAGGTTTGGCGTAAGCTAAGGCGCGACGGGTTGGTGGATATCTCGCCCGACTAGATGTTGCTTGGCAGGTGCTTGTTTACTCTGGCCGATGTTACAGATACATTCTTTCGCAGGTGTTTCCGGCAGACAGTCGGGCAACTTTTTGGCGGATATTGGCTTAGCTTGGCTAAC
>JGI20225J20221_1000125_pt3 | contig 10453 bp, 7 predicted proteins | sample BioMet4_FD_20221 | JGI IMG/M metagenome (IMG submission 20221) | reverse complement strand
TGTCGACCTTCAGCAAGTTTAACACCGAGCAAAGAGCTGGAACACGGTTTAGTTACTATTCAAAAATTTTCCTCAAAGGAAAAGAAAACGGAAGGTAAGTAAGGAGGTGGCATTATCATGGCACTCTGCCTGATTCAGAAAAAGTAAATACAGGAATTGAACCGCGGTTTGCTGAGCCTTTGCCGGAGTTCATACAATCGACGCCATCATTTTTCTGGGTATTGACGAGGACAAAGAATTCGAGGACAAGATTCCGGAAATTGAGTTAAGCGATGCAAAGCTGGCTGTTGTCACTTACCGCGGCTCTAATAATTTTGAAATAAAAAAGCTCCTTGACGAGTGGATGATAAGAGCGCGGAATTTAGCTGCCATTTATTGTCCGGCTGATCTTATTCTGATTTGGAGAATTGCGCTCCTGCCGATTCAGCTCTATAGTGAAGAGTTTCCGTGCGGATTTTGATTCTATGTGGCTTTGAGGAAAATGGCATATAGAGACATACGGCGAATATCCGCACAAAACGGTTAAAAGATTACCGAAAGCTTTTTCAAAACAAAAGGGCTCATCGCCACAAAGGGTGTCAGAACTGAGGCCAGCAAGTGGTCACACCTGTTGCAGCCTCCACTAAAGGGAGTTATGGCGGTTCTTTGCGGGCGTTAAAAGAACACAGAGCCGAATCTGCCTGATTCGTACTGTGTTGGCGTGCTGGAATTGATTCCGGAGAAAAGAATCAGTATATACCAGTCTATCGCTTAACTCTATGGTGCAAAGGATGTCTTCTGGGCAATGGTGACACAGGTTTCAGGTTACCATGAGGATGAGCCTGATCTTGCAAGGCTTGCTTGTTCACACTTTCTTGCTGACAGGCAGCTACGCGCACCATTTGAATGGAATGACAATCTGGTTGGGGACTTGACAGTTTTATTTTCTGTAACCGCCCACAGTCCCTATTGTTATGATTTTGTTTTCAAGAATGGATGCATTGCGGTGAGACAAAAGCAGTTATATATAGTATCGCCCGGTATGTTGAGGACGAACTTCGGGCTTCCGAATCGATTCAGTTCAGCTTTACCGTAGAAGATCTTGCTGGCCGCAGAGATGTTCCGCTGTGTAAATGAAGTTTATTCTTACGAAGAATGATGACTGATATCAGGCAACCATATCATCGATGGCGGATCAGCATTAAGGCAATCGCAGAAAAACGCCGTTACCTGCCTTGTGGTATGGAATATGTCCAGAATTTCTTTTGAAGGGATTCTGGAGGTAGCGGAATATGCAAGAATTCTGATCTGGCACATTCTGCCAGGAGGATTTCATTTACGGTTGAGGCCATAAAAGTATGGAAAAGGGAATACAGCGAAGATTTATTGCAGATGGATAGCTTATTACCGGATGTGTCCATTTGGCATTTGAAAAGAGCCTGAATAGCTCCAATGCCCTGCTGGATGATCTTTTTTAAGGCATGTGGCAGATAACATAGAAGGGGCTTTATTGCAAATTGGTTTCCTTGGAGGAGCTTGGAAGCAACTGGTCTACTGCCTGCGCTGATAATCTTGCAGAGTTCGGCAAGATTCTGGAAGTCCCGCAGCAAAGAGAGTTCTATCGCGCATATGTAAAAAATGCAGATACCAGAGTATTTGTAATTATTTCAGATGCTCTGCGATATGAAGTTGCAGTGTCTCTTGCTGCGGAGCTACGCCGTGAAACGCAGGCCGATGTGAAGATTGGATCGCAGGAAGCTATTTTCCCAACAGTCACAAAGTTTGGTATGGCAGCCCTTCTTCCCCATCATGAACTTACTGCGGAATTAAAGCCAAATGGAATTGTGGGAGTTTTAGCTGATGGCATTTCTACAGATGCCGGATACAGAGAAGGCATATTAAAAAAGGAAAATCCATCGAGCGTCCTTTTGAAATACAAGGATATCATCAAGATGAAGCGAGCTGAACGTAGTGATCTTGTAAAAGGTATGGATGTTGTTTATATCTACCATGACAAGATCGACGAGACAAGCCATACCGATGAATCTCTTGTGTTTGGTGCTTGCGATGATACAATAACGGAATTAAAAAACATGGTCAGGATTATCGTGAATGAGTTTTCTGGGACGAGAATTCTTATAACATCTGACCACGGCTTCCTGTATACATATAAACCTCTTTCGGAGGATGGCAAGGTCGATAAAACGACAGCTGCCGCAGAGGATATCGAAGTTGATAGGCGCTATCTAATTACGAAGAAAGGTGCAAAACCAGAGTATCTTCTCCCAGTTAAGTTTATGGATGACATGCAGTATGATGCCTTTGCACCGAGGGAAAGTGTCCGCATAAAGAAGAAAGGCGGTGGCCTGAACTTTGTACACGGCGGCATAAGTCTCCAGGAAATGGTGGTACCTGTTATTGACTATCATTACAGGAGAAGCGATAGCGCAGAGTATAAGAAGAATAAAACGAAATATGAGACCAAGCCGGTAAGCCTCAACTTGTTGTCTGCAAACCGTAAGATAAGTAATATGATCTTTTCACTGAATTTCTACCAAAAGGAAGCAGTAGCAGACAATCGTGAGGCGGCGACGTATCTGCTTTATTTTGTGGATGCAGAAAATAAACAGGTAAGCGATACGCAACGTGTTATTGCGGATAAAACCAGCGATAACAATCAGGATAGAACGTTCCGTGTGAGCTTTAACCTGAAATCAATGAAATATAATAGTAAGGAAAGCTACTATCTGGTGATTGCAGAAGAGTCAGGACTTTCGCTGCCACAGCGGGAGGAATTCACGATTGATATTGCATTTGCTGTGGATACGTTTGATTTCTTTAGCTGAGGAAGGGAGAGCTTCGCATGAGTGAAGATATTGACAGCGGAAGTTCCCGCGAGATTATTAAAGATAAACTACGTCAGAATTTTGATGGAAAAATCGTCCGAAAGGATCTGACAAAGAAAATCAAGGAAGGTGCAAACGTACCGGTTTATGTCCTTGAGTTTTTGCTCGGACAGTATTGTAGTTCCGATGATGACGCTGTTATTGAGCAAGGCATTGAAAATGTAAAGCGTATTTTAGCCGATAACTTTGTGCGCCCGGATGAAGCGCAGAAGGTGATTTCCAAGCTTCGTCAGCGTGGAAGCCATACGATCATTGATATGGTAACTGTAAATCTTAACCTGCGCTATGACGAGTACGAGGCAACTTTCTCAAACTTAGGTCTTGGTGGCATTCCGATCAGTGAAGAGTATGCTGAAAAATACGACCGGCTCCTTTGTGGTGGTATATGGTGCATTGTACAGTTGGAGTATGACTCAGGAGAAGATGCAGTACCAGAGATAGTATCTCCGGACGGAGACCGCCTGCAGTCAAAACGCAAAAAGCAGAAAGATACAACGCCAATCAGCATCAGGAAACTTACACCGATTCAGCTTCCAAACGTGGATATGGACAGCCTGAAAGAAGGACGAAAAGCGTTTACGAAGGAAGAATGGCTTGATATCCTTATGCGCTCCATCGGAATGGAGCCGGATGAACTAAAAGAACGAGAGAAATGGCTGCTTCTTACTCGTATGATTCCGCTGGTTGAGAATAATTTTAATCTCTGCGAACTTGGGCCGAGATCGACGGGTAAGTCTTATCTTTACAAAGAAGTATCACCAAACAGCATTCTGGTTTCCGGCGGGCAGACTACCGTGGCAAATTTATTCTATAACATGGGACGCAAATCCATCGGACTTGTCGGACTCTGGGATTGCGTGGCCTTTGATGAGGTCGCCGGTATNAAGTTCAAAGATAATGACGGAATCCAGATCATGAAGGATTACATGGCTTCCGGTTCCTTTGCTCGTGGTAAGGAGGAAAAGGCTGCCTCAGCCTCAATGGTTTTTGTGGGTAACATTAACCAAAGCGTAGATGTTCTTTTAAAGACATCCAGTCTGTTTGACCCGTTTCCGCCTGAGATGGGAACAGATACGGCTTTTTTGGATCGTATCCATTGTTACCTGCCGGGCTGGGAAGTGCCAAAGTTCCGTCCGGAGCATTTTACAAATGATTATGGCTTTATTACGGATTATCTTGCAGGTTTTGTACGTGAATTGCGAAAGGAACAGTATGGCGATGCCCTTGACCGCTATTTCCATTTAGGCAAGAATCTGAATCAGCGTGATGTAATTGCCGTCCGAAGAATGGTTGATGGGTATAAGGCAATTTAAGACCCCCTTTATAAGATAAACTGACCAGGGGAACGATGGACCTCTCTATTTGGTACCCTAGTAGACCATAGGATAACAGTATCATTACAGCGTTTTTTGTATTCAGGTGTAAGTTTCTCCGGTTTGGAACAATAACACGGAACTTTATTAGAGTAGCATTTGATACCCTACGCGGCTCGAGACATTTTGATAACGAACAGAGAGGTTTCGCGAAGGAAGGAAGGTTAAGCCGTTTAGTGAGCCTTATTATAAGCACAAGGCTGCATGAACCCAAGGGTAAGTGAAGAAATCATTCCCGTGGAGTTTATTAATAATAAAGATTTCAAGGTAAGTTTATTTTTAGAGGAAATAAGGGGGAGGGTCTCGGAATTTGTGGGCGTAGAAGACGCGAGACTATTTTATAGTTCAACTTTGTTAGGTGTGTTCAAGGCCACCGTAGGTGAGGGTCTAGACGTCGACTACATTAACCTTTTCGTTATGAAAGAAACGGGGACGTTAGTTCCTGGGTCTGGACATCCGACATCGTTCAAGCAGTGTGGAAGTTAGTACGCCGGTCCGCTACGACTCAAAGTTGGTTCGTAGGCGCAACTTTTTGAATGTTCGCCGAATAAGATTACGATAACTACCTTTTTACGATAGTGACACCCGTTTCGGTTGATAGAGTCATAAGCTACGGGACGTTTAGGACTATTAACTCAACATTAGGAAGCATGCGGTTATGACTAACCTCGGATGATTATGCCGAATCGTAAACGAAAGTCCTTTAACTTTCGTCATAAACAAGCGAAGAAAACGTGGCGCTATGAGAGGTTATGGCGCACGTTTGGTCAAAGTGCAGACGGCCCTTCGTAGACCGAAAAGGTCAAGCCTTATGCGGTCGTACGGGCCTAAACGGGAGCTTGAGGTGACTAATATTTGAACTGGCCTACGTATACGGAAGGCTTAATTAAAAAGGCGGTGGGACAAGGCCATGTCTTTGTATGTTGCAAGAGGTTGCAGAGCAATAGATACGATTGACTTATATTGTAGCATTTTGAAGGTATGTGGGTCCGAAGAATGTCGAGAAGAAACCTGTGCCCTGCCGCGTAAAATTTTCTGTCATTTGTTCCTGAAGAAGGTGTAGAAAAAAAAGTTGTCGGGTTAAGGCCCCATGTATCATCNGATAGCATTGTCATCAATAGCATTAAATAAGCCACTTGTAAGTTCAATGGCTGTGCTTGGTGAAATCAGCATCGCTGGCTCCATGATGAAGGTGGACGAACTTGCTAACAGCCTACAGGTCTGTCTTGATTCAGGGGCAAAGAAAGTATTGCTTCCAATTACATCGGCTGCAGATCTGGGAGTGGTGCCACCAGAACTTGTTGGTTGTTTCAACTTGATATTTTATCAGAGCGCAGAAGATGCGGTGTTTAAGGCTCTGGGAGTGGAGTGAAGATATGAAACAAATTTATGAAGAGTTCTTTTGGAAATTATTAAGCCACTCTGCAGATCTTAGCAAATATATAGATTCTCTCTATAACGAGAGTAAATATTCCGAAGAAGATCTGAATTCGATTTTTGGAGTGCTCAAACGGGAAAGTCTTATTGTATGCAATTATGCAGATAACAGAGCATGGGTTAGTCAGATAACCTATGAGGGAAAGCACTATTTTGATGATAAGAAACAGCTTGCTGACAAATTCAGGCTGATAGAATTAATCGATGAAACCGAAGAAATTGAAAAAAATTTTCATATCGTTGGAGGTGGAGGAGTACCGGAAGTTGAAGAGATCTATGATATAGAGGTGTTTCAAAATTGGCTTCAAGAAATCCTTTTCGAACTTGAAAACCTGCCTGATGCAAAGATTCCGGGATTCATATTTGATACCATTAATATCCTTAAAAAACCATTTAACGGATGGAATGACAAAAAAGACTTTATCACTATCAAAGGAAAGTTAAAGGCAATACGACGGAACGTTGATAAGTATTACGCGGATAGTGAAATAGGGGAATTTATTATGCCAACAGTTGAAAACAGAAAACCAAAGATATTTATAAGCCATTCAAGCAAGGATAAAGATTTTGTCGCTCAAATTGTTAATTTGTTGGACGGAATCGGGCTTAATCAAACGCAAGTCTTCTGTAGTTCTTTGCCGGGCTACGGGATTCCGATAGATACTAATATTTTTGATTTCCTCAGAGAGCAGTTTTTGAAATATGACCTTCATGTTTTCTTTATCCATTCTTCGAATTATTATGATAGCCCTGTAAGTTTGAATGAAATGGGTGCTGCATGGGCTCTTAAGAGTACTTGTACGTCAATCTTGCTTCCGGGATTTCCTTTTTCTGGGATGAAGGGTGTTGTTAATTCAGAAGATGTGGCAATAAAACTTGATAACGATGAGTCTGAAGTTAAGGATAAGCTCAATCAACTTCATTCTAAGATTGTAGATGAATTTAATCTAACGAGAAAGCCGGACATTATATGGGAAAGTAAACGTGATTCGTTTCTTGCCTCTATAAAAAGCATATCACCGGCAATCGTGTACCTCCCTAATAATGACAAATCCAATGTTTCCTTAAGCGAATCGGCTATGGAATTATTGAAGCAAGCTGCAAATGAGGACGGGAGGATTTTAAAGGTTTCTGATTTGTCGGTAGGGACACAAATTCAAGTAGGGGCTATCACAATGAATCAAAATGCTTCTGATAGAGAACGCGCAAAATGGGAAGGTGCCCTTGATGAGCTTGTAGAAGCAGGCTTTGTCGAAAGGGCTAACACTAAAGGCGATGTTTTTAAATTGAGTAGTAACGGCTATATGATGGTCGATCAGAATAAATAATCGGAGGCGATTGTAATGGCACGTGGGAAAAGTATAAATTTATTTTTAATGGACGGAGATGCCAACGGCATGATAAAGTGTACGCTGGCAAACTGGATAGGCGTTGCCTACAGGATTCCACGTACCAGCCTTGACAAGTGCAAGACCCGGACTGATTTGAAACAGACTGGCGTTTACTTCCTTTTCGGAGTATCCGATACGACCGGGAAGCCAGTTGTCTACGTTGGCCAGGCAGGAAATCGCAAGAACGGCGAGGGCATTTTGAATCGTCTGTTGGAGCATAAAAGAAACCCAAAAGAAGATTATTGGACTGAGGCTGTAGTTTTCACTACATCAAATAATTCTTTTGGGCCGACTGAGATCAGCTATCTTGAGAATCGTTTTTGCAATCTGGCCGTAGCTGCAAAACGCTATGAAGTGAAAAACGGGAATGATCCATCTCTGGGGAACATTACTGAGGAAAAAGAAAGTGAGCTTGAGGACTTTATTGAATATGCAGAGCTCATAATGGGAACGCTCGGCCATAAGGTCTTTATTCCATATACAAGTCCAGCTGTAACTGCTGTACCTGCGCCAGACACTGGTGCAGCTTTGGATGACGATGAACCTGAAATGTATCTTTCAAGAACAATCAAAAAATCCAGTATAACGGTAAAGGCTACAGGCAGGCAGACCAGCGAGGGATTTGTAGTTCTCAAGGGAAGCATTATTTCACCAGACGATGATAATACAATTCCTCCGGGAGTAAAAAAACTGCGTCAGGCATCTCAGATTGATTCAGATCATGTCCTACAGGAAGATGTTCTACTTGGAAGCCCATTGAGTGCAGCAATGTTTGTGATCGGAAAAAGCTCTAATGGTTGGACTGCTTGGAAGACAAGTGATGGAAAGACATTGCATGATCTTGAAAATGCTTAGGGTAAAAAATAATAAGGGTTGAGACGATGGCAATCCGGACTTGTTTCCACGAAGTGCAGTCTTGAGGCGGTCGGAAAATCCTTCAGATTGCATATAATAAGTAGGACCGAATATCCCTTGTGTAAATACTTTTAACATTTCCATAATTTTCTCCTTCACTTTTAAAAAAGGAATAACCTGGCATATTGCCAGATTATTCCTACACTTTTATTATTCTTCTACTTTAACAATCAGGAAACGTAATACATTTTCCATGATTCTTATTCTTTTTTCTACTTCTGCCGGTGAGCTGCTTGGTGAACGAAATGTGATAAAGTAATACCGGTTATATGAGTCAGCACAGAGCTAATAAAAATGTTAGGAGCCATAATAAACGGTACCTTTTGATCGGTTCGAATACTTTCAAACACAAGATTTGTTCCCAGATTCTCATCCGTTTTTGTGATTCTGTAAATGAATACAATCAAAAGCCCTGCTAAAGGAAGTAAGAAAATCATCCATGGATTACTCTCTCGAAACTCAGTTCCCTTTTCAATAAAAATATGAAACAGAGAACCTACCAGTCCGCCAAATAAGCCCACTACCATAGATATGGATACCCAAATAAAAAAATGTCTGATATAGTTGGCGCCACTTCTGCATTTTCGTTTCATCTTCTGAATCTGATAATCTATAATTTCCATTATTTAATACTGCCTCGTTTCAATTGAATAATTTTAAATACTCTCCATAGCCTCTTTCTACCATTTTATCTTTTGGAATAAAATCTAAAGATGCTGAATTAATGCAATAGCGTAATCCACCCATCTCTCTTGGACCATCTGTAAAAACATGACCCAGATGAGAATCAGAATTGGAACTACGCACCTCAACACGCTTCATACCATGGCTTAAATCGGTTTTTTCAGCAATCAGTTGTTGATCAATGGGTTTTGAAAAACTTGGCCACCCACATCCAGACTCAAATTTATCTGTAGAAACAAATAAGGGTTGCCCCGTTGTAATGTCTACATAAATTCCATCTTCAAAGGTATCAAAAAATGCATTCTGAAATGGAGCTTCTGTCATACTATTTTGTGTCACTTCAAATTGTTCTTTGGTTAGTATTTTCTGTAATTCTTCCTTGGTTTTCGGCTCAAAACTAATATCTTTGACTTTTTTTGCAACTTCGAATTTATCAACACCAATATGACAATAGCCGTTCGGATTTTTATCCAGATATTTTTGATGATATTCCTCCGCCAGATAGTAATTTCTTAAAGGTAACACCTCAATCGCTATTTTTTTCTCATACTGGGTTTGAAGCTGCTTTATGGATTCTTCTATTACCCTTAAGTCTTCTGCATCCACATAATAAATTCCTGTGCGATACTGAGTCCCTGTATCTCCTCCCTGTCGATTAATACTGGTTGGATTAATCACTTCATAATATAAACTCAGTAAATATTTTAAACTAACCTGTAATGGGTTATAAAAAACTCTTACACATTCTGCGTGTCCGGTATTCTTATGGCAGACATCCTCATAAGTTGGATTTTCGGTATTTCCATTGGCATAGCCCACATCTGTTGCGATTACTCCTGGTACCAGTGATAAATATTTCTCTGTACCCCAAAAACATCCACCTGCCAGATATATTTCCTTCTTTAAATGACTCATACAATAACTCCTTTCTTTCTACCTAAATTCCACGTGCATTTTTTATTAGCTTAAAAGAACACTATTTCANGAAGAATTTAAACTNATACTCCCANATTGTAACATTATTTACCACCACCTTTCAATCTTTTTCAATAAATTATTGATTGCAACTTTGGAGTAAAGATACTTATTAAACCCTGCAAGTTATCCACAGAGCAACACTCGATTTTCAAGATGATATCTTTATTATACCAGACATTTTTCATACACTTCCTTGTACGGATAGTTTTCTGACAAATTCATAATTACAGTTCTTGCGGTTTTAATGATTTTGGCTGCAAGAAATACATACTTCAAACGAAAGGTCTTTATTTGCTGTCTGTATTCTGAAGGCTCTAAGGAATCAATCTTGAACAACAAAAACAGGTTATATGAAAGCATCATCATTTGAAACACCGCTTCATTTGCCCAAAATGATTTAAGTAAAAGATGACCCACCGCCATGTCGTATTTGGCTTCTTTAATATAGTTCTCAGCATTGCCACGTTTTTCATAGGATATAACTACTTTTTCAGAAAGCAATGTAGTGTTTGTCACAAAGAAAAAGTATTCGTACTCAGAGCCTTCTAAAAGTGATATTTGTGCTCTTTCTTTTTCTGGTTTCAGTACGCGAGACACAACAAACCTTCTATCTTTCTCCCAGTTATCTAATTTTGTAAACAGTTCTGTAGTTTCTCTGCCTTCTTCACCTTTAACGAATACAACCGATGAATTCGTTGCTTGGGATGCAAGCGTAGAATAACTTTTGGCTTTAATTAAATATTTGCAACCAAGAGATTCTATCGTTTCAATAATTTTTTCATCAAAGTAG
>JGI20225J20221_1003160_pt1 | contig 10471 bp, 9 predicted proteins | sample BioMet4_FD_20221 | JGI IMG/M metagenome (IMG submission 20221) | reverse complement strand
TTCGACAAAAACCTGGTGCTCGCCATGCTGGGCGAGTGCGGCGTCGCGCTCGAGAAGGCGCGGCTCGACCGCGCGCGGACGGAATACGCCGTCCGCGTCCGGCAGGAGCAGATGCGCGCCGACCTGCTGCGCTCGATCTCGCACGATCTGCGCACCCCGCTCACCAGCATCTCCGGCAGCGCCAACATGCTGCTCGCGGGCGTGGACGACCCCGACGAGCGCCGGAAGCTCTACTCCGATATCTACGACGACTCCATCTGGCTCATCCGGCTCGTTGAAAACCTGCTCTCCATCACCAAGATGGACGACGGGCGGCTGAAGCTCCGCCTGCTGCCCGAGGACGTGTCCGACCTGCTGGACGCGGCCGTGAACCACATGCTGCCCTACCGGAAAGCGCACGCCCTCCGCCGGGAGCCGTGCCGGGGGCTTCTCATCGTGCGCGCCGACAGCGCGCTCATCGTGCAGCTGCTCGTCAATCTCATCGAAAACGCGTTCAAATACGCGGGCGACGGCGGCGCCGTCGTCGTCTCGGCTGAAAAAGCCGGGACGCAGGTCTGCATCCGCGTGGCGGACGACGGGCCCGGCATCCCGGACGAGGAAAAAGAGAAGGTATTCGACATGTTCTACACGAGGAAGGATCACCCCGCCGACGGCCGCCGCGGGCTGGGGCTCGGGCTGGCGCTCTGCCGCACGATCGCGCAGGCGCACGCTGGGACGCTCCGGGTCCGCGACAACGAGCCGCACGGCGCGGTGTTTGAGCTGCTGCTGCCGGCCGTGGAGGCGGAACGCCATGAATAAACCGCTCATTCTGATCGTCGAGGACGACCGCCCCGTGCGGAATCTCATCACCCTCGCGCTGCAGCAGCGGGAATACCGCACCCAGACCGCCGCGAACGGCGCGGCGGCGCTGCTCGCCGCCACGAGCGGCAGCCCGGACATTCTGATCCTCGACCTCGGCCTGCCCGACATGGACGGCGTCGAGATCATCCGCAAGGTGCGCAGCTGGTCGACGCTGCCCATCATCGTCGTGAGCTCGCGCAGCGACGAGGCGGACAAGATCGACGCGCTCGACGCGGGCGCGGACGACTATCTCACGAAGCCCTTCAGCGTCGACGAGCTGCTGGCCCGCATCCGCGTGGCCGAGCGGCGTTTAAGCTATATCTCCGAGACCGGCGCGCACGATTCGCCCGTGTTTGAAAACGGCGGGCTCCGCGTGGACTACGGCGCGGGCTGCGCCTTTGTGAACGGCGAGGAGGTGCACCTGACCCCGATCGAGTTCCGCCTGCTCGCGCTCATGGCGCGCAACGTCGGCCGCGTGCTGACGCACAACGTCATTTTGAAGGAGGTCTGGAACAACACCCTCCCGAACGACACGCAGTCGCTGCGCGTCTACATGGCGTCGCTGCGCAGCAAGATCGAGGAGCCGCTGGGCGCCAAGATCATCCAGACCCACGTCGGCATCGGCTACCGGATGCTGAGACTGTAACGCAGACAGACGAGGGGCGCTGCCGGATGGCAGCGCCCCTCGTCTGTTTCTATTGCAGCCCGGCGTACACGCTCTGCAGCTCCTGCATCTTGGCAAGACTGCAGCCCGCGTTCCAGGCCATGAACCCGCCCGTGATCCCCGCGTCCTGCAGCGCCTGGATCTCTCCTCCGACCTCGGCCGGGCCGTAGGCGTTGTAGGGATAGCGGATGGCGTCGTAGGCCTGGATCCAGGTCCGCACCACCGCGGGGCTCGGCGTCTCGGTCTGCCGGACGGCGACGTCCTTCGCCCAGGTGAGCAGCGTGTCGTAGGGATGCTCCCACGGGCGGTAGGCGCCGTTCTGGCTGAAGTGATCGGGGTACGGCATCCCGCAGATCACGTCGGCGACGTTGCTGATGGCGGCCCAGTACTGGCCGTAGGAGGTCACATAGGTGCCGCTCGTCTCGCCGAACACGTCGGCGCCCACGTAGACGTCCAGGTTGTGCAGCTCGTCGCAGGCGTACATGAGAAACCGCTGGATGGCCTGCGCCTTCGTCTCGCCGTATTCGTTGCGGTAGTCGATCCCGCCGCTCTTCTCGTATTGGTAGGTCCCGTCCGGGAAGCGCACGTAGTCGAACTGGATCTCATTGAAGCCCATGGTCTGCACGGCGTCCTCGGCCAGCGCGAGCTTGTACTCCCAGACCTCGCGGCAGAACGGGCTCGGCCAGTAGCTGTTCGCGATGTAGAGCGGCTTGCCGTCGCTGCCGCTGATCGCGTACTCGGGGTGATCCTCGGCAAAATAGGAGTCGTTGAAGGTGGTGAGCCGGCCGATCACATAGAACCCGGCGGCCTTCAGCTTGTCGATGGCGGCCTTGTACTCCGCGGCCGTGTTGTTGGCGTGGGCGTAGGCGGTCGGGGAATAGGTCTTGTAGACCTCGGAGGGATAGCCGACCGAGGTGCCGTCCATGATGTTGACGACGAAGGCGTTGATTTTGGTCGTCTTGGCATAGGCGATGTAGGCGTCGATGTTCGCGAGCACGTCGCGGTCGCACGTCAGATAGAGGCTGTAGCAGGGATTGGGCATGACGTTGTCGGCAAAGGAGACCTTTTCGCGCGGATAGTAGTCGAGACTGCCCGCGTCGCCGCCGCCGTAGAGATCGCCGCGCGCGGCGTGGATGGCGTAGATGCCGAACTCGTCGTAGACCTCGGCCGCGGCCTCCGCGGTCGTCGCAGTGTATTCCCCGCTCAGATAGCCGGTCTCGCCCTGGTAGGTGACCTTATAGAGGTGCACGACGCCGTTGTCCAGGCGGTCGTAGCCCACGACGGGCAGCTCCGTGCCCGCCGCGACCAGCGAGCCCAGCTTTTTTCCGTCCTCCGACAGGCGCAGATTCTGCGCCGTGCGGACATAGACGCTTTTCTCGGACACGATCTGCGATTCGTCCGACGTGATGCTGCCGGCGGGCACGTAGCCGAAGGAGACCTTGTTGAGATAGGTCAGGTAATAGGTCACGCCGTCCTTCTCGAGCGTGTCGTTCGGAGAATACGTCACCTTTTCCCCGCGGGGCGCCGTGCCCTTCTCGGCGAAGGTCTCGTCAAAATAGGCGATCTGCGGCTCCTCGGAGCAGAGATAGCCCGTCGCGTAGCGCGAGCCCGACTCGGCCTTCGCGGCCGTCTCGGAGGCGCCGCTCCCGCTCCCGCCGGAGAGCACGAGAATCAGCAGAACGACGGCCACCAGGCAGAGCGCGGCCAGCAGCACGAGCCAGCTGTTTTGGCGCAGGAATTCCCGCAGCCGGCTGCGCTTCTGCGGCCGTCTGCGTCTTCCGGAGGATTCAGTTGTAGGTTTCGCATTTTTTCTGCGTCCGGTATTCATAACGATGCTCCCTACAATTCAGGTCAGCGTCATTATACACCAACTTTTTCAAGATTTCCACCTTTTCACCCATATTTCTCAAAGAATGGGTAATTGACCCCATATTTTTCCCCTTCACGCTCCATTTGATGGTTTAATAATTTTGAATATTGCGCTGCGCACACCATTTTCATCCCAAAACGCGCCGTTTTTCTTCCGTTATGTAAACCCATTTTTTGAACTTTTTCTGAACTTTCTGTGAAAAACCGCCTCCGCCCGCCAAAAAATTGCTTTGCATTTTTTTCGTCTTGTAGTATGATGAACCCATCACAAATGGGAAAAGAGACGTTCTATGCTGGGAGTAATTGTGAATTCTCTGGCCGTTCTTCTGGGCAGCTCGGTCGGTCTTCTGTGCAAGAAAGGCATCCCCGAAAAGATCAGCAAGGCGATCATGCTGGGCATCGGCCTGTGCACCATCTACATCGGCATTTCGGGCACGCTCAAGGGGCAAAATACGCTCGTGCTGATCCTCTCGATGGTCTTCGGCGCGGCGGCCGGCACGCTGCTCGATCTGGACGGGCTCATCACGAAGCTCGGCCGCGCGCTCGAGCGGAAATTCCAGCGCGAGGACGGCCGCGTCTCGATCACGGAGGGCTTCGTCACCGCCTCGCTGCTGTTCTGCGTCGGCGCCATGACGATCGTCGGCTCCCTGAACGCGGGGCTGAGCGGCGACAACGAGATGCTCTACACCAAATCGCTGCTCGATCTCATCTCGTCCTGCATGCTCTCCGTGACGCTCGGCGTCGGCGTGCTGTTCTCGGCCGCGTTCGTGTTCGTGTTCCAGGGCGCGCTCGTGCTGCTGGCGCAGGTGCTCGCCCCGGTCCTGACCGACGCCGCCATCGCGGAGCTCACCTGTGCGGGCTCGCTGCTCATTCTGGCGCTGGGGCTCAACCTGATCGGCCTCACGAAGATCAAGGCGGCCAACTACCTGCCCGCGCTGCTCTTCGCGCCGCTCTTCACCTGGCTGTTCACGCTGCTGCCGGTCTCCCTGTAAGATGCAGAATGGCCGTCATCCCTTCGGATGACGGCCATTTTTTATATGTTTTCCACTGCGGCTCGTTCTACCGCGAGCGCGCGGGTGTAGCGCTCCATAAAGGCCTCAAATCCGGCGATATCCGCCGCATCTGGCTCCACCGTCGTACATTTGGCCCCCGCGAAGACGCGCTTGTCCAGATACGTCTCGAGCTTCTCGCCCTCCGCGCGCCAGAGCCGGTAGGCCGCCAGCAGCGCCATGCCGTAGGGCCCGCCCTCGCCCGCCGTCTCCATGACGGAGACCGGCGCGCCGATGGCCGCGGCCAGATACCGCTGGCCGACGCCGGGCGTCTTGAAAAAGCCGCCGTGGCCCAGCATGTGGTCGACGCGGACGCCCTCCTGCCGGATGAGCAGGTCGAGCCCCGTCTTGAGCGTCGCGAGCGCGGCGTAGAGCTGCGCGCGCATGAAGTTGGCGAGCGTCATCTCGGCGTTCGGCGTGCGGGCGAAGAGCGGGCGGCCCTCCGTGAAGTGCGTCACATGCTCGCCGGAGAGGTAGTTGCAGGCCATGAGCCCGCCTGCGTCCTTCTCGCCGTCCAGCGACGCGCGGAAGAGCGTCTCGTAGAGCTTCCCCTTGTCCGGCGCGCAGCCGAACGCGCCCAGGCACTCGGAAAACAGCCCGACCCAGTCGTCGAGGTCGGAGGTGCAGTTGTTGCAGTGGGCCATCGCGACCGCGTGTCCGGACGGCGTCGTCACGAGGTCGATCTCGGGATAGACGCGGCTGAGCGGCCGCTCGAGCACGATCATGCCGAAGATCGAGGTGCCGGCCGACACGTTGCCCGTGCGCTCGGCGACCGCGTTCGTCGCGGTCATGCCGGTGCCGGCGTCGCCCTCGGGCGGACACATCGGGATGCCGGGGCGGAGCGTGCCGGTCGGGTCGAGCAGCAGCGCGCCCTCCCGCGTGAGCGTGCCGGCGTCCTCGCCCGCGGTCAGAACCGTCGGCAGGATGCCGCGCAGCGTCCAGTCGAAATGGTATTCATCCAGCACGCTCTGCATTTTGGCGAGCTTTTCCCTGTCAAAATCATGCGTCCTGCTGTCGATCGGGAACATGCCCGCCGCCTCGCCGACGCCCATGACCTTTTTCCCCGTGAGCCGCCAGTGGAGGAAGCCCGCCAGCGTCGTGAGATAGGCGATGCGGCCCACGTGCTCCTCGCCGTTTAAGACGGCCTGGAACAGGTGCGCGGTGCTCCATCTCTGCGGGATGTTGAAATCGAGCAGCGCGGTCATCTTTCCCGCCGCCTCGCCCGTGATCGTGTTGCGCCAGGTGCGGAACGGCGCGAGCTGACGGCCGTCCCGGTCGAAGGGCAGATAGCCGTGCATCATGCCGGAGACGCCCAGCGCGCCGGCCGTCTCGAGGGGGACGCCGTAGCGCGCCTTCACGTCGCGCGCGAGATCGGCGTAGCACGCCTGCACGCCGGGCAGGATCTCCGACTCGTGGTAGGTCCAGATCCCGTCCTCCAGCCGGTTTTCCCAGCCGAAGCTGCCGGAGGCCAGCACGCGGTGCGCGCGGTCGATCAAAACCGCCTTGATCCTCGTGGAGCCGAGCTCGATTCCCAGCGCGGTCTCCCCGCTCATAATGGCCTGTCTGCCGTTTTCCTGGTCCATGGTCTATTCCTCCTTGCTTGAAAAGCGATAGATCGTCGTCTGCCGGGCCGTGTCGCCCGCCTTCAGGATGGAGCTCGGAAACTGTTCGTGGTGCGGCGCGTCGGGATAGACCTGCGCCTCGAGGCAGACTGCGCCGTGCGGGCCGTAGCGCCGGCCGTCCTTGCCGGGGAGTCCCTCCGCGACCCAGTTGGCCGTGTAGAGCTGCAGGCCGGGCTGCGTCGTCTCCATCGAGAGCGAGATGCCGGACTCCGGCGCGAAAAGCTCGCCGACGCGGCGCAGCCCCGCCCCGTTCAGGCAGAGGTTGTGGTCGTAGCCGTGCGTGCCGGAGAGCAGCGGGTCGTGCAGCTCGCGGCCCAGGGGCTTGCCCGCCCGGAAATCGAAGCAGGTCCCGGCGACGCTTCGCAGTTCGCCCGTGGGGATGTTTTCCGGGTCGGACGGCGTGTAGCGGTCGGCGTCCAGGCGCAGCGCATGCGTCTCGATCGTGCCGCTGCCCGCGCCGTTCAGGTTAAAATAGGTGTGGTTCGTGAAGTTCGCGATCGTGTCGCGGTCGGATCTGGCCTCGTAGTCCAGGCGCAGGTCGCTGCCGTTTTCAATGGAGCAGGTGATCTGCACGGCGAGGTTTCCGGGGAAGCCGTCGAGCCCGTCCGGGAAGCGGGCCGTGAACACCGCGCGCTCGCCCGCGGCCTCGCAGGCCCAAATCGTGCTGTTGAAGCCGTGCAGGCCGCCGTGGAGCTGGTTTTTCCCCTCGTTGGCCGTCAGGCGGTATTCGTTCCCGTCGATCACCGCCGAGGCGCCCCCGATGCGGTTGCAGTTCCGGCCGACGCAGGCGCCGAAGTAACCGGGATTCTTCCGGTATTCCTCCAGCGTGTCGTAGCCCAGGCACACGTCGCGCCAGACGCCGGACTTGTCCGGCGTCAGAATCCGCTGAACCGTCACGCCGTAGGTCAAAACCGTGACGCGCAGGCGCTCGGCCGAGAGCGTCACCGCGTCCACGCGGCCCAGCTCGCATTTTCCAAAGGATCTGATCTCCACCATATCCGTTCCTCCCGTTTTTCCGTTTTTGCTTTCCCTCATCTTAGCATAAATGCCGCCCCGCGGCAAGCGGGGCGGCACAGGATTCAAAGCCTGGGGTAAATTTACTTCCTGCCGTTCTTCGCGGGAGCGGCGGCCTTTTTGCCCGGGAAGCAGAGGCCGATGGCCATGACGACCGCGAACACGATGAGATACCAGACGTTCTCCATCCCGTGGCCCACGATGCAGGCGTAGACCATGAACAGCGAGCCCAGAATGGCGAGGATCGGCAGCACGAAGCGGCGCAGGGCCGACTGGTTCTTTTCCTTGGCCATCCACATGACGAAGATGGGGATGTACATGGCGTAGATCGTGATGATCGGCAGCTCGGAGGAGTCGAACACGAACGGGCCCTTCCACGTGCCGGCGAGGTTCGCCAGATAGAAGTACAGGCCCCACGCGCCGCAGACGAGCAGCGCGAAGATCGCGGAGTTGTTCGGCATGTTGGTCTTGCGGTCGACCTGGACGAACACGTCGGGGGCGGGGCCCTCGCCGCGCGCGGCCAGAGAATACATGCCGCGGACGCAGCCGAGCATCAGGCCGTTCATGGTGCCCATGCAGGAGATCGCGATGAAGAGGTTCAGGATGTTGCCCAGCACGCCGCCGAAGATGTTGGTGAAGGCGGTGGTCGCGCCGTCGTCCATCAGGGTCTGGACGGTCGCGCCGCCCGCGACGCCCACGTAATAGGCGATGTAGACGATGATGATGATGATGCCGCCGATCACGAGCGCCTTCGGCAGGTTCCGCTTGGCGTCCTTGAGCTCGGCGTTGATGGAGGTGGCGATGATCCAGCCCTCATACGCGAACGAGGTCGCGCAGACGGCCGCCAGCAGCACGTTCATCGAGGAGCTCTCGGTCGGCGCGGCGGCAGCGGCGAAGTTGTTGACCAGCATGTGCGTGGGGCTCACGAGACCCACGATGATGCCGACGATCGCCATGAGCGTCAGCGGGATGAGCTTGATGATGGTGGTCGAGGTCTGGAACTTGCCGGCGAGCTTCGGAGACAGCGCGTTCACGAAGTAGGCGCAGCAGAGATAGAACATCATGAGCGCCATGCACTCCGGGCCCACGATGCAGCCGCCCTCGGACGCGGGAATGAGCAGCGGGAAGTTCGGCCAGCAGGAGGTGATGAACACGAGCGTGTAGCGCGCGGAGAGCCAGGCCAGCACGGAGACGAGCGTGGGGTAGTAGATGGTGGTCATGAACCAGCCGATCATGTAGCCGTACTTTTTGCCGACAGTCGCCTCGGCATAGTCCACGACGCCGTTGACCTTTTCGTACTTCTGCGCCATGACGGCGAACGCCAGAATGCAGACCAGCATGATGATGCCGCCGATGATCCAGGCAAGGATGCCGAGCGGCAGGTTGCCCTGCGTCTTCTGCAGGACGGTCTGTGCCTTGAAGAATACGCCGGAGCCGATGACGATGCCCACCACCATGCAGATGGCGGTGAACAGGCCGTATTTCCGTTCGAGCCGATTGTCCATATGATTTCCCCTTTTTCTCACAATATCATACAAATTCACATCGCTGCGCGGGCAGCAAATTAACTATACTGACAGGGCCGTGCTTTGTCAAGCCGGGCCTTTATTTTTCCCGTCCGCCGCGGTCATTCCTTCATGAGCTTTTTGCGGGCCAGGTTGATCGTGCCCTCCTGCATGGAGTTGATCCACTGCAGACTCTTGCCGCAGCCGTAGGCCACGCAGGATTCGGCGTCGTCGGCGATCGAGCAGGCGATCTCGGTGCGCTCGGCGATCAGCTTGTCGAAGCCGTAGAGCAGGCTGCCGCCGCCGGAGAGGACGATGCCGCTCTGGGCGATGTCGGCCACCAGCTCGGGCGAGGAATGCTCCATGACGGAGAGGACCTCGTCCACGATCTGCCGCGCGGGGCGCTTGAACGCCTCGATGAGCTCGACGGACGAGACGATCTGCTCCTTCGGCAGGCCGGTCTTAAGATCGCGGCCCTTGACGGTCATGACGGTCTCCTCCGGCCGGTCGTAGACGCAGCCGATCGTGATCTTGACCTCCTCGGCCGTGTTGAGGCCGATCAGCATGCCGTAGTGCCGGCGCATGAAGCTCACGACCGCGTCGTCGAACGTGTCGCCCGCCACCTTAATGGAGGACGAGTAGGCGATGCCGCCGAGGCTGAGGACGGCGATGTCGGTCGTGCCGCCGCCGATGTCCACGATCATGCGGCCCTCGGGGCCGGAGAAGTCGAGCTTGGCGCCCAGCGCCGCGGCGAGCGGCTCCTCGATGAGGTAGACGCGGCGCGCGCCGGCCTCCATGGTCGCCTGGATGACGGCCCGCTCCTCGACCTCCGTGACGCCGCTCGGCACGGAGACGATCACGCGCGGCTTGATGAGCGCGAAGCGCTCGATCTTTTTGAGAAACTGCTCGAGCATTTTTTCGGTCATCTCGTAGTCGGAGATGACGCCGTCGCGCAGCGGACGCACCGCCACGATGTTGCCCGGCGTCCGGCCCAGCATGTTGCGGGCGGCCGAGCCGACCTGCAGCACCTTGCCGGAGTTCTTGTCCACGGCCACGACGGACGGCTCGCGCAGCACGACGCCCTTGCCCTCCTCATAGACGAGGACGTTGGCCGTCCCGAGGTCGATGCCGATGTCTCTGGATAAATTCATAAAGGCTTCACCTTTCCCTGTGTTCTCTGGGCGCGGCCAGCGCCGCGCAGACCACCTCCGCCGCGCCCGCTGTGCGCAGCACGCGGCTGCACTCGGAGAGCGTCGCGCCGGTGGTCACGATATCGTCGATCAGCAGGATTCGTTTTCCCGCGTAATTCTGAGGCTCCGCCGGCACATAGACGCCGGCCGCGTTCGCCGCGCGCTCGGGCGCGCCGCCGAGGCCGGATTGCTCGCGGTTGTCCACGGTCTTTCGGAGCGTGCGGACGGGCTCCAGGCCCAGCTCCCGTCCGACGGCCCGGGCGAGCAGCTCCGCCTGGTCGTAGCCGCGGCGGCGCTTTCTCGGCGCGCTCACGGGCACCCAGGTGAGAAGCTCATAGGATCCCGCCAGCTTGTCCCGGATCGTCCCGGCCATCCAGCTCCCGTAGCGCTCCGCGTACTGGCGCAGGCCCGAGAACTTGTAGCGCAGAAACGACTCGCGCAGCCTGCCCTCGTAATAGAAGGTCACGGCGCAGTGCTCCGCGAAGCGCACCTGCGGCTCCGGCCCGTCGTAGTCCGGCAGGCTCTGCAGGCAGCCGGGGCAGATCTCGCGCTCGCCGCTTCTGAGCAGCCGGTGGCAGATCATGCAGCGCGGCGGATAGAACAGGTCGAGCAGCCAACTGCCGAGAGACGCCATCAGGCTTCCCCTTTCTCCAGCCGCAGCTTGAGCCCCGAATAACGGCGCTGCTGCTTGTCGTTGCGCGTCATGGCCGCCACGATC
>JGI20225J20221_1003159_pt1 | contig 10478 bp, 6 predicted proteins | sample BioMet4_FD_20221 | JGI IMG/M metagenome (IMG submission 20221) | reverse complement strand
AAATTTACCGCTATGGTAAAAATGCGTCCTTGTCGAATACCATTTCCCATGCACCGATACTTTATTGCTAGCACTCTTTCTCACTTTCATTCCGAAAACGGAAGTGAGGCAACTTCAAATCCGGATTATACCAAGGCTACGGGGCCAATTATAATTGCAATGACCTCCTCGGCATTCGGTGCGTCCCATGTTTTTTTGCATCGATTCTTTTTCTGACTATTAATATTTCGCGGATTTTAAAAACCTTCTATAAAAAGTGTCTTGGGTTCTCCACTCTATTTCTTAATTTGTAACAAATTTTCGGCTCATGTTCCATGATACTTCGAATTTTGTAGTTACAAATTATAATTTTTCTCTTCAATTTCAACCTTACATGTGGGCAACCATGATGTTTTGTCTGCAATACGTGCCGACGAATTCGAATCTAACGAAAATTCATGGGGGTTCGTTTCGTGCTTTCGACGACTAGTACTTTTCATCTATAAATCTTGCAATGGCACAATAAATACTACGAAATTTACTATAACTTCGTCGTTATTTTCATACGAACGTGGATTTAAGTTCTTCATAATAGTCCAGTACTCTCATGAGGTTCATTAGTGATAAGGTTTCAAAGTAGCGTCCCAATTCCAAACCTGCCTTTCTAAGATCGAGTAGGGTTCCCAGCAGCTGAGTAAGCCTACCGGCACAATAGTCTTCCCTATATCTCAGGGACGCCTCTAAATTTTCTACTACCTTATCTTCAAGTTTGCAAAAAATACACCAATTGTAACTTTGATAGCGCTATAATTTCTTCCGCTGGTCAAGGTCTAAAGGAAATAGATACCTTTTCACGTCATGTGGACGCCCCGAAAAATACCGGCGGTAGGTCACCTTCTTTCGGTTTACGTTCAAAACGAATGTAGTTAGGTTGAACTTGCGTATGAATACGATCAAAAAATCTCAAGATGGCGAAATTTTCTAGGGGACACAATTCAAGCAAAGCCTAATGTATTTTGCACCTATCCTTTATTTTTTTGACCAAACACTAGTTAAACAAATAATAATCCAGGAAGTATAATTTCTTACGCTGGTTAATCTTCAGATAAGAGTACCTTTTCACAATCACATAACCTCATTATGTATCGTTTAATGCATCTAAACTACGCACTAAATTAACGTTCTTTATCTTTATTGAAATTCCGAAGATTAGGAGCGGATTTTAAGTAGTACCAACGGAGTAATGAATCGCCATAATCTAAATCCCTTATAAACTAAATTTACCAGGTGTTAGCCTTCGTTACCCCGATGTAAATATTTGTTCGTATCTAATATACGAAGTTATCAATTTTAAAGATAAACGTAAAGAAAATTATTACGTATGTTAGTAAAGTGGGATAAGTCCTCTGACGAATTAAGATCGGTATATTCAGACAGTACTAAGTAATAATCAAGGTACCCAGTGACTAAAATTTTAGCCAACCCGAAATATCGGTACAAGAAAGGTGTACTATGGTTAAGATATGGTTTTCTTTGGCCGTTTAAGTTAATACCTACTATTTAGACGTAGTTACCGAAATAAGGAAAAACCCTAACTTATGCAGGTGGGTTTTTCCGTTATTTTTCGATATTCGTCTAAATAATCAGTATAAATAGGTCAGAATATCCTAACAATTGGAAAAACCGTCAAACAAAATTTCGGAAGACCTATCAACCGGTTGTCAGAATCTTGGGTTACCATAGTGGTAGACACCGATTGTACGACGATATGCATTTTAGTCCGATAATCCGGAAAATTTTTTTATAGGTCTCGGGAGTTACCGTCATCGATTAAGAGAATGAGTACTAGATCCAGGAAGATAAGAACCTAACTAATTCGTCAAGGACGTTATACAACTCGACAATACGGTATCTCCCAATAGAAATGTTTCTGTCACTCTTAACCTCGTTGAGCGTGTCGGGATGTAAGAATCGGAATAAAGTCTTGCGTATTTTGGATCTCACGGAACGAATTAGGTTAGGACCGCAAGAAGACAAGGAGAAGACATGGTATATTTGAAGTGTATTTAAAATCGAATATGTGAGTTTTAGTGGCAGATTGAAAGGTGAAGACCATTGCATTGCTTTGAATTGTGCCGCCCTAGAAATTATAGGAAGTTTTCGTATAACGATTCAAGAACAAAATTAATTAAGAACGTAAAAAAAAGAATGATGAGCATTAGAACGGTAAATAAAGAGGAGGTCAGATGATTGTGAAAAAGGTACTATTTCTGAAGATTAACCAGCGGAAGACAATTATAAGCGCTATCAATAGGTCTACAATTTTGGTGTAGTTTTGTCAAACTTTGAAGAGAAGGTGTAAGTAGAAATTTAGATGCGTTCCCTGAGATATAGGGGAAGTACTTATTGTTGCGGTAGTGCTTACTCAGACTTGGAAGCTAACTCGATCGTTAGAAGGCAGGTTATGTATTGTTGGACGCTAACTTTGAAACCTTTTATCTCACTAATGAACCTGCATGGAGATGTACTGGTTATTATTGAAGAAACTTAAATCCACGGTTCGTATGGAAAATAACGACGAAGTTGTAGTAAATTTCGCGTAGGTAATTTATTTGTGCCATTCAAGATTATAGATGAAAAAGTACTAGTCGTCGAAATGCACGTAAACGACGGCCCGCATGTAATTTCGGTTATTGATTTCGTAATCGTCCGGCGTCGATCGTAATTGCAGACAAGTAACTATCATCATGGTGTGGCCTCACATGTTAATGTTGAAATTGAAGGAGTAAAAAATATAATTGGTTACTAACAAAAATTTCGAAAGTTATCATGGAACATGTAGCCGAAAATGTTGTGATACAAATTAAGAAAATTAAGTGGGAGAACCTAAGAACGACTTTTATAAGAAGGTTCCTTTGAAATCGGCGCGAAATACTTAAAGTAGTCAGAAAAAGAATCCGTTATGCAAAAAGAACGGATGTGACGCACGATATGCGAGCAGTCATTGCAGATTTTATAGTGGCCGGTATCCTTGTAGTATTCCGAGATTTTGAAGTTGCCCTCCATCTTCCGTCGAAAAAAGTGAGAAAGAGGTGCTAGCAAATAAAGTATCGGTGCATGGAATGGTATTCGACAAAGACGATTTTACAATAGCGGTTGAAAATTTCAAAGAGTGCTCTTTTAATTTTGACATCGCTGGCCTGGCGCAGGAAATAGTTCAACACGAAGTTATTATCATGGTTCACGCGGTTCAAGCCTAATCGAAAATTAAGAACATGGAGTCGCTGATCCCTCTTAAGTAAAGGTCGTTAAAGCCTCTATGGACAAAAGAATTACTCCGTCTTTGTGCCAAATGGGTAATTAATCTATAGCGGCGCGGCGGTTAGAAAAGTCCCTTAAATTTGAGGTACTGAGACTTTCAACAACGACAATTGTTTTGAGTTACGAATCTCGGAAGGAAGGAAATAGCTAAAAATAACTATCGGTTGCTAATTAACGCCGTGGAAACGAACGGAATCGTACCCAATTATCGGAGGGTTTCAAACACCGTATTGCGGGTAGTAGTCCGTCGATGTTTTGATCCTTTACCCGTTGTAGACGAATGAGACGAAAAAGGGTGCCCGTGCGTATCGTCATTTACGGATGTACGAAGGGCACATAGGTTTCTTTTTGTTACCCAAAGGGTGTTGTAATGAAACATGCGTGGTTATACAACGCCATTAAGGGGGGCGAAGTGCACGGCATTGTAAACGAATGCTTAATCGGCAGATTGTTCCCGTTCAGAGGCACTAGCTGTACGAGGGTATGACATGATTCCGTCCTGCAGCTTGTGCATAATCTCGAACCTAAGTAGAAGTGAAGTCATGCAAGCAAATCCTCGACGAGTCCCCATTAAGAGGGGTGGGACGTTGAAATTTCACAGTGAAACGGGGTGTTCAATGTCGCATAGTAACTAGTTCATACACGACCCTACTCTCCTGGTACTTGCGGGTTGTTCCTCATTCGGACATTCATTGACCAAGCGGATTGACGGGCGATTACATTAACACTCGCTTTTTGAAAAAATTGTAAACTTATGACCGTGGGTTGGACGTGCGCTCATCCGGAGGGGGGGTATCACGCATGATGTCAGCATATGAACTATACACCAACCTCCTACTCCCCCTCGACTGCCGGCCGACTAACTCATGCGTGGTACTACCACTTCAGGTATCACGCCGCGGGAACCCGTCTCGAACAAGGGACCACACATGCACCCCATTTACCACCTGGTGCTACGGGGTACGGCATGGTCGTCAACCGCTCAATCTAAGCTGGCTTCCCACCCTTGCTAGTTGGCCCCTTTTGGCCACCATGGGCCTGGTGGACGCCAGCACTCCCCATTGGCGGCGACCCGGCACCTGCACGGCCCCTGGGCTCCGCCCTCTCTTGGTGGCCCCGGACCCCCTTGCACTCCTTTGGACCAGGCCCTCTCTCAGGGACCGGACACTCCGTGCACTCCACCTTCGGTCCCAGGCTACCAAGCTTGCTCCAGGCCTGGCCCCCCTACTACCTTTCCGGTCAAAGGACCCCTGCTCACGGACTGGACACCCTGCCTACAACGTTCAGGTCACCGGAACACCCTGCTGTCCCCGGGCCCCTGCACTCCTTAGGTCACGGACCCCCTGCTCGCACCACGGCACCCTCCCAGCCACTATCGGTCATTGGACACGGCCAGCTGACCGACTGCACGCAACTTCCGGCACAGGGCACCGGCACCACCTTAAAGGACTGGCCCTCATGGGGGGTGATTGTCCCCTGGATCCTTAATTATTACTCCTGTTGTCGTGCCAGACCAGGTGACATGCCGGTGCCGTGCCTACCGCACCGTTAGTCCACCACGGAGAGTCGTCGCCGCGGACCTACCGCGTTAATTTCATGCTATGGGCCGCTGGTACTCCAAGTGGTAGGAACCTCAGTAGACTATAGTGGTCACCGAGAATGCACTTGTATGTTAGGTCGCATCACAGTTGCGGGAAAAAATCCTATATTCATGCATGCGCGTCATCACGAGAGGATCATCGCCTTTAAGTCATTTGTTAGTTAGTACCAGTTAAGAGATAGATAATGGTAGTTACTAGTCCAACCGAGGAAGAAAGACATCTGCAAATGCAACTGCCGGGTCGCCAATGTATCTTTAGGTCGTAACACTCACATGCTAACGGTTGCCATGTAGCTCAGTTCCACGAGAAATTAAAACTGTAGCGACCGGACCGCGTCCTTTATCAAGTTGTGCTTCAATAATAGTACCATGTGCCGGCAAGTTCGGATTAGCTTTTAATTCTTGTACTTCAGCGACTAGAAGAATCATTTCCAGCAATTCGGAAATACCTGTTTTCTTATGAGCAGAAACCGGTACCATAATAGTATCGCCGCCCCAATCTTCAGGAATTAACTCATGCTCTGAAAGTTGTTGTTTAACAAACTCAATGTTAGAGCCTTCTTTATCGATTTTATTGATAGCAACGATAATTGGCACCTTTGCTGCCTTAGCATGGTTAATAGCCTCCAAAGTTTGTGGCATAACGCCATCATCAGCAGCTACAACTAGAATGGCAACATCTGTTACCTGCGCTCCACGGGCACGCATAGCAGTAAATGCCTCATGTCCCGGTGTATCCAAGAAAACAATTGGTTTTCCCTGACACATTACTTTGTACGCACCAATATGTTGGGTAATTCCCCCCGCTTCACGTGCCGTAACATTTGCTTTACGAATAGCGTCTAACAAGGAAGTCTTGCCGTGATCGACATGTCCCATAACTGTTACTACAGGAGGACGTGGAACACGTAGAGCTGGATCATCTTCCACTTCAGGTACTTCTGTAGGATCTTCTTCAGGTGGTAATTCTCCCACCTCAACCTTGAATTCACTGCCCACAAGTACAGCGGTGTCATGATCAATATCTTGATTAATAGTAACCATAACGCCCAACAGGAATAATGCCTTAATAACTTCGCTAACTTCCCGCTTAATTAATTGAGCGAAAACTTTAACATTAATACTGTCACCAACCTGCACGCTAGTAGGCCTATTAATTTCTACTACAGGTCTTAATACTTGATTATTGTTTTGAGTATTATTTTGAGTACTGCTGCGTTTATTATTACGCCCCATATGGTTATTATTCCGATTAGGTCGGCTTCCTCTTTGTGCATAGCTTCCCTGTGGTTTTTTATCGTGGGTAAAGTTTTTACCACGATGTCCCATTTCCTTACCAGCATGTGGGCTATTAATATCTACCGGAGGTTTTTCAACTACAACCGGTTTTTTAAAACCTTGGTTACCCTGACCACCTGGTCTTGATTGGTAACCGCCTTGTCCTTGGGGACGTTGTCCTTGACCCTGAGGTCTTGACTGATAACCACCGGTGCCTTGGGGACGTGATTGAAAACCTGTTCCTTGAGGACGAGTTCCCTGTCCTTGAGGACGTGATTGGAATCCAGTTCCTTGGGGACGAGTTCCTGTACCTTGTGGACGTGATTGAAATCCAGTTCCTTGGGGACGAGTTCCTGTACCTTGTGGACGTGATTGAAATCCAGTTCCTTGGGGACGACTACTTGTACCCTGTGGACGTGATTGGAATCCAGTTCCTTGGGGACGAGTTCCTTGTCCTTGAGGTTTTCCTTGATAGCCAGTACCTTGCGGTCTTGGACTTTGCTGACGTGGTTGATAGCCTTGTCCTTGTGGCCTTGGTTGTGAATCCTGACCGGGAGTACCCGTTCCACTAACAGGTGACCTATGAATAATAATTTTAGGTTTTACAACAGTTGTAGCTGTTGCTGTTTTTTCCACTGTTACTTGTGCCACAGTTGCAGATTTTGTTGCAATTTCAGTGGTTGCTTTCTCAGGCATTTTGCCTTCCTGCCTTGGACTTGACTTAATTTCTTGTCTTGGTGCAGCCTTAGTTTCTTCTTTAGTTATCGTATGCTTTTCCTCGCGCTTCGCTACTACCTTTTGTCCGGTAGTCGTAGTTTTTCTTTTTTTACCAAATTCATTAACAATCATATCATGTACTTTATCATCCACAGAACTCATGTGACTCTTGACTTCCACTTTGTGCCCGGATAAAAATTCCAGTACTTTTTTACTATCTACATCAAATTCTTTTGCAATCTCATAAATTCTATGTTTACCCATCCACACACCTCCATACCTTATTTCAAAATCATCTTAACAAAATTGTTATCGATAATAGCGACAGCCGTTCTTTGAGCTTTGCCAATAGCCGAGCCCAACCTCTGTCTATCTAGAACTTCAATAAACGGAACATGGTAATCTTGGCACATATAAACCAAATCTTTTTTTGAATTTTCCGCAGCATCTGCCGCCAATAGTAGTAACTTAACCTTACCATTTTTGATAGCTGATCTCACGGCAAAATCTCCGGAAGCAGTTTTTCCTGCCTTTTGTGCCAAACCTAAAGAAAAAAGCAAACTTTGCTCTTCTATCATTCCGCCAACTCCTCTAGAATCTTTGCACAAACCTCCGCGCTGAGCTTTACCCCCAAAGCCTTTTCCAACGCTTTAGCTGATATTGCTTTAGCAGCACAAGCTCTACTTTGGCAAACATATGCCCCACGTCCGGGTTTTTTCCCTGTTTTATCTACTGATACAGCTCCCTCAGGAGATCTGACTACCCTAATTAGTTCTTTCTTTTCTTTCATTTCACCGCAGCCAAGACATTTGCGTTGAGGAACCTTCCTAACTTTCATCCCTTATCACTACCTTCATTACTGGGTGTCTCAATCACAGAATCCTTGGCAGCTTCCGCACTTGGTGCATGGGTGCTTTCAACAGAATCATCAGCGTATTCTAACTCGCCTGTTGCCAAGGCCTGGGTTTCACTCTTAATATCTATTTTCCAGCCGGTTAGCTTTGCAGCCAACCGAGCGTTTTGCCCTTCTTTACCAATAGCCAATGACAATTGATAGTCCGGAACAATAACACGGCATATCTTTTCATTTTCGTCAGCTACTGCAACAATAACCTTGGAAGGAGAAAGGGCATTTGCCACATATTCCTCTGGGTCTGCGCTGTATTTTACTATATCAATTTTTTCACCACGCAACTCGTCCACAATGGTGCGAACTCGCATGCCTTTTTGTCCAACGCAGGCTCCAACAGGATCCACATTGTGATCATTACTAAAAACAGCTATTTTAGAACGCATACCCGGTTCTCTGGCCACTGACTTAATCTCTACAGTGCCATCTTGAATCTCAGAAACTTCTAGTTCGAACAAACGGCGTAAAAGTCCGGGATGTGTTCTTGATAAAACAATTTGTGGTCCCTTTGTTGTTTTCTTGACCTCAACAATATAAGATTTTATTCTATCATGATGCTGATATATTTCTCCCGGTATTTGCTCGTTAGGAAGCAATATGGCTTCAGCACTTCCCAAGTCCACATAAACATTATGACCTTCAACTCTTTGGACAATACCATTAACGATATCATTTTCACGGCTGGAATATTTTTCATAAACCATTCCGCGTTCTGCTTCACGGATACGCTGTACAATTACTTGTTTAGCATTTTGTGCGGCAATACGTCCAAAATCTTTAGGAGTTACTTCTTCTTCCATAACGTCATCCAATTGATACATGGCGTTAACTTTTCTAGCATCTTCCAAACTCATTTCCTGTGTGGAATCTTCTACCTTTTCAACTATAGTCTTTCTGGCAAAAACATGTATTTCTCCATTATCTTTGTTCAAAGTAACTCGTACTTTTTGAGATGAGCCAAAATTTTTCTTATACGCGGTAATTAAAGCTTCTTCAACAGCGTTATATAGTACCTCCGGTAAAATCCCCTTCTCGGCGCCCAACTGAGCGATGGCTTTCACAAAATCTGCATTCACTTAACAATTCCTCCTTAACCGTTTTCAAAACTCTATATGTGGTCTAATACTGGCAACAGCTTTGCGTTCCAGCTCAATTTCTTTTTCTTCAACAATAAGACTAATTAGCATATCGCTATGCCTGCTTAAAACACCCACAAATTCTTTTTTTCCATCTAGCGGCGCAAAAAGTTGTACATCAACCATCTTGCCATAATTATTTTGAAAATCCTTATCCTTTTTTAATGGCCTATCTATCCCTGGGGATGATACCTCCAAATAATACTTTTCTTTAATAGGATCGCGCTCATCCAAAACCTTAGTTAATTTACTACTTACAACAGAACAATCATCAATATCAATTCCACCCGGTTTGTTAATATAAATTCTCAAGAACCAATCTTTTTCCCTTATATATTCCACATCTACCAGCTCTAGGTCATGCTCTTTGACTATAGGTTCTGCCATTTCAGTAATCAATTCAACTAGTTTTTTATTGTCCACTTTCCTCACCCCCATATAAATTGTTCTTAGTAAACGAAAGAGCGGGTGCTATACCCACTCTCTTAGATACAAACATAAAATTTCTGTATATATTATAACACTATTATTATCTTTACGCAATATTCCTTCTATATTATGTTAAAATAACTCAATTTGGTCTGTAGCAGGTAATTCATCTAGTATTCCTATCTCTGCCAAGGCCTCTACAACAGCATTACCTATCTTTGCTCTCGTACGTAAATCTTCCCTGGAAATGAAGGGACCGTTTTCTCTAGCCTTAGCTATACCGTCGGCTGCAACGTCACCAATACCTGCCAGTGCTCCTAAAGGCGGTAGCAATCCCTTATCCGTTACAATAAATCTATGTGCGTCTGAGCGATACAAATCAATGTTTTCAAACTCATAACCTCTTGCCAACATTTCTATAACTAATTCCATGTAAGTAGCAGTATCTTTTTCGTTGACCTTAGCTTTTTTATTTTGTGCATAAACATCTTTAATATAGCGCTTCATAAAATCTTTACCCTTATGTACTAACGCATAATCAAATTTTGGTGCTCTAATAGAAAAATATGCGGCGTAAAACTCCTTGGGATGATGAACCTTACAATAGGCTATACGATAGGCTGATATAACATAAGCAACAGCATGAGCTTTTGGAAATAAATATTGTACTGTTTTACAGGATTTAATATACCAATCAGGTACGTGAGCTTTCTCTAGAGCGGCCATTTGCTCATCGCTTAGCCCATTTTTATGAGCCTTACCCTTACGGCAAGTTTCCATAATACTAAATGCTATACTTGGTTCTACCCCTTTATTAATGAGTGAGGTCATAATATCATCACGCGTAGAAATAGTATCTTCCGTGGGTTTACCTTCCTTTATAAATTCCTGAGCATTATTTAACCAAACATCGGTCCCATGGGAATAACCGGAAATACGTAGCAAGTCACTGAAATTCTTAGGTTGTACATCGTAGATCATCTGCCTTACAAATTGTGTCCCACATTCCGGGATACCAAAAGTCCCAACCTCACTGCCAATTTCTTCCGGCGTTACCCCTAAAGCTTTTGTATTTTGAAATAATGACATAGTTTCCGGATCACCAATA
>JGI20225J20221_1003156_pt1 | contig 10496 bp, 9 predicted proteins | sample BioMet4_FD_20221 | JGI IMG/M metagenome (IMG submission 20221) | reverse complement strand
GGCTTCCGCCTTGGGCCAGAGCGGGAGCCACAAGAGAGGGGCAAAGCAGATAGGGAGATATGAAGAGCTTGAGCGGCTTTCTTTCCGCATGACGGAAGAGCAGGCGGCGCAAAGCGAGGTCTTACGCTTTTTAAGGCTTGCAGCGTTGTTCCTTGCGTGGGATTGTTTGCCGGAACGAACGATTTCGGCAACTCCTCTTCGTAGGCTTATCGCGTGAATCGACTGCCGCACCGCTTTCCCGTTGCTTCAGCCATCCCGTGCCCGTGTTGCTGTTCGCATAGAAACACGATGTATATACACGGCCCTTGCAATCAGCACGGGGATATTCTCGCGGCGCAGTATCAGGTCATGTGCGACGATTGCAAAACAAGCGGCCCCATGACCGACAATCCCGCGCGAGCGCTCCGGGGCTGGGAGCTTATGGCAAGGGAGGATGTGGAGTCGATCACGTCATATTTGGGCAATAGGAAAAAAAGATGAGGTGACGAGGCCGCGCTTGCAGAATGCGCGCGCTTTCTTTTATCGTCTCCGCGCGAGGGGACCATATGGAAGTTATCAGCCCTGTGCGGGCGATGAATATCGAGCATCATCTTGAGCAGGCGTCAGTTTGGCTATCCTCCTGTGAAAAGGGTGCTAACACCACCTTTCTCTCATATGCAGCTTTTGAACTGCGATTGGCGACAGAAAGGCTTGCTTTGCAGTACTGGTCTTCTCTTCACCATGACGGAGTTGCGAAAAAAGACCTTGACGATATAAGATCATTTAAAAGGATAGAAGGCCGTATTTATGAACTTGGTGGAAATCAAAGAGAAATAAATGCTCTATTTTCTTTTAATGCGATCATGCTTGAAATGTTAGGAATCCCTCCATTCGCTACGCCGAATGTTGGCCGTTTAAAAAGATACTGGCAGAATTGCAGCGAACTGTGCCATATCGCGTGGACAGTTCAGACAAATGATCTAAACATTCGGAGCGAGAAATACGAACTTCTTGTAAATATACGAAAAGAGCTTCAGCAATTTGTAAATGGCCTTATCGGTTGGCCAGAGATCTCTGATGAAACATTTTGCAATCTCAAAGACAAATTTATTGCTGGCCAGGCCAACGCAAATGATGTTCGTGCTTATTTGAAAAAAGCCGGTCTTTGGGCTCGCTATGTACCAAACGATGGAGGCCGGGCGTCCTTTGTTGGGAAAGCCGTTTCACCAGCAAAAGACGACTCGGAATAAATATATTTTTTGAGAGGAGCTATTTCAGGCGGGATTCTAGAGCATCTAGGCGGGCGCGCAGGGCGTCGTTTTCAGCTTTAAGGTCTTTAACGGCCTCGATAAGAGGCGCGACTACGCCGGAATAGTTTACAGAAAGCTGGCCGTCCGTGTCGGTGCGGACAAGTTGAGGAAAAACGGCCTGAACATCCTGCGCGATCACGCCCATTTGCTCGGCGTGGTCCATGGATTTGTCCTTCCAACGAAAGGTGACACCGCGCAATTGGGATATTTTCTCAAGTGAATCTGGAATTGTGTGCACATCTGTTTTAAGTCTTGCGTCCGAATTTTGTGTCAACGTCCCGGCTATCCAAACATCTCCTGAAGCACCCATAGTCATCCCGGTCAAACCACCTGTCTCATCTAGGTTGTAAACGAACCGCAAAGCAGTGCCTGTCGCATCTATTCCAAAGTTTACATTATTTCCAAGGTAAAAATGGATACCAGGCACATCTGTTGTGCCGTTATCGAGGGAAATGTTTCCACCTGTAGTTCCGCCCACTGCTTTTGAGAAGCTGTTCGAACCAAATAAGCCTCCACCACGAACATCTAAAGCAGCTCTCGGACTCGTCGTCCCAATCCCGACGTTGCCCGATGTGTCAAGAATAGTCACAGCCTTTGAGACATTTGACGTCCCAAGGTAAAGGGGTTTCCCCCCCGCCGAGCGAAAGAACCCTGCTGTAGCTGTTGTCCCATCGGCCTCATAGCCTAAGACGGTTCCGGCTGCCCCATCGGCAGATCTTGTGCCCACGATGACATGTGATCCTGAGACGTAAGAGGAACTTTCGGCTGTCAATTGCCAAATAGGTGTCGTCGTCCCGATCCCGACGTTGCCACCGTAGGGATTCAGTACCAAAGATCCACCAGCGTTGTTCCCGCCAGCAAGAGTGGCCTCTAAAACACCATAGGTGCTTCCTGTGGTAGCACCAAGGCCCAGAAATATGCTTGACCCTGTTCTGGTCGTGTTGTTGAAATCCGTAGTGGTAACACCAAGCTGCCCACCGTTTAAATGAAGATTATAGTAGGGCCCCGTCGTTCCGATTCCCACCTTCTCGTTCGCTGTCACGCGCATCACTTCCGCGCCGTTGACCTGAAAGCCAAGCGCGGTTGCATCCGTCGTTCCGTTTGAGCGGCCTGCGTTGATGAAGGGGACGGTTCCCGTACTATCGCCAGTTATGAGAAAGGCATTTCCAGCCCAAGCAGGGGTTGCAAAGGCGACGAAAAACGACACGAGACAGAGTAAGACATTTTGTCTAGTCATGAGGAGGCCATTGTGCAGGAGAAAATGAACAATTCGGCTACCGGAACATGCCACAAAAGAATGGCCCTGCAAAGCCAGATGACGGCTTTTCCTTGGTCGGACGCGGCGTTCCTGTCGTGCGGGACCTTTTTTGATTAGACAAAATATTTTATTTTGTCTAATGTCCGAAAAGGCATTGGCCGGAATCATTGGGGTTTTCGGCCTTTCTCAGACCATAACATTAGACAAAATGATGGAAGAGCGAAAACACCTTACCGGCCACGAGGTCGAAAAGCTTCTCGCCGCCACCAAGGGTGCGCGAAACGAGGCCCGCGACCGGTGCTTGCTGCTCCTCATGTTCCGCCATGGGTTGCGCGTCTCCGAGGCTTGCGGCCTGGTTCTCTCCCAGGTGGACACCGAAGGGCGCGTCCTACATGTTGCTCGACTTAAAAAAGGCCTGTCCACCACCCACCCGTTGCGGGCGGACGAGCTGCGGGCTATTAAGGCGTGGCTCGTGGATCGGGCGAAGATGAAGCCGGACACGGACTCATTTTTTGTGAGTGAGCGGCGCGGGCCGTTGAGCCGCAAAACGGCTTGGGTTGCGATCCGGCACTATGGGGAGGCGGCAGGGCTTCCCCTGCCCGCTCATCCCCACATGCTCCGCCACGCCTGCGGCTTCGCCCTGGCCGATCAAGGGGCAGACACGCGCCTGATTCAGGACTACCTTGGGCATCGGAATATCCAGCACACGGTAAGATATACGGCAACTAACCCGGAAAGATTCGAGAGGCTTTGGCGCTGAGTATGATGTACCCTCGACAACAGAACTCACTTCATAACGCGGGGAAATTGATATCCCCAGTTAATTCAAACAGTCACACAGTAGCTAAGACTGATTTCCGAGTGCTGGATACATTTGCTGGAGCTGGGGGGTTTAGTCTCGGTTTTGAAATGTCCGGTGCTACTGTTATTGGTGCTATTGAAATTGATAAATGGGCGTGTGAAACTTTTTCTTACAATCATGCTGAAGTTAAGGTTGTTCAAAAAGACATTCAGAAACTCACAGACAAAGAGATAATGGATGCGTTTGGAGATTTATCTCCAAACGTTATTATTGGTGGTCCTCCTTGTCAGGGTTTTTCTATATGTAATAAAAATTCAGGGGATTCTAAAGATCCGCGAAATTCGCTGTTTCGTGAATTTTTGCGCGTAGGTCGCCTTTTCCAGCCTCAGTTGATGATAATGGAAAATGTTCCAAATCTCGTTGGAGCAAAAACGGCTGACGGTAAAAAGGTTATAGATATTATTAAGTCGGCCTTATGTGAACTTGGTTTTTATGTTTATATTTCGATATTGCAAGCTACAGATTTTGGAATTCCTCAAATTCGCAGTCGCTTATTTGTGGTTGCCTCAAGAACTAAATTAGTTGAACCTTTCCCGACGCCAACACATCAAATGCTGGTTAGTGACCAGCTTTCAATGAGGTTTTCAAATTCTCTTCCACCATGCCCAACGTTATGGGATGCTATTTCTGATCTGCCGCCACTTCAGGCTTCAGAAGGAGCTGAGGAACAGCCATATACACAGTCAGCACTAACCGATTATCAACGGATATTGCGCAATGGAAACCGTACTCTTTTTAATCATAAGGCCATGAATCATGGCAAGAGAATGGTCGAGCGCTTTTCTGCTATGAAGTGCGGACAGTCTGGTAATGATGTGCCAGATCATCTGAAGCCGCGAAGAAGGAACTCTAAAGAAATTGCCACGGTGGCTTACGACCAAAACAACAGAAGAATGTTTCCATATCGTCCGTGCCATACAATTACAGCTTCATTTTATGCTAATTTTGTGCATCCATTTCAACATAGGAATTTTACAGCTAGAGAAGGGGCTCGGATTCAATCATTTCCAGATTGGTATCGTTTTTTGGGGAAACCCACGGTAGTTAGTCATTGTTTGCTTGCGCGAGAAAAAAGAAACGATGAAAAGTTTCTTTGTCAATATAACCAAATCGGCAATGCGGTTCCTCCTTTGCTTGCAAAAGCTTTGGCGTCCCATGTCTTGCAACAGCTAATGGAGGCTGAACAGTGTTTGTGCACGGCGACAATTTAAAGCAAAAAGAAAGCCATAAAACTAAATACCGTGACTCCAAGTCGTGTCAGTATCTTTCTGAGATACGCGCACGATATGACCAATGGAAAAAGGCCAATGTCTCATTGAAAGGGCCGTTTTTGGCGACGTCTGAGGCGGATGTTGATATTCTGGCAAAGCGTACTGAATTGCTGAATGAATACAAGGATTTTTTAGATCAGCAAAAATATGCCGAGCAGTTTGATTCGCGCTCTAATCTCCATTCATCCGTTCTGGAAGAATTTATGTATTATCTTTTTAATGACATAGTGTCTGAGATATCGGAGCACGCTTTAATTGGAAAATCCCATACGTTCAAGGACCTATTTTTTAAATCAAATAGCTATACGAATATGTTAAACACCCCAAATGTCTTAATTGAAAGAAAGGATCATGATTTTGCTATCGGAGTCAGGCTTGGCGCCGATTTTAAGTGTTTTGGGCAACAAGAAGTACAATCAGAAACATGGGACCTGCCAGCGGTTGCGGTTGAATGCAAGACTTATCTTGATAAAACAATGCTTCAGGATGCTTCGACAGCAGCAGAGCAATTAAAACATCGGAATCCGAATGCCCTATATATCGTTGTGGCAGAATGGTTAAAATTAACAGAGGCTGTTAATTTGCGAAAGTTTAAAATTGACCAAATTTATGTCCTTAGAAAACAAAAAAATACAGACAGAGAATTCAGGTATCTCGATAATTACGTTAAAAATCCAATATATGATGATGTTGTTGTCCATCTTTTCAGATTTGTTCGCGACTTCCTTACAGAATCTTGGGAAGGTGGCATCAACCACGGATTGACGAAGGGCTATTTGATACCGACATAAGGTTTTTATCTCCTTGTTTAGTCTCGGTGTCCCCTGCTTAAAAAGTTCGTGCTTTCTGTCTTTCGTTCCTATAGATTTCGGGGTCAGAGAAAACGAGCTCGTTTTTTCTTTCTTTAACGAAAACACGAAAACAAGAAAGCACGAANATGAANACNATTGTTTTCGCTAGNCAAAAGGGTGGAGCNGGGAAGACAACNCTNGCNGCTCANCTNGCNGTTGCCGCCGTGAANGCGGGNGACGGNCCCTGTGTNCTNATCGACACCGATCCNCAAGCCTCNCTCACNGATTGGTGGAATGGGCGAGAGGACGAAACTCCCGCCTTTGCCCCTGTCACATTGAAAGAGCTTTCCGGCAAGCTGGAAGCTCTCGCCCAGGCCGGGTTTGCCTTCGCCTTTATCGACACGCCCCCGGCTATCACCGAGTCCATTAGTGCCGTAGTGGCGCAGGCGGACCTCGTGTTGATTCCTACCCGGCCAAGTCCCCATGATTTGCGGGCCGTAGGCCGCACGGTCGAACTGGCCACCCTGGCGCAGCGGCCTTTCGCTTTCGCCGTGACCCAAGCCAAGCCGAACAGTCGCTTGACGGTTCAGGCTATGGCCGCCCTGTCTGCTCATGGCGTTGTGGCCCCGGCCATCGTGCATGATCGAGTGGACTACGCCTCCTCGATGATCGACGGGCGTACGGTGCTTGAAATCGACCCAAAAGGTCGAAGTGCTGGGGAAGTGGTTGAATTATGGGAATTCGTTAAAGCACGAATAAACGAAAGCACGAAAGCACGATAAGCAGAAGGAAAGAAAAATGGCTGCCAAAAAAACCGCTGACCTTTCATCCTCATTGGTCGCCGTTAAAGGCAAGGCGACTGTTCCCCCTGACGCTACGGGACGGCAGCCGGAAGTTCCTTTGACCGCGCCAACTCCACAAGGTGTAAGCGCCCCACTCAACTTTAAAGTTGATCCTGACTTCCGCCGCCGCTTCCGCCAGAGGGCTGCTGATGCGGACCTCAAGTTAAATGCCTTGTTGCGCGAGGCGCTGGACGCCTGGGAAGAGAAACGCGGATTAAAGTAGAAAAGCAGAAAGACAGAAAGAACGAAAGAAAGAATTGTGGTCTCTAATTTTTGCCGTGCTGTTTCGCTTTTCGCTTGCAGAACCCAATAAAGGCCCCATCCGGCGTATCCGGTAGCTTTCCTGTCTTGGCAATCCATTCCCGCCAATCCTGCTCCAGAGCATAAATATCGAGGCCTGGCGCGGCGCGTCTGGCCTTTTCGTAGGTTTCTGTCTGAAGCAGAAAATCTGAACTCGCCAGCGTGGTGGCGGATAGGATTTCGGCGGCGCTCGGCCCTTCACTCTTTCGCCGTTTGCCTTCCAGCATCGGAACCTGGCGTTTTGCAATGTGCGGAGGGCTTGGTTTTAGGAGAAGGCCATTTTCTACTTCCCCGACCTTTGCCGCGCCATAAAGGACATGGACTTTTTTGAGTTGCTTAAGAAAGTTTATCTTAAAGTTTCTCTGCCCGTGGGCGTTCTGGGCATAATCGGCCCCGAACTGTCCTTGCAGGAGAGGCCAGGGAATGACCGTATCTCTACTCAAATACGACATGCGATAGGTTAGCCAGAAATAAATATCTAGCGCCATCGGTGACCGTTTAAGGGTCTTGAGGGCGTTCATATCTATCGGAACTGGTCTTTCAATTACTTCATTGAAGAAATCAGTGCTCAACGTGACAGTGGATTTCCAAAGTGGGAGCTGGTCCGGGGATTTTGGAGTCCACCACAAGGAATAATCTTTGGCGATCATGAAGCCCGCGCCTTGCGCGGAGCTTTCATCCGCATAGCGGCATGAAATCGAGGAGCAAAAAAGGCTTTCAACCTGTTTTCTCAAACGGGTAATGCCACCACGCATTCCCCCGGTCCGTTCAAGGCCCAATTCAGCCAAAAAGGCCGAGAGGGTGGGGCCAAGCTCAAGGANCGGGCGAGCGNGTATAAANNGCNTCNGTCGTCATCCAGGAGAGCAATAGGCGCGGAATAGAGCCGTACGGCAATCCGACCCGGCTTGGCGCAAGGATAGTCAAGGAAAAGAGACCGTTTTCCCGATAGAACTCATTCGTTGGGGCTGCCTTGTGGGGCAGGGTAGCCTGCACGAACGCTCGTGCCATGTAGCCAAGTCTCCCAGCCCGTTTGGCGTCTTCGGCTTCGATGGCAAGGGTTTCGGTGATGATTTCTTGAAGGTCTTTCCGGTCCATGCGGACACCTCGCCGGGCTGTGGATAACTTGATTTGAATAAGCGGATTTTGCGCTGAAACGCTAGCGCCCGCAAGGCGGATTTTGCGCTGAAACGCTAGCGGCTTTGCGCTGAAACGCTAGCGGCTTTGCGCTGAAACGCTAGCGCGACTTCCCCGCAAAGCCAGAGCCAGCCGAGCTTTCCAAGCCGTCCCCTATATTACCCTATAGACTCCCTGTAAATTTAAAACACCTGTATTGAAAACTGACCCTGACCAATCCCATAAATCGGCGTTCGCTTCGCTCACAACTTTTTGAAAGAGCGCCTTCGGCGCTGAGTGTCGAACTGGGCAATAGGGAAAAGAAATGCCTCNGANGGCCACTCAGGTGGCCCCTNGATANCCTNAAAGCGTTTGNAGGTAGGAGGAGAGAGGGGAAAAGGNNAAAACGCNNCCACGGCNCGGAAAACGGCCCTGCCGTCGATCTTCTTCTCTATTGCCCTATGACAGCCCAAGATGGACCTTTAAGGCCTCATTCCAGTCCTTACCNGNCCCTGCTTCCGGGACTACGCGCCGGACATCCCGGCCAGCCGGAGCGATAGCCCGGACTTCTTCGGCTAACTTTTCGCCGCCTTCGTCCAGATCGAAGGCAAGGAGGACCACGCCGGAGGGGGCCAGCTTATCCATGGCTCCACGAAGGAGAGCGGGTTGCTGGGGGTTCAAGCTGCCGCCTGTGCTCATGTACCGGGTCCAGGCGTCTCCTTGCAGGACGTGAAAAGACATTGCGTCAATGGCGCTTTCCGTCAGGACAAGCCGCGCGTCCGTGGTCTTGGCCCGGCTGTACCAAAGACCTTTAACGCCCCCCGGCGCGAAGCCGGTAAAATTCAGGTTCTTGACCTCGAAGCCGCAAAGGCCCTCCCGGTCATAATGGGGGAAGAGGGCGTTGTTGCGCGCATCGACCCGGATACAGCCCGCGAAGATCGGTAGGCCCAAGACATCCGGACCAAGGCCACGGCTTGTCAGGTAGGGCAGGGAGAGGCAGGCGCGCGCCTGGGCACAGGCGGCCATGACAGCCGCCCGGTCTCTTGTGATTGGGAACAGGTCCCGGACAAAATCGACTTCCGGCACGGAAGACCGCGCCGATCCGTCCCAGGCTCGAAGCGTTTTGCGGACCTGGCCGAGGTTTTCCCCGGTTCGCTTTTGGATGAAATCGATCACCGTCCCGTTGTCGCCGCCGTCGCGCACGGAAAAATATATCCAATCGCCGTTTTCATTCTTGGCGATCACGATCTTATCGCCGTCAGGGTGACGCATCACGGCTGAATTGTGCGAGCTTTCCCGCCGGTCGAGGGCATAGCCTCGCGCCGCCGCGAATTCCGACAGGTTCACCCCTTTTTTGAAGCGTTCAAGCTCTTGATCCATGCCGCATTATTTCACAGATTTTGCCCGATGACAGGCCCCTTTAGAGGGGGATGACGGTGTGAGGGCGGGTTATGGGCGCTCTTTTTGTCTTTTCAGCTTGTTTTGGCNGTTCGGGGGAAGCGTGAGGCTTTGGGCGCTCTGCCGTCAGCTNACCCCCGCTTTGNCGCGGATCGTCCCACAGACCGGCAAGGGCTGAATCGCCAAAATAAGGCACGCGTTCAGAGACAATGGGGTGGGAACCTTGCGGTAGGACGAGCATTTTTTCTTTTGCAAACTCTATCATCAATTGTTCTGGCGAACGCAGNGGGCGCATGGCTTCGCCTTTCGATTGTCCTTTGGTGAGGCCGTAAACGTCTTGCTGCTGATTGATCGTTTCAAANANNCGNCCGCCCATGAATTGTGACCAATACTGCGCGGTTTCATAGTCATCGAGGGCAAAAATAGCCCGCACGCCNGCATTGCCGACAAAAGAAGCCCACCGGCCTTTGTAAAGGTCGCGCATCTGGGCCACGTCCTGAAAGACGGTGACGAGCTGAATCCCATAACCNGCCGCCAGCCCCACGGCGTTTTCGATGGCTTGCAGGTGGCCGAGCGTCGCCAGTTCGTCCAGCATGAAACAGACGGGCAGATCGGGCGGACTGAGGCTGTCCGTCATCTCATCGAGGGCGGAGGTCAGAACCAGACGCAGCCAGCGGTTGAAGACCGGAAATTTTGGCGCGGACAGGCACAGGAAAACCGACATCGTGCCCCGATGCCAGTCGGCAAAGTCTATTTCCGGGCCTGACCCCGACGCCGCCAGACTGGCAACGATGAAGGGATTGTCTAAAATCTCCGTCTCGCGTTGTGCCGTGGAGAGGATCGAACCAAATTCTTTTTCCGGGGTTTGGAGGAAAGACGCGGCCAGCCGGGAAAGCAGCCCGTCCGCCGCGTCGCTGTCCAGCATGAGCCGAAACACCGCATTGATATTTTGCAGCAGAAGACGGCGCACCGTGCCGAGGTCTTTTTCTTTCGGCAGGAGCGACGGGGTTGTGACCACATGCAGGATGAGGGCCGCCAAAAGCTGTTGGGCGCTTCCCGTCCAATGGTCCCGGACGCCCCTTTCCCCCATGACCAGGGCCGCGGCGAGCGCCTTGCTTTCCGCTTCCATATTCTCCGGCGTGAAGCGGGAAAGCGGATTGAATCGGGATGGTGGCTTGCCGGAGACGCCGAACGGGTCAAGATAATGCACCTTATCGTTGAGCCGTTCCCTGTGTCGCCCGGTCGCCCTGGCGTTCTCGCCCTTGGGATCGAGGACGAAGGCCGAGCCGCGATAGCGCAACAGGTGGGGGATGATGAGCGAAACGCCCTTGCCGCTTCGCGTGCTGGCCATGATGAGGACGTGCTTTTCGTT
>JGI20225J20221_1003153_pt1 | contig 10501 bp, 7 predicted proteins | sample BioMet4_FD_20221 | JGI IMG/M metagenome (IMG submission 20221) | reverse complement strand
CCCGTATATATTCCTGTACACGGGAATTTAACTCAACAAATTTATGAATCAAATATGCCCCTCAACAGTGCCGCCCGACCCGGATTTCCGCTATCTCTCCCATGAGCGAAGAACTAGTTCGGGCAATCAAAAATGCTTTCGGAGTAATTTAAGACTCACAACGGCCTGATTGCTTTCCCGTTGTATCAAGCCAAAAAGGCCCTATAATTCCGGAACGAAAATACTGAATAACCCGGCATTGCGTAGTAAGTACTCAACCCGCTTGGCCGTTCCTCGTCTAGGTATTTTCAAAACACGTGAAATGAGAGGCGCGACAGCACTCTGTATTCAACAATAACGCCGTGCTCAACAGACTTCAATCAGCTACGTGTAGCTCATATATGAAGATAAAAAAATAGAATCCAGCAAGTAGGTTGCTTCGGCATGGTCTACTTGTTTATCTTTTTATTTTAGGCCTGGACGTTTTTTGGTGGGAATTACTTCATAATAACTTGTCCGGTTGAAATAAATCCGTAATCCACGCAGCAAATTTCGGGCAACTTTAATTCCGAAACATCCGGATTCACTGTAGAAATGAGCACAGGTTCCGAGGGCAAAAACGATTAAACATCCAACGTCCTAGCCCCTTCTCACTCTTTTTAAATGCATTAATACATCCACAATCCGAAAGGGAAAGGAACCCTGACAGACGACTTCCAAAAAGAGCATTTATTGGGAGGAACGGCCAATGCAGCGTACACCTCCTTCAAGAGCCTCATCACCCAGCCTTCGAAGCATCACGATTCTCCACCACTGTTTTCTTCATACCCGTATATAGAGTTTCATCCTCCGGTAAATTACGGGTGGTTGAACAAGCAGTTAAGAACAACAATGACAAATAAAGTAGTTTCCTCATTTCGACTCTTTTTTTATCTTTATTACTTTTGAATATAAACAACTCACCAAGTCGGCGCATTTTTTTACGAAAGTACCACACCAATTCCTGTTTCAGTGATTTCTCCTTCCAGCAAACTCTGATAATTCTTATTATGGAAAATCTCACATATCTTGTTCCACTATTATCAAGCCGGTATTCCAATGATAATATTATCTATAAATGATTGCTTTTCTTCCACAGTCTCTCCGGTAGAAATCTTACTCCTATCACAAATTCGAATACGGTCATTATAGAATCTTTTGGCAAAACGATAAGAATAATCCGTCCGTTTTCCGGTTCCCTTTCCACTAGCTTCATCATAAGATTCCATTCCAAAAGATATATCAACCTTTTTAAGTGCACTACCCGCAATATTAGCAATCTCTCCCTGAAGGAAATTATTCAGAGCACTCCCTACATTTATACCTCCACCGGTGCCTGAAGATGTTATACCCTGAGGCATATACATACCGGAAACAAGCATTGTAATGGCCAGTTTGCTCCTTTCCTCATCCGACATTGCCGAAAGCTGATTCTGCACAGTCATATCTTCCGGTGCTTCAAGGTCAAAGACCATACCTAGATTCTTCAGCGTATTTTTAATGGAAACAGACACATCAAAGTTCACCTGCCGACTGGTCTGGTTTTCACCAGTCACAGAGGCACGAAGTCTTTCCGAAGCTTTGAAATTTATTTTCGGATCCATCATATTACCCGACCATTCCACATAGCTTCCTTCCTTTATAGCAAACTCTTTCAATGGAATTACCGGTAAGGTATAGTTCAGTAAACCACCGCTAAGGGTATAACGTCCGTTAAGCAACATATCTCCCTGAGGAGTATATTGCAGTGAAAGATCACCTCCACCTTCCAATTCCACCCGGTTCTGGCGATCGGGAGATAAATCGGCCTTTAACCTTACTGCAGGTTCTACCTGAATATTAATCAGCATATCCAGTCCGCCCAAAGAAACTTTCTTAGGTTTTTCTTTCGGAGGCTGCAACGTATCGGCAAAGTTGACGAAAGTCACCATATCTCCCAGCCTGTCCTGCACAGTGAGTGGAGAATCTTTCAAGACGTAAGTCGCATCTGTATTACCCAATAACCGCATATTTCCACGCATAACCAAAGCATCAACAGGTCCACGAATTGTGGTATTCAAGTCAACAAAGAGTTTTCCGTATACAAGCGATTGCTTGGTGCGGTTAGCATTGAATAACTGGTAATTGTTGGCAGTAAGCTTTAAATCGGCACGCATTTGCTGCAAATCTTTCATATCTACCGTCCCCACAATATTCAACGGATTTTTACCTACTGCATAGATATGATAATTATCAAAAACGAGCTTATTATCGGTTACCTTTATTTCTTTCTCATCCAATCGCAAACGAGCGCCCGCCTGAGGAATATAAACCGAACTTGTGTCTGCCTTGAATCCTCCGTTTATCTTGGGTGATTGCGTACTTCCTTCCAATGCTACCTCACCATTCAAAGCACCGGATAGTTTTGCCATGCCATCAGGAATAAATGCATTGGCTACGCCCAGCGGAAAAGCTTTAATGTTGGCAAGCACTTTCATTGTTCCTTCTCCTTCTGTGTGGTATGTTCCATCTGCTGCAAGCACTTCCCTGCCATTATATCCCAGCTTAGCCTCCAACTGATGCACATTCTTTTCAACTGGAAGGTAGGTGGCCTGCAAATTCATATTGCCTACCAGCTGGTTCTCATACATACATTTCCGGATTCCCGCATCAGCAATTACCTGAAAGCGGTTATTCTTCTGAATATATTCTGCTTTAGTAGAAAGAATACCTCCAATATCCGGTAAATAAGGCAAGGATTGCACCACTTCTTTCAGGTCTATGTTTCTTAGTTCAGCAATTATATCCTGTTGGGCTTCCGTGTTTTCCACCGAATGAATAAAGAGTCCCATTCCATTTTTATCCTGTAAATCCAGATTTGCGGTGACACGATTTTCCTTATCAATAAATATACGATTATCTTTATTCAGTTTGAACGGACGGAAAAGTAGTATAGGCTGATCTGGAAACAAATTATACGAAACACCCCCCTCTTCCAATTGCGCCCTAATGCCCAGATCTGCTCCGGTCTCTCCTTTAGCATTAAGGTATTTCAGCATTACTTCCGCATTATCGTCCTGAACTACACCATCAGCGTATGCCTGAAATACATACTGCTTATTGAATTTATTATTGATAACTCCTGCATGCAGGTGAATTCCTGCTGTATCTTGTCTGATAGCCAGGCGGACAGTATCCAGCAACATACTATCAACCTGAAGTGAATGAAGTTGAGCTCCTCCTGTTAATCCTTCTTTTTGAGTAGATGTAAGGTTGACTGATGCATCTTGAAAAGAGATTTTAGAAAAAGCCAGATATTCACTCAGTGGATTTTTCTTTCCTGCCATAAAAGAGAACTGAGCCGAAGGTATAGCTTCACTGAGTTCCTGATGATTTAGCCTTTTTTGCTGAATTTGTTTGGTTATGATAGTTGAAAGATTGGTTGCCTCCTTAATAAAATTTTTAATTGGGATGTGACTGTTAAGTGACAGTTCCATATCGCCTGAATGAAATTCCAGACTAGTTTCAGCACTGTTGGTCGAAGCATTTACTGTAAAAGCAATAGGCTCCTTCAATGGGTGTTTAATTAGTCTCAGTTTGTATAAGTCTATATCTCTTACATACATTGTCAATTCACCTTTCGTCTGTTTTTTATGCAGAAGTGCTGTTAGGTTTGCATCCATCTTAAGCAATCTGCTTTCGCTTTTCAGCACCACCTCCGCCAAAGAGTTCTGTAATTTAGCCTTTAAATCAATGCCGGTGAAGGTAGATTTATCATATTGAAGCTCCTGCAATTTAAACCCTCCGTTAAGTTTTGTCTTTGCAGAGAAGAAGTCTGTTCCCTCTCCGGCAGCATCAAAAGAAGCGGTCAACGAATAGATAGTGTTCTTTGGAAGGAAATGGTTAACCTGCAATTTATCAACAGATACTTTTGCGTTGTAAGAGTTGTTTGCCATGTTGTATTCTGCATCAGCTTTCACTGTTCCTTTATCCTCTGTTAAGGTTAATCCGGCTAAATAACGTTCGCCTTTCATTGATGCCTGCCCCTGAAGTTTCATATTCAGAGGAACCCTCACATTTCCATTAGAGGAAGATTTGATCAGATTGGCCATAAAATCGAGATTCTTGGCATCTATCTGAAATTTAATCTGTCCGGAGCGATTCTTTTTATCAGACAGATTTCTCATCTCGCCTACAGATGCCAAAGAAAAAGAGCCTGGCAGATCAGCGGTTAACCGGGACAGACGGATACTTTTCTTATTGCCCTGCACCAAAGCCCGGAGGGTAATTGCACGAAATGGATAAGAATCGCTGAACTGTTTCGATAATCCTCCCACAAAAAGTAGCACATCCTGTTTGCCGATATTAGAAACGACTGAAGATTCAAAACTTCCTTTGTCGGGATTCTCCACAAGTAGCCAGTCGGCCTTTGCTGTGAGGTTAACTTCCGAATGAGGAGTATTCAGTAGCATTGCGGGTATTCTTATGGCACGGTTATCGGCAAGGATACGACCGGTAAGCGAAGTAATGCTCAATCCCGAGCGATCCCATAAAGATACTCGCTTAATGCTTGCCTGCAATTCTCTGTCTTGCTTCATAAAGGAATCTACAGTAATGGAAATGTCACGCAATGCAAGATGTGACGGATCGAATCCTTTGGACGGTTCTCCCGCTCCGGAATCATAATTGAATGAAGCTTTTTCAACTGAGAAATGTCTCAATTTATACAGTCTCCGCATAAAGTCCAGCTTACCGTTAGTAAGTACGGCTCCATTAACATTGGCTGTCAGACGGAGAGAGTCGGCCGGTTGATCCATGTGAAAGGCTACATTCCGAAGCTGCAGCCTCTGAAGAAAGATTTTCCAGCGAAAAGGTTTGGAGGGTTTCTCTTTTTTTTCTTTCGTTGTGTCTATCAGTGAGAGTTTTAAATCGGCATCTTTCAGAAGAGCATCCGTTATCAAGGCCTCTTCCCGCTTTAGATTTACCTTTTCAGAGCAAAGATATAATTTGCCAACCTTACCCCGGATACGCATTCCCTCCATCAAATTGGACGAATTAACGAAAACCTTACTCAGGGTAATGTCATCTACCCGCAATTCTTTGTGGAATATGCGCCGCAGACCAAGGTCTACAATCATCTTATCGGCAATAAGCAGCGTGTCTTTGGATGAAATTACACTCACCTGATGCACTGCCAGATCCAAAGGAAAGGAGAGTCTTATCCGGTCAATGGATATATGCATCCCCGTTTCCCGGGAAGCATATTTCACAAACTGGTTTTTTAAAACATTTTGAACAGGAGGAAGGTAGAGTAATACAAGGAGTATCACCAAAAGGATTAGCGGGCTCAGCAAAGTAATGCCAATCCATTTCAACCATTTTTTCTTTTGTCCATCCATGTTTAAGTGAAGTCTTATACAAAGAAAACATTTATTTCCACATCTTGTTTGTTTTTAGATTATTTATTCACACAAAAAATATATATTTGTTCCCATTCTATTAACATCTAAAGAAAAAGACATTATGTTATTATCAACTACTAATATCATTGAAGGTAAAACTATTACCACCTACTACGGTATAGTCTCTGGCGAAACCATTATTGGTGCCAATATTTTTAAAGATATATTTGCCGGGATACGTGATATCATCGGTGGACGTTCAAATTCTTATGAAAAAGTTCTTCGCGAAGCTAAAGACACAGCTTTGAAAGAAATGACAGAACAGGCTATGAGAATGGGTGCCAATGCCGTAATAGGTATTGATATTGATTATGAAACAGTAGGATCAAACGGAAGCATGCTGATGGTTACTGCTTGCGGAACTGCAGTATTCTATCAATAACAGAGATTAGAACCTGTTATATTTTCTTCAGAAAGGCGCGGATTCTATAAAAGGTCCTAATTAGCGCCGGTTTGTTTTGGCTTAATAAGTCCAAAGTGCTATTTTTGTCCCTAATTTATCAGTTTATTCTCATGAAAAAGCAATTACTGATTATATTATTAAGCCTTTTAACAGGTATATTTTCACCGGGATTCTCCCAAAATAAAAAAGAAAAAATGGAAAATCAGAAAGAAACAATGCTGTTGATACAAACAGATTTAGGTGACATAAAGATTAAACTCTACAACGAAACACCGCAACACCGTGACAATTTCATCAAACTTGCTCAGAAAGGCTTTTATGACGGTACTATTTTTCACCGTGTAATTAAGGACTTTATGATTCAGGGTGGTGATCCGGACTCAAAGAATGCGCCTAAAGGCAAAATGCTTGGCTCGGGAGATACCGGTTACACTGTTCCTGCGGAGTTTGTTTATCCACAATACTTCCATAAAAAAGGAGTTCTTTCGGCTGCCCGTCAAAGTGACGAAGTAAATCCGAAGAAAGCTTCCAGTGGCTGCCAGTTCTACATCGTTACCGGAAAGAAATATTCCGAAGGTCAGATTCTGAACATGGAACAACAAATTAACCACGGCAAAGTGGAAGAGGTTTTCAATACTTTGGTTAGCAAGAATGCAGCTAAGATTAAAAAGCTGAGACTTGACCGCGACAAAGAAGGTCTTTATGAATTGCAGGAAGAGCTGATTGCCGAAGCAAAAGCAAAGGCAGATTCTCTGCCCGACTTTAAGTTTACTCCTGAACAGGTAAAGGCTTATACTACTGTTGGTGGAACGCCTCATCTTGATAACCAATATACTGTATTCGGAGAAGTTGTGGAAGGTATGGAAGTGGTAGACTCTATTCAGAAAGTAAAGACTAACCGTGCCGATCGTCCTGAAGAAGATATTAAAATGAAAGTTATCGTACTGGAATAAGATGATTGAAGTAAACAGACATAACCTTGAAAACGGACTTCGCCTGATACACTCTGAAGATTTAAGCACACAGATGGTTGCCATCAATGTGTTGTATAATGTAGGGGCGAAGGACGAAGACAAGGAACACACGGGGTTTGCCCACCTTTTTGAACATTTAATGTTCGGAGGGTCGGTAAACATTCCCGATTATGATGCTCCGGTTCAGCTGGCCGGCGGGGAAAATAATGCGTGGACCAACAATGATATCACCAACTATTACCTCACCCTGCCCAAACAAAACGTGGAAACAGGATTCTGGCTGGAATCGGATCGCATGTTAAGTCTGGATTTTAATCCTAAAAGCCTCGATGTTCAGCGCCAGGTGGTATCAGAAGAGTTTAAGCAACGCTATCTGAATCAGCCTTACGGAGATGTGTCTCACCTGGTTCGTCCGATGGCTTTTAAGGAACACCCTTACCAATGGCCTACCATCGGCAAGGAAATTTCACACATTACCAATGCAACGCTGGAAGATGTAAAAGATTTCTTTTTTCACTTCTATGCACCCAATAATGCCATTCTTTGCGTTACCGGAAATATTTCGTTTGAGGAGACTATCCGATTGGCCGAAAAATGGTTTGGTCCTATTCCGGCTCGCGATATTCGTGTCCGGGACCTGCCTTGCGAACCAAAGCAGACGGAGGAAAGACGACAGGTAGTGGAACGTGACGTGCCACTCGATTCTCTATTCATGGCTTTTCACATGACCGAACGTATACATCCGGACTATTATGCATTTGATATTTTATCGGATGTACTTAGCAATGGAAACTCTAGCCGACTTACCCAGCATCTGGTTAAGGAACGCCAGATATTCAGTTCCATTGATGCCTACATTTCGGGAAGTGTAGAACCCGGCTTATTCCAGATTTCAGGTAAACCGGCACCAGGTGTTTCTCTGGAGCAGGCGGAAGCTGCTGTATGGAAAGAGCTTGAAGCGCTGAAGAATACTCTTGTGGATGAACACGAACTGGAGAAAGTGAAAAATAAGTTCGAGTCGGAACAAATATTCAGCAACATTAATTATCTGAATGTTGCCACAAATCTGGCATTCTTTGAACTGATAAGCAAAGCGGAAGATCTGAATATAGAAGTGGACAATTACCGGAAAGTTACTGCCGATCAGTTAAAAGAGATTGCCTGCAAGGCTTTTGTACGCAACAACTGCTCTACTCTTCATTATATAGCAAAGAAGGAAGCATGATCGGATTCTTTGCAACATACAAAGAGCACTATAATGCGCTGCTTCGTTTAGGAATTCCTATTGTTATAGGGCAGCTGGGCATGATTATTCTCGGCTTTGCCGACACAATGATGGTGGGCCAGCACAGCACTATTGAGCTGGCAGCCGCCTCTTTTGTGAATAACGTTTTTACTCTGGCCATTATTTTCAGTACAGGTTTCTCCTACGGACTCACTCCCATTGTGGGAAGTCTTTTCGGAAAAGGCGATTCTACAGGAGCGGGACAAGCACTGAAGAACAGCCTTGCCGCCAATATTCTGGTAGCACTGCTTATTACGTTCATTATGTTCGTAATCTATCTCAATGTGCACAACTTTGGTCAGCCAAAAGAACTTCTTCCATTGATTCGTCCATACTTTCTCATCCTGCTGGCATCCCTTATTTTTGTGCTTATCTTTAATTCATTTAAGCAATTTGCCGATGGAATTACGGATACGAAAGCCTCTATGTGGATTCTGCTGATAGGCAACACGCTACACATTATCCTGAATTATTTGTTGATTTACGGTAAACTAGGCCTTCCAGAAATGGGACTTATGGGTGCCGGACTGAGTACACTTATCTCACGCATCCTGATGGCTCTGGCCTTTGCCGGCATATTTCTGTACAGCAAACGATATGCTATCTATCTGAAAGGGTTTAAACTGAAAGGATTCTCGCACAGCATTTTCAAACGGCTCAACGAACTTGGCTGGCCTATTGCCCTGCAAATGGGAATGGAAACTGCATCTTTCACATTCAGCACCGTAATGGTGGGGTGGCTAGGCAGTATTGCACTGGCTTCGCATCAGGTTATGCTAACCATCTCAAGCCTCTGCTTTATGATTTACTACGGAATGGGTGCTGCAATAGCCGTGAGAGTTAGTAATTTCAGGGGGCAGAACGATATTGTCAATGTTCGCCGTTCCGCTTACGCAGGCTTTCACATCATCGCGATGATGGCCGTAATCTCAGCAGGATCTATATTCCTTTTGAGGAATTATCTTGGGGGTATGTTTACAGACAGCCCAGAGGTTAGCCAAACGGTAGTGGCTCTTATCTTNCCTTTCCTGNTNTATCAGTTTGGCGACGGCACACAAATTACTTTTGCCAATGCACTGCGGGGTATTGCCGACGTAAAACCAATGATGTACATTGCTTTCATCAGCTATTTTCTGATATCTATTCCGGCAGGTTACTTCTTTGGATTTATACTGAACTGGGGAATTGTGGGTATATGGATGTCCTTCCCTTTCGGACTTTCCAGCGCGGGAATAATGTTCTACCTGCGATTCAGGAAAAGAACGCTATTATAAACAGCACATAACCGGAAGCAGATTATTCGATCTCTCGCCACTGTTTTTTATTTCTTCAAGTTAAATAAAAAAATCCTTGTACAGAAGAATGATTTGTTTTGTACAAAAGAATTCAATCTTCTGTACAAAAGATTACATTCTTTTGTACAAGGAAATATTAATTAAACCTGAAGTTTTTTAAACCCATGGTTGAAGTTATAAAAAAGCAGCTTATTAACCATCCTGAACCTCTATAAATAGAAGTCCGGNNACAGACTAGCCACAATCTTACTTCAGCAAAGCAGTTAAATCATCACGCCAGTCTTCTCCATTGATAGGCTGAAACGTCATCATACCTAATTCTTTTGCCATTTTAATATTGGCCGGTCCATCGTCAACAAACAATGTTTCTCCAGGCAACATATCCGCATCTTTAATCATTAACTCAAAAATGGTTTTTCCGGGCTTTACAGCCTTTAGTTCGTACGAAGTATATATTTTATCAAAATAGTCGTCCAAAGGTCTTCCTGCTATCGTAAAATCATTGCTACGAGCCCAGCTCATAACATAAGGATTTGTATTACTCAGAATATAGAGCTTATATTTCTTTCTAAGTTCCAGCAAATACTCCAGACGATATTGAGGAACATCGAGCATAAAACCCAGCCATCCTTCTTTAACCTGCTCGTAAGAAAGTTCTTTTCCGGCCAGTTCGCTCAGAATAATCCGAAACTCTTCAGCATTGATAGTTCCATCTTCCACTTGGAGGAAAGCTCCCTTCTGATGATATGCATCCAGTAACTCGTTGGCATTAGCCACTCCTATCTCTTCAAACTTCTTCACTGCAGCTTCACGCGAGAAATTCACAATCACTCCACCGAAGTCAAATACAATATTCTTTATTCGTTCCATCTTTTTATCACCTATGAAATTCACTGCAAAAGTAGGCAAAAAAGAAATTCGGGACCACATATCGATGGATTATTCCGCAAGATTGCTTCAAGTTCTCCTTTTAAACTTATCTTTGCCAACAAAAAAAATATATGCAAGAAGAAAAGAAACTTCCTATACACTTCGCTCCTTTACAGGGCTTTACCGATGCACCTTACCGCAACGCCCACGAAACA
>JGI20225J20221_1003152_pt1 | contig 10504 bp, 5 predicted proteins | sample BioMet4_FD_20221 | JGI IMG/M metagenome (IMG submission 20221) | reverse complement strand
TTTTTCTTTTGTTGTCGTCTCTTGGGCAATAAGGGCTTCTTTATTAATAGATGCGTCTTTATTTATATCTGTATCTTCTGGTGTTAATCCAATTTCTCTCTTTACTTCATTTGAAATCCTTTGTATTATGTTTCCGTTTTTCTTATAATTCAATAAATCGTCCTCACTTTTCTTTTCGATCTCATTTACTTGTTTTCCTTTGTTATTATCTGCAATTTTAATATCATCATTGTTATTATAATAGTTTTTATAGTTATATAGAATAAAGGCTAAAGATATTGCTGCTATAGCTATCACCGAACGCAATGTCCACATAGAGACAGTGTTTGCTTTTTTTGAGCGTGTAGGAGCAATGCCACGACGTTCCATCTCTTTCTTGATGTCGTCGAGCAGACCTTCCGGGGCTTTTCTGTTGCCGTCCCTTATTCGGTCTTTGATATCGTTAATCCATTGATCCTTCATTTTATTCTTTTTTTAATCTGTAGTCCTTTATCATCTTGGCAAGTTGTTTCTTTGCCTTGTGAAATTGAGATGCTGATGAATCAGCTTTTATATTAAGTATCTTAGCTATTTCCTTATGACTTTTTCCTTCAATAACGAAAAGATTGAATACTGTTCTGTAGCCGTCAGGAAGCTTCCTTATCATATTTGTCAGCACCTCTTCGTTTAGGTTGCCTATTTCTGGCTCTTCATCTTGAATGTCTGGTGGTTCTTTTTCTATATTTACAATTGGTGAATTTTTTTTCTTCCTTATGCATTGTAACGATTCGTTAATCACAATTCTTGTAATCCATGCACGCAGCGAACCATTTCCCCTATAATTGAATTCTCCTATCTTTGAGAATATTTTTATAAAACTTTCCTGAAGTACATCTTTAAGTTCGTCATCGTCAGGTATATATCTGGCACAGACAGCGGTTAGATAATCGGCATATTCTGAATATAGGCAGTCCATAGCCGAAGCATCACCTCGTCTGAATAGTTTTATTATATGTTTTTCCTTGTCTGTGCCGAATATATACATATATTATTTAGATGTTGATCTTGAGCGGTATTTGAATTTTGCGGTCTTTTCTCCACTGAATGAGTTCCATTTCACAGTGAGATCTACAGTTTTACCTTCTGTATTAGGTAATGAGTCTAGCTTGAATGCTATTAGTCCGTCTTTCAATATACCACTTTTATCTCCGTTTGCATTGTGATGCAATACTACTTCATAAGGGTTGCTTCCTTTTACGAGGTTTAATTCATGAGTGATGTTGTAGCCGAAATATGTACGGAAACGCAATGTGAGATACCCGTCTTCAACAACTGTCACCCAGTCTTTCACTATTTCCACAGGGTCAGTTCCGTATTTAGTGTCGTTGTTTGTTCCTAAATCGGCAGCCATGTTTTTTGTGCGTATACTGTCTATCCAGTTTACATAAACAGAATTTATGTTACTACTGTTTACTTTATTATAATTCACAAGAGCACGTACTTCCTTGTCACCATATGGTGGCTTAGTAATGTTACTTGGATATAGTTTGGTACTGTCGTCAAGCTGCAGCATAAGCTTACCTCCTTCGTTCTTTACAGTTACTATAGCAGAAGGATATTGCATACTGTAGTTGTTATCGTCGTTGTCGTCGTCTAGACAAGACTGTAAAACAGGCATTGTCGATGCCAAAAGCAATAATGTGGCAATAAATTTAATATGTTTCATAACTAAAAAGTATTTGGTTTATTACACCCTCTAAATGTACATATAGTATATACCTTGCCTGAAAGAATGTTTTTTTCTTTTTGCAAAGATAATAATATTACTGTTAATAGCAATTTATTACTCTTGATATAGGTCAATTAAATATGTAACACAAAGATTTCGTTTAAAATATGTATAAATATGCTTTGCAAATTAAATGAATTTTTATACCTTTGCAACTCTTAAAAGAAAGTTTATAAATGTTTAGAATATTATTCTTATTGTTTCTNGGTATNGGAATNGGATATNTNATGCGTAATGTGCGTGGAATACGTCATGTGGAGAAGACCACAAGACTCACGATATTTGCATTGTTGTTTGTCTTTGGCATAACAATAGGTTCNAANCATGCNTTATTGAATAATATNGCTTACTNNGGTTGGCAGGCTGTTGTNATNGCAGTNTTTGGTATCGTCGGNAGTTTCGGNGCNTCATATNTGTTNAANCGNGTANTGACAANGAAAGGAAANCAAAAATGAAAGANAATTTATTGTTATTNNTGTCGTTGTTGTTAGGAATTACCGTTGGTGCCTTGGATTTGGCTCCAATGTGGTTGCATGACACTTCGTTACCTATGATTATTCTTTCATTGCTTGTTATTCAGGTCGGAATGGGAGTCGGCAGTATGGATAATCTTGGCAGAATGATACGCTCTATCCATTGGCAGATGTTTTTGTTGCCTGCCTGCACAATTATCGGAACATTGCTTTTTACATCATTGGCATTTTTATTTTTCAGCAATCACAAAGAACTGTGNCTGGNGTTCAGACGTGTGNTCTTCCGATCTATTTTTCAGTAATCATAAACTTGGTGATATAATGGCAATNGGTAGTGGATTTGGNTATTATTCATTNTCNTCNGTNCTTATTGCNCAGATGAAGACTNTTACTGTTGGACCTGCTCAGGCAACCCAACTTGCGACAATTGCATTGTTGACAAATGTTGTGAGGGAACTTTTGGCGTTGTTTGGCTGTAAGTATTTCACGAGAAAGGGTAGTTGCTTTGCTGCAATTTCCATTGCCGGAATAAACTCAATGGATGTTTGTCTGCCATCAATATTAAGGGCAGCCAATGACAAGACGTTAGTTCCAGTTGCGGTATTCCATGGCATTATCCTTGAAATAAGCATTCCAATGCTTATTGCTTTCTTCTGCCAGTAACCCCGTGTCTTTGCCCACGTTTGTGGGCTAGGTGCTTCTTTATCAGTTTAATACAATTCTATCAATTTAAGTCATACTACCCCATGATGACATCTGCATTTATTCCCATTTTGGAGAATCCGAACATCTTCTTGCCCAAGTCCTTCATAGACGCTCCGATATGATAAACATCTTTCCCGTTAACAACCAAAAAACGGTCGTGAATACGAGGTCTTGACACTACATCTTTTCCGTATGAGATTAAAAGTTACATGAATGAGCCAGCAATTTAAAGTCCTAGCCCATAGGCATGGGCAGAGATGCTGCGCACGAGGATGGCGAGGATGAAAAGCGGAAATGACATCGTTTTAAGCGTGTGCCGACACGCAACGGAGATGCTAGCGCCTTCATGTATCTGGATTTAGCCAGCCGATTTCAGAACATAAATGTTCTTGGATTCAGCCAGCAGATGTTCGTCACGGAGAAGCCAGCAAGTAAGTCATACGGATAAAACGGCAGAAAAACTCAAAGGCTATTTATCAGTAGATATGCACTGGTAAAATAACGGAAAGTTTTCGCTAAGCCATGAGCAGAGGAAGCTGGCTTACTATGCCATGGCGAGAAATATCGTGCAAGCAAGAGCTGAGTCAAGTTTACTTGAATGTTCTGCCGAGCGCAGCCGATATTCATAAAATAAAACTTCTTCAACGAAGAAATGACACCTAAAGGTGTCTGAAATAACCACAGAAAGTTTCTTGCGTAAGGATATGGCTTGTGAGCGTGGAATACAGTGGAAATTTCTGTAGTTCTTTCCGTATGAGACTAAAAGTTACATGAATAAGCCTGCAATTGAAAGTCCTAGCCCATAGGCATGGGCAGAGATGCTACGCACGAGGATGACGAGGATGAAAAGCGGAAACGACGTTGCTTTAAGCGTGTGCCGACACGCAACGGAGATGCTGGCGCCCTCATATATCCAGATTCAGCCAGCAGATTTCAGGACATAAATGTTCTTGGATTCAGCCAGCAGATGTTCGTTATGGGGGAATGAAGCAGATGAATATTGACGGAATACAGCGGGAATTTCTGTAGTTCTTTCCGTAGTACCTTTAGGTGCTTTCTCCGTTCTTTTTAAATGTCTAATTCCGTATGAGTAAATTTCCGTTCTTTCGGCCGTTCTTTCCGTATGAGACTAAAAGTTACATGAATGAGCCAGCAATTTAAGTCATACGGAAATTTCGTGCAAACGAGAGCAGAAGCATCAAGTTTACTTGAATGTTATGCCGAGTGCCGCCGATGTTCTTCAAATTTCGTGCAAACGAGCGCAGAATCATCAAGTTTACTTGAATGTTATGCCGAGTGTAGCCGAAATTCTTCGAAGAAGACAAAAGCCAGCAGAAAAACTCAAAGGTTATGTATGGGGATATGAGGGCGCCAGCATCTCCGTTGCGTGCCGGCACACGCTTGAAACAAGGTGGTGTTATTGTCAATGTCTGATTTCGTGACAACGAAATACGGGGATGGCAGATAGGGGCGTTAAGAGGATACTCTTATAAGCACATGGCTGACATATCCGTAATATTGCGACGACAGGAACAATATCGCATTGATGATAATATCTTTCCGCTTCCAAATCCTCGAGGCGTAGCCATCCTCGTCATCTCTGCCCTGAAAGGGCTAGGACTTTAAAATTGCAGACTTAACAAAAACGTTCATTTTTGTTTCAGAAATACTGTTCCACTGCAAAGCGGAATTGATCCATAAATATCTTTTTAAATGCGCTGATATTGTTTTGCTCATAAAATAAAAGCATGGCCTTTTTGTAGTCGATAGAATCAACTGAACGGAATGATATTGGGCAATAACCATTAGCTATCAGGATTGCATTGCTAGTGATACGAGCCGTACGTTTATTACCATCTTCAAACGGCTGTATATATGAAATCAACACTAATGCTAACAAAGCTTTCTCAAAGATATTTTCCTTTGAATTAATAAGATTACATGAATCGTGCAATGCCTCTCGAATCTGAAACTCATTATCTATCGGTCGGTAATTGGTTCCCGTGATACCAACACGACGAACGCGTATATTACGTGCTACACCCATATCCTTGACAAGCAAAGAATGGATGTCCTCAATGTGCGATAATGTCAATGGTATCAAATAATCCGGCTCCTGAAGGACGAACTTAAGTGCTTCTTTGTGATTGAGAAGCATCAATGCCTCTTCATGCGACTTACCTTTAGCTTCCTGTTTCTCTTTCAGTAATCGCTCTGTTTCGAGAAGAGAATATGTATTGCCCTCTATCTGCGAAGATTTCCAACTCAAGTCGATACCTAGACGTTCCATCTCCTTGTCATATTCCACTTTTGAAAGTTGCGAGGCGTTATGTTTAAACTGAGCCTGAAGAGTGTTCAACGTTTCTATCTCATCATTTGTAAACAATTTCACGTGAGGTAGAATATTATTGATGAGTTTGAAATTAAACCCTGTTAGCACTTCACGCTCATCCACTTCCTTGGCAAAATAGGTGTCAAGGTCGTAAGTTATCATCACAAACGCTTGTTCTGTAAGTGAATATACTGTAGCTCGGCTTTTACCAGATGAAGAAATATCTCCATGGGCGATACCGTCTGCAATGGTACGTTTGAGAGTAGCATCGCTTACTGTCGTAGCTATGCCCTCAGCAATGTTCTTGCGCGATGATTCAGGATGAAATCTCAAATACCGCTCTATTGAGATCAATAATGTATTGTCCATTTCAATGATATTTATATTTTCGGCTCAAAGATACTAATAACTCTTGGATTTTCGGCTCAAATTGAGCCAAAAAATACATTATTTATATGTAATTTGAGCTGAAAGCTCTATTCCTTCCCCAATTCAATGATTTCTTATGAAGTATTTTAATTGCTATTTCATCTGCTGTAAAATTACGCATATTGATTGAGAATAAGATAATAAACAATTCTTTCCTGATATGGTTATCACATCCCATGTCTTGGTCTTCTGGATGCAAAGGTAAATACAAATATTTGTCCATGCAAGTAAATCATGAGTGGCTTGTTAGCCAAAGTTACAATTGACCAGCTTTGCACATTATAATACACGCGCCCGGACGCGCGCACTTGGACTTTTTCAACTTTCTAAGTGTCGAAGTGTCTATTCTGTGATTATCAATTAGTTAGGCTTATTTTTATGTGTCATGAAGGTACGGTGATGTGTCTATGAGGTCTTAATAAAAAACTTTTACCATTTTGCAATAGATTTTATGTCTTGTTGCAGTCTGTTTGATGTCGTTTTACGGTGCGTTTTACGAAGAATTAGAAGGCGTTTTCACGATGTAAAGTTTGCGTCTGTTCGATACGAAGTTTCTGTTTTATCGATGAAACGCAAATGAAACTTGATTTTTCACCTTCACTTCACCGACACTTTCTGTAACTAGAAATCACACATAACTTGCTGATGCTCAATGAATAGACACTTCGACACTTCGAAAACTGAAAAACTATAGTGCGTATGCGCACGCGTACATTGTATATAGGATGTTATAATCGGAACCTATAAATTGAGGCTAAATGATTTGTTAATCATCGTCAATCCCTCTGTTTATCGTACTTCGCGGGTGATTCAGAAGTCGCATAGCAAAAATCGCAAGAAATGCAGAAATTGGCGTTCAACATACAAAATTGGAATTATCAGAATAAAATCACTGCTAACAATTATATGCTGCACAATGGTTATCATTGTGATGCGGGTAAAGTAATAAAAGCTAACAAATATAATTGAAATGATGATACTGAATCTTTTTATATTATATTGCTTTTTAGTTGGTAAGAGTAATATTTTTTTTATAAAACTTCGTTTGTTTCTGAATTTTATATATCTTTGCAATGGAGTTGGAGCAATAGCTTGAGTGCTTTTGTGTTGATGACTTCAATTCAAGACAGAGCGTTTTAATATTATCCTCTTCTGAAATCTGGTAAATTTCGATCAATCTGGATAATGGACAAAACGCTCACGCTAAGGATTGTTATGCCCTTTTGTTAGGGAATGATATACTTCTTGGCGTGGGTATTGTTTGTTATAGATTGATAGGTTTAAGCCTCAGAAGAATGACAAGCAATATAACCCACGCTTTTTCTTTATGGTATATTTAATCACAATGTGTATGAAAACGATTCAATTTTTCAGATGTTGCGTAGTAATGGTTGTTATCACGGCCTTTACTTCATGTGCGGAATATCTTAGTGACAATAATGGTACAGGTGAGAGTATCGGTTTACCGGGCGGCGTGAATGTTATGAATGAAAATCTAGCAAGTGCAAAAAGCCGTACCGGTAATGAATTGAAAGCACCAGCCATTCACACATCGACAGTTAGCGGGAGTAATAAACCTATCTATTTCCGATATACAACGACACCGGGAATACAACCTAGACTAGCAACTAAAGTTTCAACACGTGGCACATCGATAACTACCAAGAATTTCTATGACTCGTATTGTTTATATACGTATCTTTATCAAAACATAGATACATGGTCTACAATCGCAACTTCTACCAATGCAACATATTCAGATGAACAGGTCTTTAAGGCTAGAAACTGGAGTACAGCGGAGTTTTGGCCAGGAGCCGGTGCTAAATGCGCATTCTTTGCCTATGCGCCCTATCATGCAACGGGACTTTCCGCATTTACGACAACAGGCTGGCCTACTTTTCATTATGTTGTACCAACTAGTGCAACGGCACAAAACGACTTGTTGGTAACACGTAATGACAAATCAACAGGTATAGGAGATTATGGAAATATAGATGTTCTTGGAAATTTCAATATAAAAGATACAATCACTTTCGACCATGCTTGCACAGCTATTCGTTTTGCAATAGGAAAACAGATGGCACCGGGGACAATCAAGAAAATCGAGATACAGAATGTTTATGGTGAGGGAGATTATCAGTATCAGACAGAGAGTTGGACTAATCTGTCAACTCTTAGTACATATAGCCTTAGCAAAGACATTCCCGTAAAGGCGACAGACAGTAATGTTATCTTGAATAATGATGATGATGTATTTATGGTAATACCTCAGACCGTACCGGCTAATGCAACAATTGCTGTAACGATTAATGATGGGGAAGAACATGTGCTGAAAGCAAGAATAGATAATGATAATTGGCTGAAAGGATATACTGTAACTTATTATTTATCAACAACGGAGGTAAATACAAAGTATGTTCTTTCCGTATCTCCAGCATCAAACACTATTTCTAGTTCAGGAGGAACTGATGTACTAACAATTAATAGCTATAAACAAACGTATTATGGCAGTCAGGTTGCCGTTCCTTGGACTGCAACATATACTTATGATGAAAATGGAGATAAAGGCACTACGGTTTATAGTTCTGCCAATGCTACTGTAACAGGTTTCACAGCAAGCAGCAATGGCAGTATACCGGGAGAAAAAGTGAATTTTTCTGTTGTTTCAACTTCTTCTTCATTAATAATGCCTGCATATAGAAGTAAAATAGAAACCAGCACACATACTAAAACTTTACGTGAGGCTGCCGATGGTAGTTGTGATTTAGCAGATGGTAAGCAGACAGCAAACTGTTATGTAATACATGCTCCAGGGCATTATACGTTCCCCCTAGTATATGGTAATGCACTCAATGGTGACAAAACATACAATACAGATTCTTATGGTACTACTACATTTGTAGATCATCAGGGGGTAAAGATTGATAATCCATATATTTACCTAACCAATAATAATGCAAATGTTCCCTATGATGCATGCATCGTATGGCAAGATGCCCCGCATCTAATAACTCCTTCATCACTAAAATTGTCAAGTGATAATCATAGTATAGAGTTTGATGTAGAGCGTGATAATATTTGTCAAGGAAATAGTGTAATTGCTGTTAGAGATAAAAATGGAGTTACAATGTGGAGTTGGCATATTTGGGTAACAGATTATGCTCTAACCAAAACATATGAAGTACATAATAATCAGAATGTTGGTGGTGCTGTAATTAGCTATTTCATGGAGGTGCCACTTGGTTATTGTGATGCAGATGTACGAGTATGTGATGAATTTAGACGATTTTACATAACGATAAAACAAACAGATACAGATGGTGAAACTGGAACGGTGACACTACCACAATATGTTGGTCAATACACATATGGACCTAATGCCCCATATTATCAGTGGGGACGTAAGGATCCAATGTTACCAAGTAATGGAATCGGAACTACTGCCAAACCCTATTATGATAATCAATATGTTCCGCTTGTTACTATGGCTAGTTCTGCTATAAAAGATGGAATAATGCGTCCGAATATGTTTAACAATTCATATAATAGTTCTTATGAATTATGGAATAAAGGTAATACGGTTACTACTGTAAATAACAATACGATACATAAAACGATTTATTCGCCATCTCCTACAGGTTATTTGGAACCTAAAACAGCCGCATTTACAGGATTTTCTATCAGTGGAGGCAATGGAGCATGGCCTTATGGAAATATCATGGGAGGATACAATCAAGGTTACACTTTTTATTGTCAACCCAATGCAATTGGAGGAACTGTATTCTTTAACGCATTTGGTATGATGTCAGGTGGAGCGTATTCTACTTTGCCTTGTTACTACTCCGCAGCAGGTCCAGCAGATGGAAATTATGGACGATATTTAGGTTTTGACAAAACTAATATATATCCGCAAGATACACGAAGTCGTGCAGAAGCTCATAGCATGCGTCCTGTTTCACAATAATATTGGTGTATTTAGCGCAATCACTGCTTGTGTCAGCTTAAAATAATAAATTTTTAGTGTGTATTTTAAAGTTGAATGTTTAGAACATATTTTTGTTGCTAATGATTTGCACTATTCACTTGATTACGACATAGAACAAAAGATCAAGTTTGATAATAACAATTTAAGAACGGACGATGTCGTTGATCATATCTCTTAGTTTGTTTTAGGCCTTTGGTAGATTTATGCATTTAGTGGAGAAAATGCATTTACTACAGCTGTTTTACAATATATTCATTCAATGAGATTTGCTATAAATAATGATCTATTTGGAATGCATCCAAATATTTACGTAATGCTTTGGTACATGTAAACTATAAGAATAGTCAAACCTTATTTTATGGAAAGTTACCTTAATCCTTCTATTAAAAAACAATATGTGAAAATGTTATATTTTGAACCCCTTGATACGTTATTTTCAGAAGTATCTGTTGACGATTAAACGACTAGCTTGTTTTAATGAAATGGATGAATGAAAGCATTTTGTTGTCTGCTGCTAATATTTATTAAAATGGTGGAGTGGTAAGGAAGTTACTGTTATTTTATTAGTAGTTTTGCATATGAAAACAATAAAGTAAAGAAATGAAGAATAAGAATTATAAGCAATTGTTAGCTCTTGGTACATGTCTAATCGCACTTGCTGTAGTTGCTGTTGTGCGTGACGGCAAGGTTTGGGGACATAAGATGAGCATGGCAAATAAAGAAATTGTCGATANAGGNGGNAAAGTAAATCCNATGAGCTCATTGCCTGATGGAACAGTGATAATTAATACTTCATCGTTAGCTAAAGATGT
>JGI20225J20221_1000658_pt3 | contig 10508 bp, 8 predicted proteins | sample BioMet4_FD_20221 | JGI IMG/M metagenome (IMG submission 20221) | reverse complement strand
TGATACGGCGAAAGCGCCGACCTCCGAGTTCTTCAATAAGCTGACGAACTATCTCGGAAATCAGATGGACAAGGCCGCTTCGACGAAACGGGCTGACCGCATCGCTGAAGTCCTCCGCGGAATTTTGGATATCCCCGGTTATAACTATGCGACATCCCGCTACAAAAAAGATGCGCTGAACGTGCCCGGACAGCCGGAGGTCGGCAGCGAGACCATGACGCATACCCTTTTCCGCAACTGGCAGCTGGTAAAACAGATCCCTACATTGATCGGCGATTTTATGTGGACCGGCTGGGATTATCTGGGCGAGTCAGGAATCGGGACGATCCGCTATCTGGACCGCCGTACAAAGAAGGATGTGGATCCCGGACTGATCATCACCTCCGGTGCCGGCGTGATCGATATCTGCGGGAAAATGAGACCGGAGGCCGGATGGAACAGGATCATCTGGGGACTCGAAAAGAATCCCGTGATCGGCGTAGACCCCTATACCCATGCCGATCATTTCAAATCCAGACGCATGTGGAGAAAAAAGGACACGATTGCCAGCTGGTCATGGGAAGGGTGCGAAGGAAAGAAAGCGGATGTGACCGTGTATTCGGATGCACCTTATGCGGAGCTGATCTGCAACGGGGTGAGTCTGGGAAGGAAGAAGACCTTCGAAGACTGTGCGGTTTTTAAAAAAGTGCCGTATCAGCCGGGAGTGCTGGAAGTTTCTGCGCAGAAGGAAAATAAAGAAGAGACCGGCCGCAGCCGCCTTATTTCCGCAGGAAAGGAAACCGTGATCTGTCTTGTGCCGGATAAGAAAGTGCTCCATGCAGACGGGCAGGATCTGTGCTTCCTCGATATCGGGATTGCGGACCGGAACGGAGTCATTAAATCCTCCTGCGACTGGAAGCTTTCCGTCACGGTGACGGGAGACGGAACCCTGCAGGCCTTCGGTTCGGCAAGGCCGTGCATGGCGGAGGATTTCATCAGTAAGGAACATACGACCTATTATGGAAGGGCACTTGCCGTCATACGTGCGGGGTACGGACCGGGCATCATTCAGGTGGAAGTAACCGGACCCGAACTTGAAAAGCAGACGTTGGAAATAAAGACGATTCCAGATCGCAGGGAGGAAACAGAATGAGGACATGGAGGTTCCCGCAGTTAGAAAAGCCGGTTTTTGATTCCAGAATCAAGAGTGATGAGATTGGAAATAAGGAGCGCTGGATCGGGTTCTTCATGGGACCGGCGCTGGTGGCCACGGTCTATGCGGCTGTCGGAGGAAGCTATCTGAACAGCTTCTATACCGATGTCCTTCATCTGAACAGTCTGGCAGCCGGTCTGTTTCTTACGCTGATGCCCATTCTTTCCAAAATCCTGGATGCGATCACCAATGTCATCATGGGACACATCGTGGACAACACGAAGAGCCGTCAGGGAAAAGCAAGACCCTGGATCCTTCTTTCTGGACCTTTGATGACGATTTCCGCCATTCTGCTTTTTACGGTTCCCACATCGAACATGACCGTGACGGCCATCTGGGTGACCTGCAGCTACAACCTGTTTTTCTGCGTCGCCTATACCATGTACAATTTAAGCAACGTGATTACCCTGCCGCTTTCCACGCGTGACAACAAGAAACGCGACACGCTGGCGATCGCACAGTCGATGGGAGTCAACATGGTGGCTGGCGTGATTCTGGCAGTCGTATTTCCATCCTTTATCCTTCCCTATATCGGCGTGAACCAGAGCCGCTGGATCATGGTGATGTCAATCATGGCACTGCTTGCCGAAGCAGGAACGCTGCTGCAGTACTTCTTTATCAAGGAACGCGTCACGGAAGAGATTCAGACGGCCAATGAAAAAGCGAGCCAGGGAATATCCATCCGCGAGCAGGTAAAGGGATGCCTTTCCAGCAAGTACTGGGTCATGGTGATGGTCGTCATGTTTGTCTACTGGCTCTGCAATAACATCAGCGTCAATGCCATGCTTTATTACGCGAACTGGGTCGTAGGCACGTATAATGACGGCCATACGCTTTCCCTTCTGAACATTATCGGACAGGCCCTGCTCGGCCCCGGCGTCCTGCTGATCTGGCCTCTGGTCAAGAAACTGGGCAAGCAGAAACTCTATGTGACCTGCGGCATTATTGCAATCATCGGCGGAACGGTCGGCGTCATCTACGCCCACAGCCTGCCGGCTGCACTCATTGCACTGACAATACGTTCGATCGGCGCACTTCCGATTACCTATGTTACCCTTTCGGTTCTGGCTGATGCACTGGATCATGTGGAATGGCAGAGCGGTCACCGGTGCGATGGTTTTTCTTCATCGGTCTACAGCATCATCATTACGGTGACGGCAGGCCTTGGTCTCGGCCTCCTCAATATGGGACTGTCGCAGACAGGTTATGTGGCTCCCGCTGCTGACGGCAGCTGGGTGGCACAGTCGTCATCCGTCCAGAATTTCTGTACGCTGGCGACCTTCGGGGTTCCGGCCATCGGCATGCTGATCATCACCGTCATCTTTATCTTCTTTGATCTGGAAAAGAAGCTGCCGGCAATTCATGAAGAAATCCGTGCCAGAGAAAATCCGGATGCAGTTGAGAAGACAGATGCAGCAGGAACAACGGATGCCGCTGAGAAGACTGATGATGCAGGAACAGCGGATGTCGCTGAGAAGACTGATGATGCAGGAACAACGGATACAGCTGAAAAAACAGATGCCTCGGAAAAGGAGAAGTCATGAAGCAGCAGGCGTTCAATCCGTATCTGCCAAGCTACGAATACGTACCGGACGGCGAGCCGCATATTTTCGACGGCAGGCTGTATGTGTTCGGCAGCCATGATGCCTTCAACGGCAAAGGCTTCTGCATCAATGATTATGTGTGCTGGTCGGCATCTCCTGACAGTCTCGGAGAATGGAAATATGAGGGTGTTATCTACCGCAGGCTGCAGGATCCGCTGAACCAGAAAGGCCGTGCTTTCATGAATGCACCGGATGTAGTCCGCGGTGCCGACGGCCGCTATTATCTTTATTATCAGCTTCACATTGAATGCGTCACATCGGTTGCCGTGGCTGAGAAGCCGGCAGGACCCTATGATTTCTATGGTCATGTCAGGCATGCGGACGGGGTGCTATACGGGAAAAAGAAAGGAGATGCCTACAACTTTGACCCGGGTCTTCTGATGGATGACGACGGCAGCGTCTATATGTACACGGGATTTTCACCCACCTATAAACCGATGCGTTTCGTGATGGGAATCAGGGGAGGCACTTTTGAAGGCGGAAGCGTCGTGAAGCTTCAGCCGGATATGCTCACGATTGACGGCAATGAGATGAGCACGGTTCCGGGGGAAATGGAAGCTGCCGGAACAGGTTTCGAGGGTCATGGCTTTTTTGAGGCCAGCAGCATCCGGAAAATCAACGGCATCTATTATCTTGTCTATTCCTCAGCACTCAGCCATGAACTTTGCTACGCTGTGTCGGACACTCCTGTAGGACCATGGAAATACGGCGGGACTCTGATCAGTATCGGCGATATCGGGCTGTCCGGCGTGACTGCGGAAAATGCCAGGAATTTTACCGGCAACACGCACGGAGGAATGGTGTGCGTGAAAGGGCAGTGGTACATTTTCTACCACAGGCAGACGAACCGGCAGAAATGTGCGCGGCAGGGATGCGCCGAACCGATCCGGATTGAGGAGGACGGCAGCATCCGCCAGGCTGAAATGACAAGCTGCGGCCTGAACGGCGGACCGCTTTCCGGTACCGGTACCTATGAGGCTCGCATTGCCTGCAATCTCAGAGGCGCCAAAGGAACCTTTGCCTATGTACGGCTGCATCATAAGGAAAAAGACTATCCGTATTTCACGCAAAGCGGTACGGACCGCGAACAGGACGGAGATCAGTATATCGCCAATATGCAGGATGGTGCGATGGCCGGCTTCAAGTATTTTCTGTTTGCCGGTGAAAACCGCATCACGGTGAGCATCAGGGGAAAGTGCAGCGGCAAACTGATCGTCTATACGGAAAATGCCGATATGCCTGCGGCGGAAATTACAGTATCCTGTTCCGAAGACTGGAAAAGCTATACATCCGGAATGACTCCTCTTACCGGAAAACAGCCGCTTTATTTTGTCTTCAGAGGATCCGGAAGTCTGGATTTCAATTCCTTTACCATGGAGAAATATCCAAAGGCTCTGTAAAAAAGATGAGCATTCTTGAAGGAAATTTCGGGCAGGACGGCAGGAGACGATGATGCAGAAAATCATGACGGTGACAGGCGCAATCGATTCGCAGGAACTCGGGTTTACTTCCATGCATGAACATACGCTTCATAAAAACTCTCTTCTTGCCGGCACGATGCTGAAGGGGCTGCCTGCCATGGTTTCCGGAATTAAAAGTTATGAAGGCGGCAGCGATATCAGGGAGGAAAAAGCCAGGCGGAATGCTGAAAAAATTATCCTGCCATCCATATCCATAGGGGAAGTCATACGCTCCATGCGTTTGAAGAAGGGCAATCCTGCGGCAAAACTGTCGCAGGAAGATTACTATCTGAGGGAACTTCAGCTGTATGCGGAACACGGAGGAAAATCCATCTGTGACTGCAGCCCGCTTCTGCCCGGATGCCCGCCGCTGAATCCGATCAGGGAACTTTCGGTAAAATCAGGCATACGGATCATCACGGCGGCAGGCTACTATACCAGGACGATGATTCCAAAGAAAGATTTTGCAGGCGGCGAAGCTGTCATGCAGAAGAGGATTGAACAGATGCTTGAGGAAGGCGATCCTTCAAGCGGCGTGCGGTGCGGTCTGGTAAAGTCAGCCATCGGAACGGTGGAGCATGGATCCATTTCCCCGTGGGAAATAACAGCAGTAAGGGCTGCGGCCTTTGCGGCAAAGCATCATGACGTGAGTCTGCATATCCATACGGCCTTCCCGGTGAGAATCCCCATGGTTCTGGAACTGGCAGATCAGCTGGAAAATGAGATCAGGGTCGATCCGCGAAAGGTTATTTTCTGCCACATGGACAGCTATGACATCGGCAGCGGCAATCCGTCCGTACAGGTCGGCCCCGATGGCTATAATCTGCGTCTTCCGACGGAACTCTGCCGGCGGGGATTCAACGTTGGCCTGGACACATGGGGGATTGCCTCGGAGAATCCGGAAGTGCGGAGATTTTTCCTGCATGCGCGCAGGAACATGCTTCTGGAACTGATCTCCGGAGGATTTATTTCACAGATCACTCTCGGGCACGACATGATGAGCGTGGGATCGGGAGTCCAGAATGGAGGAAGCGGCTATCTTCTCTGGCCGGATACGCTTGCCGAAATGAAGGAAAAAGGCGAGCTTCAGCCGGAGGATTACCGAACCTTGACGATTTCAAATCCGGCCAGGATCCTGGCCTCTGAATTTTCAGGATAGATTTTACTCCTTCTGAATTGTCCCGGCTTCGCGCCATTTTGCACGGTATTCGCTGGGCGACATCTTCGTATATTTCCGGAAGACCTCTCCGAAATAGCTCTGCGAGCCGAACCCGAGCCTGGTGCAGATATCCTGTATTTCTTCCGTGCCGGAAATCAGCATTTCCTTAGCGGCCTCGATCCGCTGTCCAGTGACATATTCCGTCAGCGTGATTCCCATTTCCTTACGGAACTTCCGGGAAAGATAGTTTTCGGAATAGCCGGTCTGTCTGGCAAGATCCGGTATGGAATTCCTGTCGCCGATATGGAGCTGAATGTAATTGCAGCAGTTCTGGATCGGCACGGAATACTGTTTCAGCCTGCACTGATGTACGCGGTTTACGAAATCCTCCTGCATCGCATCATTGGTTTCGGCTACTTCGGACAGGGCGGAGCAGGATTCGATCCCGATGATATATTTATCGCTCAGGGTATAGGCGACTTCAGGAGACAGTCCGCCCCGGATGGCAGCACGCGTGCATAAAGCGGTGAAGATAATCGTGATGTTCTTGACCTGACGGATAGAATCGCCTCTTCCGAGATTTGCGACATTTCCGCCGGTAACCAGTTTTCCGGCCTTCTTCCGGTAATCCGGATTTCCCTCCTCAATCAGCCGCAGAAGTTCCTGTTCCATGGCCCAGGTCCCGTGGGATTCGGGCTGCGAGGCGTTTTCCTTTTTCATGCTTTTATGGGATTCGGGATACTGCAGATCGCTGAAGGCGATTTTTTCTCCGCAGATGCAGTAATGAAGCATGATCCCGTATTCATAGAAACGGGTGACGGGAATCACGGGCAGTGCTTCCAGTACTTTGAGGATGGGCTGCCTTCTGCCGGCTGGAATATCCATGCTGCGCAGTGCATTCTCCAGAGTCCTTTCAGAGAAGTCTTCGATGAAGACCGGACCGATGACATGGATATACAGGAGAACGCCGACGGTATCCTTTTCATAATCGGCTATCCATAAAAGACCCAGGGAATCCTCAAGCACCGCCGGACGGTCCTTTTCACCGAGAGGCAGAAGAAGGCGCGTCTGCTCTTCATTTCCGAGAAAGAGAGGATTGAGGACGGCGGCATCCGGACAGTTCGTATAGGTATTTGCCAGATGGGAGTCATAGGTCCAGAAATAAACATTGTGCGCGCAGGTGATCAATTCCTGGAATAGTCTTAAGTTGCGTTCCGCATTTTCAGACATGACTTGGATCTCCTTTGCAGGCATTCCTGTTTGATGTCTGCCTGAGATAAATGATAGCAGAAACCGGGAAATATTACTATTGATATTATGATATAAATATCGAAATTCTGTCATCCGGAAATATCAGAATAAAATAGCGGCAATAACAGCAGGAATTTGATAACGATGTTCTGCCGATGACGGTACCATTTTACTGACAAAGGTGTTCGGGTTAAGGAGAGGCGCATGAAGAAGACGGAAGAGCTTTTAAAAGAACTGACGGCCGGTGAGAAGGCAGCCCTGCTGGAAGGATACAATTCGTGGATGACGAATGCGGTGCCGAGGCTCGGCATCCCTTCGGTTTCTCTTACGGACGGGCCGCTCGGAGTCCGAAGGAAAGCGGATTCCGACGGGGAAGGCATGACGGGGCTGGGAAAATCCTGTCCTTCGACGGCATTCCCGTGTCCTGCAGCCATCGCGGACAGCTGGGATCCTGAAAATGCAGAGCGAATGGGAAAAGCAATCGGCGAGGAGTGCGCCGCCTATGGCGTCGATGTTCTCCTGGGACCGGCACTCAACCTGAAGAGGGATCCGCGCTGCGGACGGAATTTCGAATATTTTTCCGAGGATCCCCTGCTGTCCGGAAAGATGGCGGCTTCTTATACCCGGGGAATCCAGGAATCCGGAACGGCTGCATGCCCCAAGCACTTTGCCTTGAATAACTGCGAGAATCATCGCTACATGGGAGACTCCGTTGCGGACGAACGGACGATCCGTGAACTTTATCTTCGCGGTTTCGAGATCTGCGTACGGGAGGGAAAGCCCCGGACCATCATGTGTGCCTACAATAAAATCAACGGAATCCACTGCTCGGAAAATAAAAAGCTTCTTACGGATATCCTGCGGAAAGAATGGAAATTCGACGGTCTGGCCATGAGCGACTGGGGCGCGACACGCGACCGCGTCGCGGGCGTAAAAGCCGGCCTGGATCTTGATATGCCCGGCGGCATTCATGCGAACCGGAATGCCATTCTGGAGGCATTGAAAAACGGAAGCCTGTCTGCGGAGACATTGGATACGTCTGTCCGAAGGGTGCTGACGCTGATATCCGATGCACAGAAAACAGTCAGGAAGCCCGAAACAATCGATGCCCTGCTGAAGAAACACAGCATGCTTGCGGAACAGATTGCCGAAGAGTGTGCGGTTCTGCTGAAAAATGACGGGATACTGCCGCTTGATCGAAATAAAAAAGTCCTGGTAACGGGAGAACTTTTTGAGAAGATGCGCTGCCAGGGTGCCGGATCAAGCGGTCTCAATCCGGCTTATCTGACAAGTCCGAAAGCAGCTTTCGACCGGGCGGGGGTTCCTTATGAGTATGTGCAGGGATACCGCGAAGCTTCCGGGGAGACAGATGAGAATCTCAAAAACTCAGCACTGAGAACGGCTGCGGATTATGATACCATCCTGTTCTTCGGAGGCTTGACGGACAGTTACGAAAGCGAAGGATTTGACCGGGAGGACCTTTCCATGCCTCGGAACCAGCTGGAGCTGATTGACGCGCTGTGCAGGGCAGGGAAGAAAGTCGCTGTCGTTCTTTCCGGGGGCAGTCCGATGGAAGTGCCGTTTGCGGATCAGGCTGCAGGCATTCTGAACATGGTCCTTCCGGGAGAGGAAGGCGGGGAAGCATGCCGGCGCCTGCTCTACGGGGAGGTCAATCCATGCGGCAAGCTGAGCGAGACATGGATGAAGACGTGCGGGGATATCCCGTTCGGTGAGAAATACAGCAAAGGGAAAATCGAACAGTACAGGGAAGGAATTTTCGCGGGCTACCGTTATTTCGATAAAGCCCCTGAGAAAATACGCTATCCCTTCGGATTCGGCTTGAGCTATACCGAGTTTGAATACAGCAGTCTTGAAATCAGACAGGAAGAAAACAGGATCATCGTTTCCGTACGGATACGAAATAAAGGCAGCGTCGCGGGCAGGGAGATCGTCCAGCTTTATTCCGGAAGAAATGAAAACAGTGCCGTGTTCAAACCGGAAAAGGAACTGCGGTACTATGCAAAAATAAGCCTGAAGCCCGGAGAGGAAAAGACAGCGGAACTTTCTTTCCCTGAATCGGATCTTGCCTACTACCATGCCGGCATCCGGGACTGGGTCGTGGAAAACGGAACCTATCCCATTCTTGTCGGTGCTTCAAGCCGTGATATCCGTCTGACCGGAAAGGCTGTCCTGTCAGGGTATCCGGCCGCGGAACCGCCGTATTCCGAAGCGGTCTGTGATGCTTATGAGCATATTGCCGGCGGGACAATTTCAGATGCGGTCTTCTCTGAACTTCTGGCACACAGGATTCCGCCCGAGCCTCCGGTTACGCCCTACACGATTGAATCGCCGATCGGAGATTACAGGACGACCGGGATGGGCAGGGTCATTTACCGGTCGATCATGAAAGGTGTCGTGGGAAGCAGCAGGAAAATCGCAGCCATGCCGGAAGGGGAAGATAAGGATGCCATGGTCAAGAACCAGGATTTTGTCCTGAACCTGATCCCGAGGAACAGCACCCGTGCCATGATCCAGATGGGTGGAGGAAGGCTTCAGATGAATATGGCTTATGCCATCACCGATCTTGCGAATGGGCATCTGCTGCGTGCAGCATCGGAATTCATGAAGAAAGAGAAAAGCCAGCCGCTGCCGTGCGAAGATAAGGGAGGATCATCCGATGATTAAGATTGTTCCTGAAGTCAGGGGCAGGATGACGGACGGAGGAGCGAAACGCCTGTTTCCCAAGGGGATTGAGACAGGAGAATTCGCCCCATGGTGTGCCGATGCCTATTGCGAAAGGACAGGAACCGACCCCGCCGGGAAATCCGATGCCGTAAGACTTGTCCGGGAAAATGAGCTTCCGGAGGAGGGGTACCGGATAAATATCGGAGAGAAACAGGTGGAGATAGCAGCCTCCTGTGAGCGCGGCGCCATCTGGGGTCTGACCACGCTCTTTCTCCTGAAGGACCGGGAAGGGATGCTCCCGGTCTGCCGGATTGAGGATGCACCATCCCTTGCCCACCGCGGATTGATGCTGGACTGTGCAAGACATTTTTTCTCCGCGGGGGAAGTGAAAAGAATCATTGAATACAGCACTCTGGCCAAGATCAATGTCCTCCACTGGCATCTGTCGGATGACCAGGGATGGAGGATTGAATCCAGGCAGTTCCCGCTTCTTCATGAGACCGGCGGCAGCTATTATACACAGGATGAGATCCGTCAGATCGTGGAATATGCACGCAGACNCGGAATGGAAATTATTCCCGAAATCGATCTTCCGGGGCATACCCTGGGCATCCTTGCCGCTTATCCGGAATACAGCTGCCGCCGGGAAAAAGTGCAGCTTGCGGAATGCGGGGGCATTTACCGTACAATCCTGTGCGCGGGAAAAGAGGAAACCTTCACTTTCCTCGAACGGCTCCTTAAAGAGGTGTGTGAGCTCTTTCCCTCCGGACGGTTCCATATCGGCGGCGATGAGGCGCCGAAGAATGAATGGGAAGCATGTCCGGACTGCCGAAGAAGGATGGAAGAGGAACATCTCCTGACGTCCGATGACCTGCAGGGGTATTTCTCAAAGCGGATTTCCGTAATCCTGAAGAAATACGGAAAGGTTCCTGTATGCTGGGACGATACCCTGATTTCCGAAATTCGGCCGGATGAAATGTCTGTCCAGTACTGGAATATACAAAGGGCAAAACTGCTGAAGGATTTTTCTGACAAAGGGAAGTTTATTTATTCGGATATGTTTGAACTCTATCTCGATTATCCGCACAGCATGATCCCGCTGAGAAAGGTCTACGGATCCCGTCCGAAGATCGGGAAAAAAGACTATAGCGGCTGTG
>JGI20225J20221_1003149_pt1 | contig 10509 bp, 7 predicted proteins | sample BioMet4_FD_20221 | JGI IMG/M metagenome (IMG submission 20221) | reverse complement strand
AATACAGAAATTAGAATATTCAACCAAACCGTAGGGGCGATACATTTTTTACCCATACAGAAATTAGAATATTCAAACCGATTGTAGGGGCGAAACACCTTTCGCCCAATACAGAAATTAGAATATTCAACCAAACCGTAGGGGGCGAAAAATCCCCCACCCCATAACCCAACCGCAACCCGATTGAAACCACATAGCCCATGGCTTTAGCCATGGGTTAGCCGCCCCCACTAGCGCGAGCGGTGCGCGCTCCTACGCTGTTCGATGCGCTGACGTTACCACGCACCGCAATTACAAAAGGTATAATTAGGTTACCGGTATTAGCCAAATAAAAACAGGCTGTATTTTTACCAACTATAAGAAACTATGCTAAATTTGTATACTGTATGATTATATCATCAACATATACGGCGTAAGAATATTTTGTGTGATTATATTCTACACATAAACAAGTTAGTAACCATTTAAATTGCCAATACTTAAATATGAAAACGTTAAAATTCATCTCTGGAATTATACTGTTCTTTATAATTATATATTCTGGATATTATTCAACGAATAATTCAAAATTTGTAATTTGGTTTGGCCTTATTACTACAATATTAACACCTATTGCTTTTTACTTTATCCTTTTTCCTTTCAAATCAAAAGAGAAAACTTTATTAAAAGATTTAACAAGAATAACCCAAATAGAAAAACTTATTGAAGAAGCAAATAAAACCGAATTGAAAGTCCAACTCCTAGAGAAGCAAAAATTAGATTTAGAGAAGTTAATATCATTTGAATCTCATAGGAGAACATTGATTGCTGAAAGAAATATTTATTTATATCAAGGACAAACAGCATTAAATAAGATAATTGAAATTAATGAGAATCTAGAATTATTGACAAAGGAACGCCAAGCACTTCCAGAATACTTAAAGTCTCTTCAAGAAGAAATCAGACAAAAAGGAGTTGATGATTTCATATATGTTTTTAGAGGAAAACATTATATTGTAAAAAAGAAGAATTTTGAATTTATTCCTATCTACGGGACTCTCTTTTATGAATTATTTAAATCCGTTGCACAGATAGATAATGATTTTAAGAAAATTAGATAAACAATTGCTAACACGTTGTTTAACCGAATGGGACTGATGATGCAGATAATAAAGTTTTTACTACTTTAGAATGTTTTTAACAAGGAACGTGATAGTAGTCGTTAATTCCCCAACATTCCCACCCCCCTAAACGGTAACATTAACCCGTGACAAAAATTACTTTATTTACAAGTAACTAACCAAAACTTAAGAACGAAACATACGATATGAACAAACAACAATTAGCATCCAAAATTTGGGAATCTGCTAACCAAATGCGATCAAAAATCGATGCAAATGAATACAAGGATTATATCTTGGGATTCATTTTTTATAAATACCTGTCTGATAAAGAACTACAGTTTGCAAAAAAAGGGGATTTCTCTGCTGATGATATCAAAGCGCTTTCGGAAGATGATGATGAAACGGTAGGATATATCAAAAATAACATCGGCTATTTTATTGCCTATAAAGACCTGTTCTCCACCTGGATTAAAATGGGAAAGGACTTCGATGTATCAAATGTCAGGGACGCATTGTCGGCTTTTAGTCGATTGATCAGCCCCGCTCACAAAAAAGTATATGAAGGTATTTTCAAAACCTTAGAGACCGGTTTGAGCAAGCTGGGCGAGAGCGCCGGAGCACAGACGAAGGCAATTAGCGATTTGCTTTATTTGATTAAAGATATCCCCATGGACGGGAAGCAGGATTATGACGTGCTTGGGTTTATATATGAATATCTGATCAGTATGTTTGCGGCAAATGCCGGGAAAAAAGCTGGCGAATTCTATACCCCTCACGAGGTGTCGCTCTTGATGTCCGAAATTGTTGCCGACCATGTAAAGAACAAAAAAGAAATTCAGATTTATGACCCCACAAGCGGTTCCGGTTCATTGCTTATTAACATCGGACGTTCTGTCGCCAAACATATGGACGATGAAAACAACATTAAATATTATGCACAGGAACTGAAACAAAACACCTATAACCTTACACGGATGAACCTGGTGATGCGAGGCATCATACCGAACAATATTCTTACCCGTAATGGCGATACACTGGAGGATGATTGGCCCTATTTTGACGAAAACGATCCTGTCAATTCATACAATCCCCTTTATGTTGATGCGGTAGTTTCAAATCCTCCATACTCGCAGCAATGGGATTCAACCAACAAGGAGACCGATCCGCGTTACGCACGGTTTGGCATTGCGCCAAAGACGAAAGCCGACTATGCTTTTCTACTCCACGATTTGTTCCATTTAAAGCCCGACGGTATCATGACCATTGTATTACCTCATGGGGTTTTGTTCCGTGGTGGCGAAGAGGGTCAAATCCGTAAAAAGCTGATTGAAGGTAATCATATTGATGCCGTCATTGGACTTCCGGCCAATATTTTCTTTGGCACCGGTATTCCTACCACCATTATTGTCTTAAAACAAAAACGTGCCAATACCGATGTGCTGATTGTCGATGCCTCAAAAGGATTTATTAAAGTCGGTAAAAACAACAAGCTCAGGGCTTCGGATATAAAACGAATCGCCGACACGGTGATTGGCCGACAATCGAATCCGAAATTTTCGAAAGCGGTAAGCAGGGACGAGATTCGCGATAACGAGTATAACCTGAATATACCACGTTATGTCGATTCGTCGGAAAACGCCGAAAGTTGGGATATTTACGCCTCCATGTTTGGGGGAATTCCCGAAAAGGAGATTGATGAACTCGACAAATTTTGGCAAGCCTTCCCTGGCTTGCGAGCGGATTTATTCACGAAAACATCATCCGCTTATGCCAAATTAAAAGAGGAAGATGTGAAGCATTTCATCACCCAACACCCCGATGTAAAAGCTTTTGCAAAGAGTTTTACGGCCTCCTTCGGCAATTTTGCCGCTTTTCTGAAGCAGGAGCTATTGACCAATATGGAGGCAGTAAATATTTCGAAAGAAGAGACACTGCTGAGTGATGATATTTTTAAACGGATGGATACTATTCCGCTTATCGATAAATACGAAGCCTACCAGCTACTCAACGATGAGTGGACTAAAATAACGGTCGATTTAGAAATTGTGCAGACCGAAGGTTTTGAAGCAGCCAAGAAGGTGGATCCCAACATGGTGGTGAAGAAGAAAAACGGCAAAGATCAGGAAGTTCAGGAAGGATGGATAGGTCATTTGTTACCCTTTGAATTGGTGCAGGAGACCTACCTGAAAGAGGAGTTGAAAAATTTAAAGCAGAAAGAAAGCCGCCTGGCAGATATAACGACCGAATATGATGAAATTCTCGACTCCCTTACGGAGGAAGAAAAAGAAGCAGATACAGTAAACGAGACAAAAGATGGTTTTATTCCTGCAGCCATTACCAAAGAGGTAAAGCAGATACAGGCCGAAATAAAGAGAGGCAACATTTTCAATAAAGATTCATACGAAACTAAAATTTTAAAGGTCGCTGACTTATTGGCTGAGGAAAAAGAGCTCAAAAAAGAGCTGAAAGCCGAAGAATCAAAACTGCATCTGCAAACAAAAAATACCATTGAGAAGCTTACCGATGCTCAGGTATTGGAACTACTCGAATGCAAATGGATCAGTCCACTGATTACTTCAATAAACAAACTTCCAGAAGTGCTGATTAACACCCTTACCGCCAAAGTACAAGCGCTTACCGAAAAATACGCAATCACCTATGCCAATGTGGTAGAAGAGATTCACCAAACCGAAAGTGAACTATCATCATTGATCGATGACCTTACGGGCAACGATTACGACTTGAAAGGCCTCAGCGAGTTTAAATCATTATTAAAAGGTGAATAAAATGGCTGAGAAAAAGAATTTACCTGAGATTCGGTTTAATGGGTTTAGTGAGCAGTGGGAAGCGAATGAGTTCTCATTAATGGTTACAAGAATATCTTCCATAAGCGGGAAAGTTGGACTTCCAAGAGTTGAATATGAAGACATTATATCGGGCAAAGGTGAACTGAATAAAAATATTTATCAGAAAGACAGTTCTAAAATAGGAATTGAATTTGATAATGGAGATGTCCTTTATGGAAAATTGCGACCATACCTTAAAAACTGGCTTTTATCAAGCTTTAATGGTATTGCAGTAGGTGATTTTTGGGTTTTAAGAGCAATTGAGATAAATAGTAAATTCATTTATTATTTGATTCAAACATCTACGTATGAAACAGCAGCAAATCAATCAACTGGAACAAAAATGCCTCGTTCTGATTGGAACGTTGTATCTAAAACAGAGTTTTTTATCCCAAAAATAAAAAAAGAACAATCCCAAATCGGCACATATTTCCAACACCTTGACCACCTTATCACCCTTCAACAGTCGAAGTACGACAAGCTGGTCAATGTAAAAAAAGCGATGCTCGAAAAAATGTTCCCGAAAGAGGGAGCCGATGTTCCCGAAATCCGTTTCAAGGGATTTAACGGGGCTTGGGAAGAACGGAAATTTGGAAAATGTGTGCTAATTCAAAGAGGAGGTTCCCCTAGACCGATTGAAAATTTTATGACAGACGATGAAAATGGTATTAATTGGATAAAAATAGGAGATGTAGCAATAGGATCAAGATATATTACTAAAACGAAAGAAAAAATAATTTCAGAAGGTGAAAAGCACTCCAGGAAAGTACAAAAAGGTGATTTGATATTATCTAATTCTATGAGCTTTGGAAGACCTTATATAATGGCAATAGATGGTTGCATTCACGATGGTTGGTTATTGATTCGGGATGAGAAAAAAATGTTTGATCTTGAGTATTTATTACAATTATTATCTTCAGATTACATGCTTAATCAATATAGAGCATTAGCATCAGGAGGAGTCGTTATTAACTTAAATAGTGAGCTAGTTCAATCAACAAATGTATTAATTCCCAATAAGGATGAACAACATAAAATCGGCTACTTTTTCACCCATCTCGACCACCTCCTCACCCTTCATCAGCAAGAGTTAGAGAAATTGAAGAATATTAAAAAAGCCTGTCTCGAAAAGATGTTTGTGTAACCAACCATTGAAATAAAAGAGTTTAAAGAAAATGTCATTTACAAAAGAATCCGAATTTGAAGAAGCTTTAATAGCGATCCTCGCACAAAAAGGTTGGGATAATGTGGTTTTAAAGAATCCTACCGAAGAAGATTTGCTTCAGAACTGGGCACAGATACTATTCGAAAACAATCGTGGCATCGACCGGCTGAACGATTACCCGCTGACAGACGGTGAAATGCAACAAATACTGGAGCAGATTACCAATCTGAGAACTCCACTCAAACTAAATGGTTTTATTAATGGTAAAACGGTTTCCATAACCCGCGATAATCCTGCCGATACCCTGCATTTTGGTATGGAAGTTAGTCTGAAAATATACGACCGTCGCGAGATAGCCGCCGGTCAAAGCCGTTATCAGATTGCACAACAGCCAAAATTCAGGAGCAAATCAAAAATACTGAACGACCGTCGTGGCGATATCATGCTCCTGATCAACGGCATGCCTGTGATACATGTCGAGCTAAAAAAAAGCGGAGTATCTGTTAGCCAGGCCTACAATCAAATTGAAAAATATTCGGATGAAGGGATCTTCACCGGTTTATTTTCGCTGGTTCAGATTTTTGTTGCCATGGAGCCAAACGAAACAGTGTACTTTGCCAATCCTGGTCCCGATGGTAAGTTTAATAAAGACTTTTATTTTCATTGGGCCGATGTTGAGAATGAACCCAAAAACCAATGGGAATATATTGCTTCCTGGCTGCTCTCCATACCCATGGCACATCAGCTAATTGGTTTCTATACCGTTGCCGACAATTCAGACGGTATGCTTAAGGTAATGCGCAGCTACCAATATTATGCAGCCAATGCCATCAGCGACAAGGTATCGAAGACCGATTGGAAAATTAAACATTTATTGGGCGGTTATATTTGGCATACCACAGGTTCCGGAAAGACAATGACCAGTTTTAAGTCGGCACAATTGATTGCAAATTCGAAAGATGCCGATAAAGTGATTTTTTTAATGGACAGAATCGAGCTCGGCACACAGTCGTTGCGCGAATACCAGGGTTTTGCCGATGAGAATGAAGCGGTACAGGCAACCGAGAACACCGGTGTTTTAGTGACCAAACTAAAAAGCGCAGATCCTGCAAATACTTTGATCGTCACCTCCATCCAGAAGATGAGCAACATTAAAGATGAAGACGAGGGGCTTAAATCTGACGATATTCAGCTAATCAATTCGAAAAGGATCGTATTTATTGTAGATGAAGCCCACCGGTCAACATTTGGCGATATGCTTCGGACAATAAAAGAGACATTCCCTGCTGCCATGTTTTTTGGTTTTACCGGCACACCGATTCAGAAAGAAAACCAAAAGGAGATGAACACAACTTCCACGGTGTTCGGCAACGAATTGCACCGCTACAGCATCGCAGATGGAATTCGTGATAAAAATGTATTGGGCTTCGATCCATATAAAGTATTAACATATAGAGATAAGGATTTAAGGATCGCGGTTGCCCTGAAAAAAGCCATGGCAAACGACGAAAGTGAGGCATTTGCTGATCCCGTGAAAAAAGAGATCTTCAATAAATACATGAAGCAGGTGAAAATGGCCGGATATACTGACGAAGCCGGAAACTACGTAAAAGGGATTGAAGATTATTTGACTAAATCGCAATATGATCGGGCAGAACACCGCGAAAAAGTGGTAGAAGATATATTGGATAATTGGTTGACACTTAGCCAAAACGGAAAGTTCAACGCCCTATTTGCAACAAGTAGCATATCGGAAGCCATCGAGTATTACAGGTTGATAAAAGATAAAAATCCAGAATTGAAAATCACTACCCTGTTTGATCCAAATATTGATAACAATGGCAGTGTAAAATTCAAAGAAGAGGGACTGGTAGAAATTATGGAGGACTATAACCATCGTTACGGACAGGATTTTGTGCTCGCGAATCACTCAAAATTCAAGAAAGATATTGCGGCAAGGCTTGCGCATAAAGAACCCTATATCCGGATAGAAAGAACGCCGGAGAAACAACTCGACCTGTTGATTGTGGTAGATCAGATGCTCACAGGTTTCGATTCGAAGTGGCTAAATACCTTGTACCTGGATAAGGTGCTCAAATATGAAAATGTCATTCAGGCCTTTTCCAGAACAAACCGTTTATTTGGACCCGACAAACCTTTTGGAACCATTCGTTATTACCGGCAACCACACACGATGGAGCAAAATATCTATAAAGCGGTCAAGCTTTACTCCGGCGATAGGCCAATGGGATTATTTGTTGACCAACTCGAATCGAACTTAAATAAGTTGAATTCGATTTATGATGATATCTGTGAGTTGTTCAACCGTGCAGAAGTTCAAAATTTTGAAAAGTTACCGGAAGATCTTTCGGAACGTGGCCAATTTGCCAAACTTTTTAAAGAGTTTAATAGCTATTTAGAAGCGGCAAAGATTCAAGGCTTTAAATGGAGCGAATTAAAATATGAGTTTGGCAAAGGGAAGCAAAAGTCAGAAGTTGAGATGAAATTTGATGAAAATACTTTCCTTATTTTGGTTCTTCGTTACAAAGAGCTGTTTAACGGCGGTAGCGGAACTAGTGGCTCGGAGGATGTTCCTTTTGAAATTGATGGCTATTTAACTCAAATAGACACAGGTGTTATTGATGCGAATTACATGAATTCTCGTTTCGAAAAATATTTAAAAGCACTAAAACAAGACGGGATCAGTGGCGAACAAATTCAACGGACCTTGGATGAGTTACATAAATCATTTGCATCGCTTACTCAGGAAGAACAAAAGTATGCCAATATTTTGCTACACGATATACAGAGTGGAAATGTATCGCTCGATAGAGTGCATACCTTAAAGGAAGATATCGTGGTGTATCAACGTAAAGCGAAGGATGCAGAGATTAATCTTATTTCAAGCCTTTTGGGATTAGATGAAGTCAAGCTCCGAAAGATGATGAATGCCGGTATAACAGAATCGAATATTAATGACTATGGCCGCTTTGATGAGCTAAAGAACACGGTTGACAGAAACAAGGCAAAGGAATATTTTGAAAAGCTGGAGGGAACAACCATAGCTGCATTCAGGGTAAACATCAAAGTTCAAAAACTTCTTCAAGATTTTATCATCAGCGGTAGGCTTGATATCTAGGTTTTCACCCGCTCGGGCGGACGTGTCGTCCGTCCGTTGCAAGCCTTTGCCAATAATAGTTAATTTGCATTTTAGTAGAAAGTGGTAATACCAGCAGCCACCCCCAGAAATGAAAGCGCTACCATGGGCCAGCCAGTGGGCTGGTATACCTCTGGCCCATACTCCGCTATTCCTGACATAAAACGCAACGATGGCGCGGACATGCTGTCCGTGCTCACCTAGCTAACAAAATAGCCATTCACAAAAAAGGAACCCCGCCGAAGCAGGATTCCCCATTCAAGTGTAACCCAAAAAACGGCATCTAGGCCTTTTCCATCAAAATTTCCAAAACCGTCAGCTCGCCGTTAACCACGCTTACAGTTTTGGTAGTATTGTTAAAGCCCGGCTTGGAGGCTGTAACTATATAGTTTCCATCGGCAAGGCCCTTGTAGTAGCTACCGCCGCCCTCCGCAGTTTTCTTCACACATTTTTTCTCCTTTGCCCATCCAACCAGCGTTAGCATTCACGTTAGCCTCCGGTTCGCCGGTTTGGCTGGTGGTCTGAATTCGTAAGGCTCAGCCGGAGGCCGTTCCCGCCTCAATCCCACCTTGCGCAGCCTTCTTTGTATTCGTTGCTAAAAGGCCCTGTGGGTTGCTGGTTGCGATACCATCTTCCACAAGAGGTATTATCTTATCCCAGTTGGTAACCAGCGTTTTTTTAAACAAGGTTTAAGCCCAGCTTAGTAGGCATTTGCTGCCCTCGCTCCGCATCAATTCTTTCCCTTGTGCTTACAAGCCGCTACCAAAGCTCCCCACATTGGAGCTTTGGCAAGCTGCTTATCATTTCATCCCGTTACTCCGTAGGTATCCAGCGCCAACCCAGGTTGTTGTTGGGCGCCCTCGGGCGCTAATCCCACCTGGCAACTACTCACCAACTTGGTATCCTGAGGCTCGTTTAAGGATCACTTTCGGAATAGTTAACCAGGCTCTCTCATCGCGCTCGTAGTTTATTCCCTCGTTGCTGGTCATAGGCCACCAACCCTACGGCTAATATCCATAGCCTGTGCTGATAAGGGTAAGCCCTCAGCTGCTTCTTGGCCAGTTGTATCTGCCGCTTTATATCGATTCCTTGCTGCACCTGTAACTGTTGCAAATTTGGGTGTTGGCAGCCTTTATAGGCCCGCAAGGGTAGGTTCCAACGTTGGGCATCAGAGGTCGTAATGGTCGGCATTAGCGTCCCAAAAAACGTAAACCCCCCGCCACGCGACATTTTTTCATACCCTTCCTGGTAGTTTTTCATAGATTTACGAAATTTAATTGGTTAAACATAATAGCTATAAAAATCAGTAATCTGTAAACGGTTATAATCTTATCTATAAATGCAAGTTAAGGCAGGTTTTTATAAAATACCAAAGAATCTTAGTCAATTTTTTAATTGGGCAACAAAATCCTCCAAAAAATCGCTTCCGAAAAACACCGTTGAGATGCCTCCGAAAACCACTGTTGATGATGCCTTCGAAAACACTGTTGAGATTGCACTTCGAACCACTGTTGAGAATGCTTTCCGAATCCACTGCTTGAGATGCCTTCCTAACACTTTTGGAGATGCTTCCCGAACCCACTGTTGAGATGCTTCCTAAAACACTGTTGAGATGCTTTCCAACCACTGTTGAGAGCCTTCCAAACACTGTTAGCTGCCTTCCGAACCACTGTTGAAGATGCTTCCGCAACATTGTTGAGATGCCCCAGCTTGCGCCGACATTTTTTCCCCGCTCGGCGGGAGTGTCGTCTGTCCGTTGCAAGCCTTTGCCAAATAATTAGTTAATTTGCTATTTTAGTAGAAAGTGTTAATTACCAGCAGTCCACACCAGGCTGGGCGCGGGACGCTTCCCTCGTCCGTGGCCCAACCTACAACTGCAATACATATAAATCTTAAACATCCAGACTGAAAGAGGTAATTACCGCTGCCTTACCATATAAATCGCTCAAAGCGTCTACCATGGGCCAAGCCAGGTGGCTGGTATACCTCTGGCCCATTACTCCCGCTAGTCCTGGACATAAAACGCAAACGGATGGCGCGGGACATGCTGTCCGTTGCTTCACCTAGCTAACAAAAATAGTTATTCAAAAAAGGAACCCCCGGCCGAAGCAGGATTCCCCCATTCAAGTGCTAACACCCCAAAACAAGGCATTTACGATGTCTCCATTAAAATTCCAAAACCGTGAGCTCGCCGTTAAACCACGCTTTACCAGGTTTTGGTAAATCTTCCCTTTTTTT
>JGI20225J20221_1000219_pt2 | contig 10513 bp, 7 predicted proteins | sample BioMet4_FD_20221 | JGI IMG/M metagenome (IMG submission 20221) | reverse complement strand
GGAACTATAACTGCATAATCAACCATGTCTGGATTACCTTTCAAGAAATAACGAACTGCCTATTTCATCAATGATATCGCTTTGATAGCGTATCAAGTTTGCCGTTTCCCAGAGGGCCTAACACATTATGTGCCGCAAACTCTATAGCTTGTATCAGTGCAGTTGGCAATTGAGTGGAGCTTTCGCCTTGAAAATAGGCTCTACCTCAAAGACGGGGGCATAGCGCCTCGACAAAAAATGGGCATACCCAGCAAAGAGAAGTGGGTTCCATGCCATACGCCACTATTTTGCCGTTAGTCTGGTCAAATCGCAGAAGGCCGACATAACCGACATACAGCAGCTTTTGGGCCACCAGAGGCCCACCACTACGGATATTTACCTGCGTAGCGTTACCCCTAACCTTGACCGCTTAGCTGGGGTCATTGAAGGGGCGGTTAAGTCGGTAGCTGTCCATGGGAGCGAGGCTGAGGCCGAAGGGTAGGCTTAGTTGCACCAGTAGAAAGGGCGGGTTGCTTTGCGGCAGCCCCCCTTTTCTTGGGTTAATAACTGATGATTGGGTGGGGCTGGCGGAAAAATCGACATGTTTGCCGTTTCAGGAGTGCCCATGAGTTGCTAAGTTTGATATGTCTGACAGTGGGCAACTTATTTTAGGAGATTTATTTGTTGATTGAGTTATATGATCAGGCCATATAAATTAAAATGTTAAGTTTTGCCGGTTGGTTATTGTGGTGGAATGCATGTAGAATTGGGTTGTTGTTAATAATTTTCGCTTGATAAATATTTCTCCTTGTCTATATTTACTATGCAAGTGAGTTTGATACTGTTTGAGAGTGTCCTTGTGTTCTATGATTTGAAAAATAATAAAAAGTGCCTGATGAAGGCTTGTAAATCATACTTGCGGGAGGAAAAAATTTTGAGCGTATCTCTTATAGATATTAAAATTGGCAATATAGACGCAAAAAATGAAATTCTTACTTTTGATTCTTTTTCTAAAGACGGAAAATCTTCTTTTTCAAACTCCTTTTATACTATAGATCAAATGTTTATAGACTCGTTTGTTGAAGGGCACTCTTACTTTGTGACAGGATTGAAGGGAAGTGGAAAGACATCAATACTAAGGTACATTGACTCAATTGTTTCAAAAAATAATCATTGTGTAGAATATGTTCTATTCAAAAGTGACGTTAAGGAAGAAGATCGTGAGCAATTCTCGAAAAATAGTATCGCAATTGTTGGTGATGGAGAGTTTGCTACAGGAAATGATTATGAAAGCGTTATAAATATATTTTTGCATCGAATTATATGTGCTGCGGCTGTAAAAAATAGAATATTTAAGGATAATGATGAATTTAAGAAGTATCAGAAGTTACTTAGGCTTGAAGGTGAAGGTGAATTTTCCGCGATTCGAAGATTTCTCCCAAGGCTTTCCAAGGGAACTCTGAAGTTAGCCGCTGGGGTAAGTTTTATCAAAGCTGAATTTGGTGCGGAGTTTGAAGGGCGCGCGGTTTCGGAAGCTTCTGTACCTGTTAATTATTTAACTGGAAAAGTGCAGGAAGTCTTCGAATCGTTAAAGGTTGACTCGAAAAGAAAGATATACATTCTTATTGACGAGCTGGAAGCCGCGTTCCGAAACACGGTGCAGTATAAAAGAGATTGTTGCATAATCAGGGATTTTATTGTTGAAATTGATAGAATTAATAGGACGTCAAGGTGCAACAATCTCAATGTAGTTGTATTAGCGTGTCTGCGCACGGAAGTAATTAGAAGTATTGATGCTGCGGGCAAAGAAATAAACAAAATGGTATTTGATTTTGGACATCAAATTTCTTGGCATGATAAGGGTGGAGGGAAGAGGCATCCGCTCATCTCGCTGATATGTAAAAAAATTCGGGCTGCGTATCAATTGGCCGATAGGGGGAGGGAATGTAGCGGCGATGATGAGGATATTCTTTTGCAATTTTTCCCCCCAACTGTAAACGACATTGAAATTGAAAGATATCTGTTGAATAATTCTTGGTATCGTCCTCGCGATTTAGTAAGGATGCTTATGCTTATACAAAAAAAATACCCAAAGAGTACTTCATTTCAGGCCACAGCATTTGAAGGAATAAGGAAAGATTACTCACGGGAATCTTGGGAGGAGATTACTGAGGAGTTGTTGGCTGGATATTCAAAGGGGGCAATTGTCGGAGTTCGGGAAGTCTTGCTTGGATTTCGACCATATTTCTCAGTAGCAGATTTTGAAAAACGTTGTAATACAAAGAAGAATGAAAGTAAAAATGTTGCAGAGCTAATTGGTAAACATACTCCTCTTGATGTTCTAAAAGATTTATATCGTGTTGGAGCTATTGGAAATAGTTTTTGCAGCACAAAGAAAGGTTTTGCATTTCGTGGAGATGATGACTTTGTCGACAATGCAGAAGTTATGGTGCATTACGCACTGCGAAGAGAGTTGAGTATCGAGTCGTAATTGTATTTGGGGTTCTTTAGCTAAAGACAATGCAAAATGAAATCCCTTTTTGATTTTGCAATTTTGAAAATGAAATTGCGTAAACTTGGCACAGAGTGACAACATATTTTCCCCACAGATCTCCCAAAAGTATGTACGCCGGTATGCACGCCACCCCGCGCCGACCCGAATTTCACCCCGCTAGAACGCAAAAACGGCGAGTTACCTTTGACAGTAACTCGCCGTTTTACTTACGTATGTGGCGGAGAGGGAGAGATTTGAACTCTCGATACAGGTTTAAGCCCGTATACTCGCTTAGCAGTCGATTCATTTGATTTTGTGGCAGATAATGATTTCAGATAGTTGTAATCATTTTAGTGCTATATTTTCATCCAGCATCATGCAGATACATACCGATAAATCGCAAAAGTATGTATGTGGTATGTCGAGTTCACTACAGAACCCGTTTGTCGTAAGAATGGGCGTTATGTGCTCTCAACCCGTCTGCTGTTAAAGCTGTCATCGTACACCAGCAAGAGGTCATCGTCTAACATAGTCAGCAGGAAATCGTACAGATCCAAAAACAGCCTGTCTGGCCCAGAATCACCTTCTTGCCCTTGTTCCCCCTCATCGCCCCCCAAAGCCAGAGATACTGCAATATCAGCATTGCACAGGGTCGGGACGGCACTATCCCACCCATCAGGCAAAGCAAAGAAACCCCGCACAAACTCGCATTTTAGGCAACGGGCCGCATTGCCCGCATCAATGGCATCAAGAAGGCGATTGCTGCTGTCAATTGTGCCAACTATGTACACGGACACCAGCGGTTCGCGTTCATAAAGACCTCGGCACTCAGTGACCCACCCGGATAGCGCAGGAATGTAGTTAGGCGTATCGGGCTGGCTGGCATGAACAACGTCCAAAAAAACTTGAACTTCAGGAAATCTGTCGTGGACAGCATCTGCCGCTGCATTGCCAATGTCCCCGATTCCAATGAAAGCAATGCGCCGATGGTGGTGGAGCTGATTGTCGCCCTGCGCTTTAGCCACGTGGGCCAGTTTGGTGGTAATGGATGCCTCTAGCTCCTTGATGCAAGCGAGGACTGNGTTTGACTGNAATGAACTTTCCATGCNNATACNCTCCTTTCTNATTGATGTNNTANTAAACTGANANANTACAATTTTCTGTTACTACNAGATCNATNATATNNATNTATATTGACANNATTNNANNTNTNTGATANAATAATNNTGGCNCAAGCNATANCCACAAGAAGCCATTCGTNNNNTNCGAATGGCTTCTTTTTTATCATTANTAAAANNGTTGGAGATTTAAATGAGNTACTCTAAGGANATGTGCGTATTTCTGCTGTCAAACCCGCAGNTGATTGAGGAAGACTCATTGACAGAACATGTAGAGGCCACGGTCTTTAAGGCTATCAATGCGGCCATTTCAAATCGCCTGGGCGAACGCTCGCCGTGGCGCACCCGATTCGGACTGGTGGTGGAGGATGAAGACGGCAACGATGATACCGTATTTGCGCCACTGGATTGGCCNACAAAGCCGGGTCATGCCGATTTGGCTGTNTTCAGNCTGGCGGAGACTGACCCCAACGCGAACAACTATTGGCTCGGCAGCGCTCTTGGCCTTAACGGTTGCAGCATGGCTTTCGAATTATGGATCGACGGCAGACCGGCAGGCCCATCCCGATACAAGGTCAAGCAGCGCATGGAGTCCTTTCTGGTAGAAACTGAGTCCCTTAAAAAGGCCGGTTTCCACTATTCGAAGCGGGGTACACTTACCCTTCCCTTTGCCCTCGACCCGGTTGTGGTTGCCAAAGAATTTCCCGACTTAAAGAAATCGCTGGAACCTCTGACCACCGCTCTTGAAACAGTGCTCAAGCTGATGCCCGTTTTTGACAAGCTGGTGAAGGAGCTTTTGCCGAAGCAGCCAGCCCCAAAATAGTTCATAAGCAGAATGCGCCCTCATGAAAATGGGGGCGCTATTTTTTGAGAAAAATTTTTTTCAAAAAAAGGGCCGAAAATCGCAAGCCGAAACCAGCTTACCTAAGACGCAAAACATCTGCATCGCGCAGCGAAAACATGAAGAGATCGGCAGTCGCACGCTCATAAGTGAACGGTACATATGCGTGAAAAACGAAAAACTCGCCTCAAAACATGCTCTAGACGCTTAAAGTAGCCCTTTTAAGCTAAGAACAGAAAAAAGTGTGGTGAGTGTTGAAAATTGACATCCAGCACTGAGGTGTCAAGTCAAGCAGTTTTTTCATGAAGTGTCTGTTGGGAGCGTACGTGGGTACCCCTTCTTCGTGGTGTCCTTGCCAACACCCGAGGTAAGTCATGAAAGGCCAAAAGAAAGCTTTAGTTGTTCTCCAAGGAGGGGCACTAACTTTTATCAAGCGGTGGGTTCGTCCGAAACAGAGGGGTAAGCGTAAGAAGCAGTCAAAAGTATTGAAGCTTTACCTGCGAAGAACGCGAACTATAAAGAGTCTTATACGCACTTTTAATTCTTTTAAATGCAATAATCAGTGGTTTATAAGTCTAATTATCCCAAAGCAATTAGGCATTAGTGACAATAATAACGCAAAAACAAAACTACTATTGTATGAAAAGTTTGTTGATAAACTGCTATATAGATGCAAAAAAGAGCATATGAAATGCCGATTTATTAAAAAAATAGAGTGGAAACCTAAAGCTGGTATACATTTTCACCTGATTGGTAGCTTTTCTAAGAAGCTTTCTCTGGAAGCGGTAAACGAGTTAATTCGTGATCTGTGGGCAAAGACTATTTGTATTACGGATAAATTATTAATACGGAAGGCGGCTAAAACAGTAAAATTTAAGGAATGTCATTATACCTACCTGACTAAGGAAAGTAAGCGGCGCAATGATATGCATTGCTTGGAAATAATAGGTAGTTGCAATATGTATGGGTTTATTAATAAAAAGCATTTTAAATTCTATGGAAAAATATATCTAGAGCTTGATGAATGGCAATTAGATCAGTTTTTCTTTCTTATTTTAGAGTATCTAAAAGATAATGATAGAAGCAAGTATAGTTATGTTCGGCAGATGGAGCGCACTGTAGGCATGCTAAGCTTCATTCCGCATAAGAAGATTATTGAATTTTATAATGATGTAACTGCAAATTAAAGATGGACGACTGTCTAACGTATGTTCAGCTAGCAGACATATTGCAAATTAAAGTTTCAACAATGCGTAACGTGTGGCGCGAGTATCCGCACTTCTTTATTACTGAAACATCGCGCAAGTCTGGAAACCTCAAGGGGGCCAGATTTAGCAAAGACGATGTATTAAACTTCTTGAAGAATAATTCGGAGAAAAGCAATGGCAATACGCGAATTACAACGGCAGAACGGGACAGTCTTTCAGGCGTACTTCAAGCTGAAGGGCGTGCAGTACAACAAGATCTGTTACACCAAAAAGGAAGCAAGGGAGTGGGAGGCAGCAACAAAGATAGATCTAAAGCAGCAGCGCAGTCCAGAACAAAGTATGATGTATCTCCGCGCTAGTGCAGTGTATCTTGAAGATTGTGATGCACGCATGGCTGGCAACACCTTCAACGAGAAGAAGCGGCACTTGCAGGAATTTTCCGACTACCTTGGTAGGGATAGGCCGATGGAGGCAATAACCACCGCCATAGCCAGAAAATTCCTACTTGAAAGCAAGGAAACTCATGGCAACAAGGCGGCCAACCGTAGGCTCCGAACCCTAAAAGCATTATGGAACTGGCACCGAGGCATGGTTCCAGTCAATCCGTGGCGGGGCATCCCGCCCTTTGCAGAAGAAGAATACGTTAAACACGTTCCCAGTGCTGACGATCTTAACAGGGTGTTGGCTGCCGCTGAGCCATGGGAGGCCTCCCTTTTGACCGTGCTGCTGTGTACCGGGGCTAGGGTCGGGGAGGTGCTCAAAGCTGCGCTGGGATGACGTATCAGCCCATGCCGTGCAGCTATGGACGCAAAAGCGGAAGGGCGGTTCAAAACAACGCCGTCTGGTGCCCCTTTCTGGCAAGCTGCAAGCCATATTGGATGAGCAGAGGCCAGTAACGGGCAATATGGGCTTTGTGTTCATTAACCCGGTGACTCAGGCCCCATACTCCATGCGCCAGCCGTCAATGAAGCTGATGCTGAAACGGCTTTGCGAGAAGGCAGGGGTAGCCCCATTCGGGTTCCACGCAATTAGGCACTATTTTGCCGTTTGTCTGGTCAAATCGCAAAAGGCCGACATAACTGACATACAGCAGCTTTTGGGCCACCAGAGGCCCACCACGACGGATATTTACCTGCGTAGCGTTGCCCCCAACCTTGAACGCTTAGCCGGGGTCATTGAAGGGGTGGTTGGGGATGTAGCTATCCACGGTGACGGGGCTGAGGCAGAAGGGTAGGATTGGCTGTATCAGTAGAAAGAGCGGGTTGCTTTACGGCAACCCGCCCTTTTGGTTTCAATTGTGATGGTGGATGGGGGCTAGCCATAACAAATACCAGTTGGGGCAAGATTTGTCTCAACGGTCTCATGCCGCTGGTACATTATGAAGCTAGTAGTTTAATTTGGCTATCTTCATAATATAATCTGTTAAAAATTTGTCGTATTTTGAAAAGTTAGATTTTTGCCACTGTGAGCATAGATAATGACCGCCAATTTTGACTTTCTTCCAGTATCTTGGGTGTCCTTTTTTGTCTGTGGTTTTTTCAATATCATCAACGACTAATGGGTAGCTAATTTTAAAAATTTTACTGCAATAATCTTTATTGTAAAGATTGTGTAATTCATCTAGCGGTATTATTCCGTTATTAAACATTTTCTCAAATGTTTCTTTAACAAAATCTTGAATGCTCTGATTTTCTGTTGTGTTTCTTCTTAGCGAAAATACAATCTCCTTAATTGTAATAGTATTATTTGCGTCATTTTGTGTGTCCTTATCTGTTGTTAAATTTTGCAATATAGGAATAATTTCGTTATCATCTGTTATAATAGACTCTGGCTTGCCTGAAGCTATATTTTTAAACATTTTGAGTTCGCTCTCTATTGTTTCACGGATTTTAATGTATAACGATTCACAATGTGACTTTAGTTTTTGGTGGAATTTATTATGAATATCTAAAAAGCCGGACCTATTCATAAATTCATTGATTTTGCGGATCCTATCGGGGTAATCTTTTAAGTATTCCTCAAGGTTCATATCTCGCTTTTGTTGATTTGCCTCTTTTGCAACAATCAAAATATTTCCGTATACATGTAGTCCGCATCTCTCCCTGTTAAAAGGAATAATGTGATCCATTACACCATATTTTGTTATGTCCACCCCAGTGTATGGGCACTTATTTTCAAAAAAATCAGTAGTCAATTTTCTAAATTCTGGATTAAATAAATTAAATTGTTTTGAGAACTGATATAAAAACGTCCTTACTGCGCTATTTTGAGCATCACCATATTCATAACCCACAACCCACCTCCAATTTTTAGTATACTACCTACTTCAAATTATATAATACATCTTTTTAAAAGTGTGTGGCATGGAGAAAATGCTATGCCAATGGTGATAAAATATTCTTTGTGGCTTTAACTGTGTCATAATTAATATTGTTGCAGTTGTCATTACTGTCAACGAATTAATTTAAAATTTCCCCCATAGATCCCCCAAAAGTATGTATGGCGGTATGTACGCCTCCCCGCGCTGGCCCGAATTTTGCCCCATTCAGACGCAAAAACGGCGAGTTACCTTTAACAGTAACTCGCCGTTTTACTTGCGTATGTGGCGGAGAGGGAGGGATTTGAACCCTCGATACAGGTTTAAGCCCGTATACTCGCTTAGCAGGCGAGCTCCTTCGGCCGGCTCGGACACCTCTCCGCGTGCATCAGGTCTGCCAGATAGCTAACCCAAATGCAGAAAAGCAAGCTAGCCCAGACAGGGGCACCTGTCAAGAATGTTCTGCCGTATATGCGTAAATGTTCTTTATCCAAGCCTGACCAGCAAGAGCATCCACACATTGACCATGCCCGCGCCTTGGCGTAATTTTATGGACTACCCATTAAATGGAACTATTGGAGCGCATTATGGCCCCCGAAAAAGATACGATGCCCGCCGCCCCTCTGGCAGCAGAAGGCGAACCCACTGGCGAAGCAGCAAAAGTCGGTCTCGACTTTATCCGCACCCGCATTACCGAAGACAACGCCTCGGGCCGTTTTGGCGGCCTCGTGCACACGCGTTTTCCCCCTGAGCCAAACGGGTATCTGCATCTGGGGCATGCCAAATCCATCTGCCTCAACTTTGGCGTTGCCAAAGAATTTGGCGGCCAGTGCAACCTGCGCTTTGACGATACCAACCCCACCAAGGAAGAGACGGAATACGTCGATTCCATCCGCGAAGACGTGCATTGGCTCGGCGGGGTGTGGGACGACCGCGAATTTTACGCTTCCGACTACTTCGAAAAGCTCTATACCTACGCCGAGCAGCTCATCAGCATGGGCAAGGCCTATGTGGACGACCTCTCGGCCGAAGAGATACGCGAGTACCGAGGCACGCTGACCCAGCCCGGCCGCGAGAGCCCCTGTCGCAACCGTAGCGTGGAGGAAAACCTCGACCTGTTCCGGCGCATGCGCGCGGGCGAATTTGCCGATGGTCAAAAGGTACTGCGCGCCAAGATCGACATGGCCTCGCCCAATGTGGTCATGCGCGACCCCACGCTGTACCGCATCCGCCATGCAGAGCACCACCGCACAGGCAACAAGTGGTGCATCTACCCCATGTACGACTACACGCACTGCCTGTCAGACTCTATCGAGGGCATCACCCACTCGCTGTGCACGCTTGAATTTATCAACAACCGCGAGCTGTACGACTGGGTGCTAGAAACCCTGGGCGCGTACCGCCCGCAGCAGATCGAATTTGCGCGCCTCAACGTCACCTACACGGTGCTGTCAAAGCGCAAGCTCATCCAGCTGGTCAAGGAAGGCCACGTCACAGGCTGGGACGATCCCCGCATGCCCACCCTGAGCGGCATGCGCCGCCGGGGCATTCCGCCGGAGGCCCTGCGCGAGTTTTGCGCCCGCATCGGTCTTGCCCGCGCTGATTCCACCGTGGATTACTCCATGCTCGAATTTTGCGTGCGCGAATACCTCAACGATCACACCCCCCGCGTCATGGCCGTGCTGGACCCGGTGAAGGTGGTGATTGAAAATTATCCCGAAGGGCAGGTAGAAGAGTTCGACATGCCCTACCACCCCGAGGATGCCTCGTTTGGCAGCCGCAAAGTTCCGTTTTCGCGCGAGCTGTATATCGACAGGGACGACTTTCGCCTTGAGCCGCCCAAAAAGTACCACCGGCTGGCTCCCGGTGCGGAAGTGCGCCTGCGCTACGCCTATTTTATCACCTGCCGCGAGGCCGTGCTGGACGAAGCTGGCAATGTGGTCGAGCTGCGCTGCGTATACGATCCCGCAAGCAAGGGCGGGCAGAGCCCCGATGGCCGCAAGGTCAAGGGAACCATCCACTGGGTCTCGGCGGCGCACGCCGTGCCCGCCGAGGTGCGGCTGTACGAGCAGCTTTTCGCGGCGGAAAACCCCAATGCCGCCGTCGACGGCAAGACCTTTCTGGACTACCTTAACCCCGACTCGCTCAAGGTTGTGCAGGCCCAGCTTGAACCGGCGCTGGCAACCTTTAAGGCTGGCGACAAGATGCAGTTTGAACGCCTTGGCTACTTCTGCAAGGACAAGGACAGCACCGATGCGCGGCCCGTGTTTAACCGTACCACAACCCTGCGCGACACTTGGGCCAAGCTGGAAAAAAAGGGCGCGTAGCTTTTTGGGGCAAAAAAATTGAGGTTTGATCGGCATTTTGCCGCATGACGCGCTTGACAGTCGCCGGGGCTGTCGCTATATTCCGCGTCTCTACGGGTCGTTAACTCAGTAGGTAGAGTATCTGCCTTTTAAGCAGAGAGTCGCAGGTTCGATCCCCGCACGACCCACCAAATTTTCTTCTCATAAAGCCCCGCAAAGCCCTAACAGCCTTGCGGGGCTTAGTTTTTTG
>JGI20225J20221_1003143_pt1 | contig 10530 bp, 5 predicted proteins | sample BioMet4_FD_20221 | JGI IMG/M metagenome (IMG submission 20221) | reverse complement strand
CCACGAGGGTTAGGGTTAGTTTGGTAAAACGCGCGCCCATGTCGCGCACGGCGAGGATCAGCTCCGACCAATCGTCCGGGCCCATCCGCTGGGCCGTGCGGCCGAAGACGTCGATCATCGTTCCGTCCTCGCCATAGTTGATGCCTAACCCGTCGCCGAAGTCCGAGAAAAAGGAATAGCCGTAGCGGCCATCCATCACTTTTTCGGTCTCGGGGCAGGCCATCGTCGCCCTGAGAATTCCCGCGAACTCTCCTTTTTCCGTCTGGTAGTTCTTCAAGCTCGAAATCCGCGCGCAGTCCGCGGTGGCCGCGTAGGTCGCCTTGGGAGTCTCGGCGCTTTGAGGCGCTTCAAAAATAGTTGTGTCCATCTTGATTTCCTGTGTTCTTTCTTAGCGTCAGGCGGGTATCCCGCTGCGATAGAGCGGGAGGGGTGACTGGCGCAATGTGCGCCACCTCCCTTATCCTGTTTCACCTTTTCTTGATGTCGGAGGCATCCCACAGCCTCTCGGATAAGTTACCCACGTCTAGGGGTGAACGCTTCTTAGCGGTTCGCCCTTAGACTTCATATTGGCGATGCCCCGTCCTTGCCAGTTCTCCCTTTCGCTGGCCCCTGGGCATCTAGTTGTTGTTGATCGCGGTCGTCTCTTCTTCGCTACTTTTTAGTAGGTTTCCCCCAATTGTTATGTGAACCCATTATAGGGAAGTTTTCAAGCCTGTCAAAAACGTGAAACCGTCGATTCTACGATAACAATGTAAATGTAAAATGAGGCTGAGTTCTAACCCGTTTTTGGATTTTTGTCCAAAAGTTGGCTTCAAAAATTTTCAGTACCACTACAACTAGTAATTCGCGCGCGCGAGGCCAAGGGATTTTTCGATGAATTTTGGCTTTCAAAAAGATTTACAAAAAAAATCGGTGATTTTCCCATCGAATGAAAGGGTAAGAATGGTATTGGGATGGTATAATTGCGAGGTCTAATTGATAAGCGCCAGTAAGGAGTCGTTTTTCCCGAGTTATGTCCTTTGACTTTAAGACCGCAAACGATGAGCAAAAAGTAGCAATCGCCCATACTGAAGGACCTCTTTTGATTATTGCCGGTCCTGGCACCGGAAAAACATTCACCCTCATTAAAAGGGCGATGTACCTCATTCAAGAGAAAGGGGTCAAGCCGGAAAACATTCTCATCGCAACCTTCACCGAGAAGGCCGCAAAGGAAATGCTGACTCGTTTTTCCAATGAGCTTTTGGAAGCGGGCGTCCGGATCAACGTCAACGACGTCTATGTCGGGACCTTCCATTCCATTTGCTTGCGCATCCTCAAAGAGAACATCGACTTTTCCTCGATTAAGAAGAACTTCCGTTTGATGGATGAATTCGATCAACAATACTTCATCTATCAGAACTTCTCATCCTTCCGCTCGGTCAAAGGCTTTGACACGGTCATTTCTATCGCTCAAAGCATTTGGGACCAAGCCGAGGAAATCGCTCATTACATTAATTCAGTCACCGAAGAATTGGTCGATCTGGACCAATTGGAAGTCAGCCAAATTCCGACTGCGAAAACGGTAGGGGAGTTAATCCGGATTTACGAAGACCTCCGAGTTAAGAACAATCTCCTTGATTTCTCGAGCATCCAAACGGAGACAATCGGAATGCTCCGAAGCCATCCTGATCTTCTTCAAAAGATTCAGGATAAAATCCGCTATTTGATGATTGACGAATACCAAGACACAAACTACGTTCAGGAACAACTCGTGTTTGAAATCGGGGCCAAGAGCCACAACATTTGTGTTGTCGGTGATGATGACCAGGGACTTTACCGTTTCCGGGGTGCGACCATCCGCAACATCCTCGAATTCCCGACCCATTTCCCGGAATGCCTGACCGTCAAACTGACGAAGAACTACCGCTCGGAGAAAGACATCGTCGATTTCTATAACCGGTGGATGGACCAGTCGGATTTCCCTCAGCCCTTTTTCACCTGGGGGAAGTACCGTTACGATAAGACGATCGTCCCTGTAAAAGAGCCTCAGGTCGACGCGAACACCGTCATTCGGGTTTCGGCGCAGGCGGAAGACAACAATTACAACCAGAAAATGGTCTCTTTCGTCAAGGGCCTCCTTTCATCGGGAAAAGTCTCGAACCCCAATCAGATAGCCTTTTTGTTCCGATCCGTCAAAAACCATCGAGTCAAGCAATTGGCCGATTATTTCGAAGCGAACGGCATCAATGTCTATTCGCCGCGTTCCGATATGTTCTTCGAGCGCGAAGAAATCATGCTTCTCATCGCCTCGCTGCTATTGATCTTCCCCCAGTATCTTCTCAAGATGGGCAATCCGGATATGCACATCGATGCCGACCTCTATGCCTATTACCAGAAGTGCATCAACCTGTTCGCCGAAAAACGCAAGAAGGGGAAGATCGATGACCTTTTTGGCTGGGTCAAAAATAAGGGGAACGAGCATCGTATCTTCCGGAGTTCGACCGACTACGCCTTTTCTTCGCTCGTCTACGAAATGCTCCAGTTCGAGCCTTTTGCGGGCATCGTCGACATTGATCTTAATAGTGGCGTTGCCGATAGCCGCCCGGCCCGCAACATTGCCATTTTCACGAACCTGTTGGTCAAATTCGAGTATCTCAACCGGATCAATGTCCTTCAATATGAGCACATCGATAGGGATTTGAAGCGCCTATTCAACCAGTATTTTCTTTTCTTGTTCAATGGCGGGATTGGCGAATACGAGGACGAATCGGAATACGCCCCGAGCGGCTGTGTTTCTTTTATGACCATCCATCAGTCGAAAGGGATGGAGTTCCCGATTGTGGTGGTAGGCTCTCTTTGGAGCATCCCGAAGAATCAGAACGATGAAGTGATTACAGAGATTGAGCACGACTATTACCACCGGCCAGCCTTTGAGCCCGCCGACCAAATCAAGTATTTCGATTTCTGGCGTCTTTTCTACACCGCCTTTTCTCGGGCTCAGAATCTCTTGGTTTTGACCTGCGAAGAAAAGAACGGCGGGATGAAAGAGCCCTCCGCGTACTTCGCCCCGGCTTATGCGGGATTGCCCACATCGACGGACCTAAGCAAATTCTCCTTCCAAAAAATCAAAAACACGAACATCAAGGAATCCTACGCTTTCACCTCGGACATCGCTCTTTACGAGAACTGCCCGATGCAATACAAATACTTCAAGGATCTTGGCATGAAGCCTGTCCGCTTAGGCGCCACTCTCTTCGGAACGCTGGTTCACGAGACCATTGAAGACGTCCATAGAGCCGCTATTCGCGGAGACGCCGCCTCGATTGACGAAAACGCGATCCAAGGCTGGCTGAATGCCAATTACGCGACCATTTCGCAGCGCGAGCATTATTATCTTGGAACGAACCAGCTCCAAACCGCTTACAACCAAGTGCTGGCCTATGCAGAGGCGAGAAAAGGGACTTGGGATAAGATTAAAGACTGTGAGGTTCCGATCAGCCTTGTGAAAGATGACTATATCCTCACAGGAAAAGTCGATTTGATTGAGGGCAAAGACAACGCTGTTGATGTGGTGGACTTCAAAACTGAGAAAAAGCCTAACATTTTTGAACAACCTGAAAAAGTAGAGAGGGTTAGGGAACAGCTCGAAGTCTATGCTTATATTTTGGAACAGCGTTATGGGGTGAAGGTCGGCCGAATGATTGCCTATTACACCAGCGAGACCGAGGGAAGTCCAACGATACCTTTTGAAAAAGATGAGAAGAAAATCAAGGAAACTATTGATGGATTTGATAGAATAGTTGGCAGCATAGAAAAACGCGAGTATTGCAGCTATAGCGAAGACCGAAAACTTTGCGACGAATGTGATATGAGGTCGCATTGTGATAAGCGGAGGAAAAACTAAAATGGCAGATGAAAAAGTTGAGCAAGAACAATTATTTGACCTTTCAGGCAGCGCTCATCCAATTATTAAAGGCTTCCCCGAACTTAGGTGGACGGGAAAGCATCCTTTTAAAATGACTGAATACTTCCCCGCCCAGCTTAAGGAGCGATATGGCACTCCTGACTCCAAGGGATGGATGAACAAAATTTTTTGGGGTGACAATCTTCAAGTCATGAGCCATTTGCTCCGCGATTATTCTGGGAAAATTGATCTCATTTATATTGACCCTCCATTTGATAGCAAAGCTGATTACAAAAAGAAAATTGAATTACGCGGCGAAAATGTAGAGAGCGATACTTCTGCATTTGAAGAAAAGCAATATGGCGATATTTGGACCAATGATGAATACCTCCAATTCATGTATGAAAGGCTGGTTCTTCTACGCGAACTTTTGTCGGACCATGGCTCGATTTATCTTCATTGCGATTGGCATAGATCACATCAACTTCGTTGTCTAATGGATGAAGTCTTTGGCCCCGAAAATTTTAAAAATGAAATAATTTGGTGCTATACGGGCCCTCAAAGAGCGACCTCTTTCTTTGCAAGGAAACACGACTCTATTTTCTTCTATTCAAAGACAGAAAACATGACTTTTAATGTTCAAAGAGTTGCTCACAAATCTGGTCTTCATGGCGTCGGCGGATTTGGCTTCCGTGGGCAAGACCAGTCTCAAGATGACTTAAAAGAAATTGAGGCTCAAGGGAAGGTGTTGGAAGATTGGTGGGATGATATTTCTACTACTGGCAGGCTCGTAAAAGAGCTGACAAATTATCCGACACAAAAACCATCCGGCCTCCTCGAAAGAATTATTAGTGCTTCTTCCAACCCTGGCGATTTGGTTTTCGATTGTTTCATGGGGTCTGGAACAACACAGGTCGCTGCTCTAAAACTTGGCCGTCGTTTTCTGGGCGCCGATATTAACCTTGGAGCAATCCAGACGACAACGATGCGTCTTTTAAAAGAACTTGATCATATTGATCTTTCAAGTCCGATTGAGAAACCAGGTTTTGAAGTATATAACGTCAACAATTACGAATTTTTCCGAAATCCTCAAGAAGCAAAGCAAATTCTAATTAATCTCCTTGAGTTACAACCATTTAATTCAGGCTCCCTTTTTGACGGAACGAAAGATGGCCGACTGTACAAAATCATGCCAACAAACCGCATTGCGACAAAATCGGATATCGCCGGTCTAATTTCCGGTTTGCCTTATTCCCAATATGATAAAAAAATGGCTTCAAATCCGAACGATCCTGTAGACAGAATTACGCTTGTTTGCATGGGTCATGAACCCGATTTACTTGGTTCTTTCAAACAAGAAACTCAAAAATATAACATTGACGTTGAAATTCACGACGTTTTGCTTGAAGACAAGGACATACAACTAAAGCGCGACTCTGAAGCCAAAATCGTCCTTAAAGATGGCAAATTAATCATTGAATCCTTCTATCCTATGAACTTGCTCCAAAAGCTCAATATGGTTCCGGAAAGCGTCCAGGATTGGAAACAACTTGTTGATTCGGTTTTCATCGATTGGAATTACGATGGAAAGGTATTTCAACCTACCCTTCCAGACGTTCCCGAGGACCAAAAGCTTCTCGTGAGAGGCGAATACACAGTACCAGCGAATGCCAAAAATATCCGTGTGAAAATCACTGACCTTCTTTCGGAATCGATCGAGGTTGATGTGAAATGAAATCCGATCAGGAAGACGTTGCCTATAGCTTCCAGTTTTATGACCGCCTCTGGACTTTTTATCTTGCGAACAAAAGCCAAATAAGGCGGACGTACAAAGACACAACAAGACGGTTTTTGGACTTTAACGATCAGGAAAAGAATGATCGGAAGGTTTTTCTCAGAAGGCCCCAATTTGAAGCACTTGAAATGTACGTCTTTTTAAAAGAGTATTTGGGAAATGAGCAGGTTTCTACCGTTTTCGCCAAATGGTTCAACAAAACCGGCCCATTTTCGGGCATGAAAGAAGAGGTTTCTTTTTCCAATAAACTTCAAGGCTCACTTTTCTCGGATGCCACAGCTTCGAATTTTAAAGCAGTCTACGATTATTACAAAAAATATGCCGAAAATTACCCGAACTACATTTACGCATTGACCATGGGTGTTGGAAAAACCATATTAATGGCTACTTGCATTTTTTATGAATTTCTTTTGAGTTATAAGTACCCCAAAGATTTGCGTTTTTGTCACAATGCCGTTGTGTTTGCCCCGGATTTGACGGTTCGGCAATCTTTAAAAGAGATCCAGACGTTCGACCGAAGTCTCGTTATTCCGCCCGAATATGTTTCGATTTTGAATTCCAATATAAAATTCCATTTTTTGCAAGAGGGTACAGGTGGAGCCAAAGTGACGCTAAATACCATTGATGGCTCCGATTTTAATTTGGTTATTACGAACACGCAAAAAGTGATTCTAAAGAAAAAGAACAAAGAGCCCACGGGGGTTCAATCTCTTTTAAATGATGCGCCTATCCCCGAAACCGGAGAGGCTGCAGACCTCATTAAAGAAATCTACAATGATGACTCAATCAAAGACGAAGGAGATTTAATCAGCAACCAGCGCTTTCAAAAACTTGCGCGGCTTTCTCAATTAGGCGTTTATGTTGATGAAGCTCATCACATGTTCGGCTCAGAATTGGAAAAATCCCTTTTATCTAGCGGAGCAGATAAAACCAGTCTTCGCAATACGATTAATTATCTCGCTGGAAGGCTGGACCAAGCGGGTTCGCGTGTTGTCGGTTGCTACAATTACACTGGTACCCCTTATGTGAAGCACGAAATGCTCCCGGAAGTAGTTGATTATTATGGTTTGAAACAAGCAATCGAAGATTGGTACTTAAAACAAGTTGAAATCAAAGGATTTGACAATGTTCGAGATGAGCAATTTATTAGAACCGCATTAACTTCCTTCTTCAAAGCGTATGGTGGGAAAATGTATGAGGGCTTAAACCCGAAAATAGCTATTTTCGGCACTAAAGATGTCGAAGTAACGGACGTAATAAAGCCCATTGTTGAGAAAGTTTTGTCTGACCTCGGAATCTCCACCGATACAATTCTTGTTAATATCGGAGACCCTACCGTTACTCACGAAAATGACATTAACAATTTCAATAATTTGGATGTGCCCAACAGCGAAGGGAACAAGAAACAAGTAATTCTTTTGGTCAACAAAGGCAAAGAAGGATGGAATTGCCGGTCTTTGTTCATGGTCGCCATGTTTCGTTCACCGGATTCCCGCGTTTTTGTCCTTCAGGCAACGATGCGTTGCCTAAGAAAAATTACAGATGACCAGCAAAAAGCGCTTGTTTATCTTTCGCAAGACAACTACACGATTCTAGATGAGGAACTCAATAACAACTTTGGCATATCCATTAAAGACGTTAATGAAGCGGGAAAAGCCGAAAAAGAGACGGTAGAAGTGAGAGTGGTGATGCCGATTCGTAGCATTCAGATCAGTGAGCTTCGGCACAATTATGTCCTCTTGGATAAAAAACCTACTGGGCCAATCGATTTCGGTCTTTCGACAACCGATTTTGAGCCATATAAGTCGAAGGTTCGGACCAAAGCGAGTTTGACCAGCAATCGAAGTGAGACGGTTCAGGAAATAAAAGGATTCCACAATATTGATTATTCTTTGTTGATGATTGTGGCGGAAACCTCGCGTTACTTGAATGTTCCTTGCCTAAAAATCGAAGAAGTCATTAGAAACTGTGTTGATGGCGTCGATTCACTAATCTCATTCGTTTCCTCATATAACCAAATTCTTTATGACATCGTTATTCCAAAAGTTTTCTCGTATTTCTATGATGTCAAAGAGACGGTCGAATCTACAACCAAAGAAGTTCCGCTTTTAAAAGAGCCCGGCGATGGCGACCATTATACTTATAAGGCGCTGCGGTCTCTCGTCGAAGGCCGTTTAAGCGGAACTTATGATAAATACAAAGATATCAGTTTCCATGCCGACAATTATTGCTTTGATTCGAAACCAGAAAGGGATTATTTCCTTGATCGTTTAATGAATGCCCAAAAATTCGGGATTAAACATATCTATTTCACTGGCATGTTCACAAGCGACTCGAATGGTCTTTCCATCCAATACATTGATCCGGAATCAAATTCGATTCGCAATTATTACCCGGACTTCGTCATCGAATACAGCGATGGACACACCGATTTGATCGAAGTGAAGGGCGACAACAAAATTGATGATAAGGTTGTTCAGGCCAAGGCCGAAGCCGCCGAGCGACTTGCCAAAGTTTGCAAGATGCACTACCTGATGATTAAATCTTCTGACATTGAAAGCGGGAACATTTAGCCTTGAGAACAATCAAAAATAAGAAACGTCAGAAAATATTAGGCGTCAAACCGGTCTTTTTTGCCTTGTACATCTCATTCGCCATCGTGGGCGTTGGGGTAATTGTTCCTGTCGCTATTTGGTCACCTGAGCCCTATCTTGCAATCTTTCTTTCGATTGGAAGTTCGTTTTTGACATCCTCTATTTTCGCCTATTTTTCTGATTTGGTTCAAACGCTAAAGAGTGAAAAAGACATTTTGGAAAGTCGAAAAATGTATTTGGACAATTTCGCCTATTGCTTTTATCAATTGTGTTATAAGACTCTTTACTGGTATTACAGGGAATTCCCTGAGCAGATTAGCGATATTCAGGGCCTTACCATAGCTGACGGAGCGTTGAAATTGTCCAAGTATTTAGATGCTCATTTTGGACCACAAATTGGTGGCTATCCTCGAGACCAAAATAAAGGGTTTGAGGCTATGAAGAAAATTACGGATAGTGTTGCTTGGATTCCGAATTCAGTAAGTCAGTCTTATACTTGGCTTGATAATAACAGGGCCCTCTTTTTGCAGGATGGTATTTTTAATGAGGAAGAATATAACAACCTTGGCTATTTAAGGGACGAGATAGTGTATCTGCCTTCTCGCGTTATTCCCTGCGAGTACGGGGAAGAACTTTCGCTGATGATACCTGATGCGATGAAATTAAAAGAATTTCATAAATATTTGGACAAAAAGATCGTAATTGAAAAGGGCGCAATTTCTACCGGCCTAATGTAAAACCTGTTTAGAATGCGCAGGTTTTTGTCTAGCAGATCATCAACTATGCTAATCGCCATTTTCTTTGATAGCGATTGTCGAATAAGAAAGCTGCTTATCCCCGAATAGCATTGTTTGACTTTTCAAGACAGGATTTTCGGTTTGGCACGGCCACGCAAAAGGTTTTGGCTTCCCCAAATTGATGTAGTTCCAACTATCAAATGGAATGCTGATTTTTGCTTTATTGGAGGGACAAAAATCTAATATATCCACGCCTTGAGAAAAGATGGCTGTAGTTGCGATGAAAGCTAATGGATAAAAATACAAGGAAGACATAAAACAATCTTCGGGTATTGAAGGATCGGACTCCTTTGGGCACGGGACGGGGAGACAGTGCTGAACGCAAACGATAGCATTTTTATATGGGTAATAAAAGGCGAAAAGATGGATAGATTTCGGCAGAGTGTTTGAATTCAAATAACGTCGCATTTCTTTATCCAGTTGATCATTTGAAAATATGTCGCGTTTTTCAGAATTCTGGCAGTTTATGAAACGCTTTATGGAATCTCCAGAGATTTGTCCTCTTTTCGGCTCTGGGCATAAGTCGGCGATGTTCTTTGCTGCCAAAATATGGCCAAAAACGGATTTCACTAGAGAAGCAGGATCTCCCTCCCAGATTGCGCCAGTCTCGCCTTTCTGAATCGAAGATAAAACGGCTTTGTAGAAACTTGAAAGAGTGGGGTCGTATTTTGCTCCTAATGTGTTGTTGCATTTTTCACATATGGTTTCAAATTTCAGGCCATTCTCAGAAACTCGGCCATTTTTGGTCAAAGTTTTCAGGTACAAAAGGTTATATCTAATCCGCCCTTTGTTATCACAGCAATGTGGGGGGATGTGGTCGGCTGAAAGACTCTTGTAATACTTTCCGCAAATTGAGCATCTTTTCCATCCAGCCATATAAATAGTTTAATCCTAAATCAACTAAGTTTTTCTTATTTAAAATAACGAGATTTTCTGTATAGCGGTTTTCAGTGCGGTGCGGTGGGGTAGATGCTTTGTTTCGGGCTTTCCGCCCCTCAAAAAGGCTAAGTTTTATACTACATAGTAGTATAAGAACGAGGCTTTCTCTCTCCCGAGGCTCCCCGCCATCCCGACCACTGACTAAAAATAACTCCGACAATATCGGATTTTTTATATAAACGTAACGATTCCGCACACCAATCCGCAACCCGTTTTTTCCGAATTTTAAAACGCATCCGTTGCTGGCGGACGCGTTTTTTCCGACTCCTCTTTTTGAAAAGCCAGTAGTGCCAAGCAAGAAAAAAGTGGGACTCGTGATCCCACTTCGTTTCTTTTTCTCTTTGGACTGTCTGCCTCACGGCAACGAAAGCGGCTGTCCCGAGATATGGCTCGTGGTTTGTTCGGCGCCGCCGGAAGAGGCGCTGTTCACGGTTGCTTGGACCGCGCAGGTATAACTAAATATGATGTAGTCAATGACCCAAACGCGGCTGTCTTGGAAGTTAAGCTTCACATATCTTGCCG
>JGI20225J20221_1003141_pt1 | contig 10540 bp, 9 predicted proteins | sample BioMet4_FD_20221 | JGI IMG/M metagenome (IMG submission 20221) | reverse complement strand
TGCTCCTCACCTTGCTCATGGCCCTGCCGGCCTTTGCCCGAAAGGAAAGAACCGACAAACCCGTGCCCGATCTGACCGGCGTCTGGAAAGGCACCACCCAAAGCGTGGCCATGGGCAAGCTCGGCCATGCCGAGCCCACGACCGCGCCCAAATTCCTGCGCGCGGACTTCACGCTGACCATCGAGAAGCAGGAAGGGCAAACGTTTTACGGAACCAAGGCCTCGGCCAAGGGCAAGGAGACCGTGCTCGGCGTGATCCACGGCCACCTGGTGTCCATGGCGGACGACGACGGCATCTATAACGGCCGGCTCAACAGCGCCAATTCCATGCAGCTGATCTATCTGGAGCCGGGCACCACGTCCAAGGTCGCTTCCATCACCACCTACGAGCGCGCGGACAAGGACGCCAAGGCCACCCCGGCGCCCAAGGAAACCAAGGAAGTGGCTCCGGCCCAATAGCCCCAACCCATCTTCCTTTTTCGGGTTTCCAAAGGGCCGCGCCCTTTGGCCGCCGGAGGCTTCTCCTTCACTTCTTTCGCGCCACCATTTTACTGCACAGCGGGTCGCGGCTCGGGCCGGGGCCCGCTTTTTTTGTGCGGATGGGTGGTGCCGTCGCCGAAAATGCGGTCGTATTGGGCCGTATCACCGGGGTGGGAATCGTAGCAGTCCGAGGCGATCACGGGCCGGCCCGAGGCCAAAAGTTCGCTGACCGTGACCAGGATGTAGCCGCGCCGGCGCAATTCGGTGATGAGGTGCGGCAGAGCCTGGCCCGTGCCGTGCCCATTGCCGTTGGCATGGCCGATGATGATGTCGCCCGGGCGCACACGGTCGAGGACGTTTTTGAGCACCAATTCCGGCGTGGTGGCCGCTTCCGGGTCCCGGGTGGTCAGGCTCCACTGGATGGCGGCCAGCCCTTGCGCGGCCAGCAGGGCCAAGGCTTCGGGCCGGCAGCGGCCGTACGGGAATCGAAAAAGCACCGGCGCCAGCGGAATCTTGTCGATTGCGGCTTCGAGCAGCCCCTTTTCCCGGGCGCGCGTGACAACCTCTTCCCGCAGCAGCGCATACTCGGCCTGGGTCCAGGCGATCTCTCGGGCCATGGCCTCGGGCGACAATTGGCCGAAATTGCCGTGGGTCCAGGCATGGCTGCCGATCTCGAACAGCGGATCGGCAAGGAGCTGCCTGGCCCGTTCGGGATGGGAACGCATCCATTTGCCGCCGGCGAAAAAGGTGGCCTTGGCCCCGGCGGCGCGCAACGCATCGACCACGGCCCCGTCATAGCCCGACGTCTGGTCAGCCAGCTCGCACAGGTCGAAGGTCAGGGCCACGCGCTTGACCCCGCCCGTGTCCACCCGGCGGATGGAGCCCTGGAGCCGTTCGGGCAGGGGCGGCATGACCGGCGCCGTAACCACAGCCGGGCCCGAGCGATCCGGTTCGCCGCGCTTGCCGGATTTTTTTTCGGCCGCAACCGAGGCCAGGGCCTCGGGCGACCACAAGGCGGTGAAAACCTGTTCGGAACCGCCGGCCCGGCCAGGAACCGGATAGGCCAGAACGAGCAGGCCGCAGGCAAACAGCCAGAGAACGTTTCGCACGCGCATGGTATGCTCCGAAAAGCCCTGGCAAATTGCGGCCAAGGCAGGATACCCGGAAATCAGGTGGCCCCTGGTCGGGGCTCAGGCCTGTTGCACCAAGCCGGCGCACTCCGGCGCCCCCATCTTGGCCACGAATTCGATCACGTCGTAGCGAGCCACACCCTCGCGCCCGAACGGATCGGCGGCCAGGATCGCCTGGAGCGCTTCGCGGCTTTCGGCCCGGGCCAGGATCAGGCCCCCCTGGCGCGGGACCTGGGGACCGGACAGCAGGAACACGCCTTTGTCGTAATTTTCCCGCAAAAAGCGGTTATGCTCTGGCAGCAGCGCATCCACCGCCTCCAGCGAGCCGACATACGTGAGGATGACGACGAACATGGGAGCCTCCTCGGCGTGGTTAACGGGAAAAGGGCGCCAGCCGGCCGCCCGCGACGCGCACGAGCTCGGCCGGGGCCAGTTCCAGGGTGCGGTCCGGCCGTCCCGTACCGCAATAGAGCGTCGGGGCGATGGAAAGCACGTCGGTATCGATGACCAGGGCCGTGCCCGCCGGACACGGCATAAGCGGCGAAACGCTTCCCGGGGCAACCCCCAGGCGCGCCACGACCTCCTCGGGCGAAAGCGCGGCAATATCCCGACGCTTGAGGCTGAAAATCCCGGCCAGGGCCGGATAGGACACCCGGCGCGTACCGCGTAGCGCGGCCAGGATCAGTCCGCCGTCCCGGCTGGCAAAGGCAATGGTTTTGACGATGCGGCTCGTGTCGAAGTCGAGGTTTTCCTCGGCCTCGGCCATGGTGCGGGTGGCCTGGTGCGTGTGGAGCGTAAACGCCGCGCCGCTGTCCGCGACCAGATCCAGAATGCGTTCGAAACAGGCGGCCTGACCGCCGCCCGGCATGGTGGTGTCCATCAAAACCCTGCCTCCCGGCACGGTTTATGGACCACGGACAGCCAGCCGGTCAATGCGCCCACCTGATGGGGTGATCCAGGAGGGGATGCTCTCCCCTCCTGGCCGCCGGAGGCGTCTCTCCGCCCTCCCCGTCTACCGCATGGCTTCGGGAAACAGCTTGGCCGCCANTTCCCGTAGCTTGTATTTCTGGACCTTGCCGCTGGTGGTCAGGGGGAATTCGNTCACAAAGGCNATGTATTTCGGAATCTTGTGCCAGGCGATCTGGCCCCGGCAGAAGTCGCGCACCTCTTCGGGCTCCATGGTCACATCCTTTTTGAGGATGATGAACGCGCCCACTTCCTCGCCGTACTTGCGGCTCGGCACGCCCGCCACCTGCACGTCGGCGATACCCGGCATGGTGTAGAGGAATTCCTCGATTTCGCGCGGATAGATGTTTTCGCCGCCCCGGATGATCATGTCCTTGATGCGGCCGGTGATGGTCACGTAGCCGTATTCGTCCATGACGCCGAGGTCGCCGGAATGGAGCCAACGCTCGGGATCGATGCATTTGGCCGTGGCTTCGGGGTTCTTGTAGTAGCCCTTCATGGCGTTGTAGCCCCGACAGCACAGCTCGCCCTGCTTGCCGCGCGGCAATTCCTGGCCGGTCTCGATGTCGGCCACCTTGACCTCGACGTGGGGAAAGGCCCGGCCCACGCCCTCGACGCGATAGTGGTAGGGGTCATCGACATCGGTCTGGGTCATGCCGGGCGAGCTTTCGGTCAGGCCGTACACGCTCGTGATCTGCTTCATGTACATCTTCTCGGTCACTTGGCGCATGGTCTGGACCGGACAGACCGAGCCGGCCATGATGCCCGTGCGCAACGACGAGAAGTCGAATTTCGGAAACAGCGGATGTTCCAGGATGGCGATGAACATGGTGGGCACGCCGTAGATGGCGGTGCACTTTTCCTGTTCGATGCTCATCATGGACATGATCGGGTTAAACACCTCGGTAAAGACCATGGTGGTACCGTGGTTGACGCAGGCCATGACCGCGAGCACGCAGCCGAAGCAGTGGAACAGCGGCACCTGGATGCACAGCTTGTCCTGGCCGGAGAACCGTTGGCGCTGGCCGATGGAGTAGCCGTTGTTGACGATGTTGTGGTGGCTGAGCATGACGCCCTTGGGGAAGCCGGTGGTCCCGGAGGTGTACTGCATGTTCACCACGTCATGGCAGGTAAAGGTCGCCTGCCGGGCGCGCAGCTCCTCGTCCGTGACCGTGCGGGCCAGGCCCATGATCTCGGGGATGGAATACATGCCCCGATGCTTTTCCACGCCAAGGAAACAGACGCGCTTCAGGAAGGGGAAGGTCTCGCTCTTGATCGCCCCGCGCTGCATGGTGCGCAGTTCCGGGGCCAGGTCGTAGAGGATCTCGATATAATCCGAATCCCGAAAGCCGTTGATGATAAAAATGTTCTCGGCNTCGGAATTGGTCATCANGTACTTGAGTTCGTTGCGCTTGTAGGCGGTGTTGACCGTGAGCAGGATGGCACCCATCTTGGCGGTGGCGAACATGAGCGCGATCCAGAAGGGGACGTTGGTGGCCCACACCGCCACCTTTTCGCCTTTCTCGATGCCCAGGGCCATGAGNCCCTTGGCCAGCTCGTCGGTCANGGCGTCGAACTGNCGCCAGGTCANCCGGTAGTCGCGGTCCACATAGACCACGGCGTCCTGATCCGGAAATTTCAGGGCCGTCTGGTGCAGCAACTCGCCCAAGGTCCAGTCGAACAGCGGCGGCTCATGCAAAGGAGGTGGCACAAACGTCATAACGGCTCCTTGCGCTAGTCATGCGGAAAGTACANCACGGCNTAAATTTCGGTCTTGGGCCCGGCGGCGCAGCCCACATAATGGGGTACCGTGGAATTGTAATAAATGGAATCGCCNGGTCCGAGCCGATGCACTTCCTTGCCGATGACCACTTCGAGTTCCCCCGAGACCACGACAATGAATTCCTCGCCCTCGTGGGAGGACAGCGGTTTGTCNCGGCAGGCTTCCTCGTCGGGAAAGACCTCGATAAAAAAGGGCTCCATGTGACGGTCGGTCTTGCTGGAGCCCAGGGAATGGTACTGGAAGGTGGCCCGCTTCCCACGGGCCTTGCGCAGCAAGGCGTCATCGCCGGACCGGTCGCCGACGCGCGCGAGGCACATATCTCCGTCCACGGCGTCGTCCATGAACGTCCCCAGTCGCTGGCCCAGGGCCAGGGCGATCTTGAGAAGCGGCCCGATGGATGGTGTAACGTCCTCTTCCTCCAGGGCGGTCAGGAAGTCGACGGACAATGACGTGCGTTGGCTCAGCTCTTCACGCGAAAGTTCCTGACGTTCACGATAGGCGCGGATGCGCTCGCCCAGCTTCTTGTCGCTCATGGCTACCTCTTTGCATCACGGATATGGGNAGGGGCGGCATGCCCAGTGAGTTTATCCGCCTATCATGGGACCAGCCAGAATTCCAGTCGTTTTTCCCGGGCGGCGAAAGCAAAACGCATTGACAATCCCGCGCCTCGTGCGAAATGAGAACTGGACGTTTCCCACCGTCACGCAACCTCAAGCCAGGGAGAGCAGCATGAACAAGGAAATCGGTCCCGTNCGGGACATTGCCATGCGGCTTCGCGGTATCCGCGAGGTCACGGGCCTTTCTCCCGAGGAACTGGCCGCGACCACCGGCGTCTCGGCCGCGGAAGTCCTGGAATTCGAATCCGGCGACAAGGAAATTCCGGTCAGCTACCTCTACGAGGTGGCCAAGGCCTGCAGCGTGGACCTCACNGCCCTTTTAACCGGCGACGAGGCCCATTTGCAGGCCTATTCCCTGGTCCGCGACGGCCAGGGACTTTCCGTCGACCGGCGCAAGGCCTACAAGTACCAGGCGCTGGCCTACCGCTTCCACAAGCCGGCCATGGAACCCTTCATCGTCACCGTGCCGCCCAAGGCCGAGGACGCCATGGAATTCAACCGCCATCTCGGCGAGGAATTCATCTATATGTTACGCGGGCGGCTGGAAGTACGACTCAGCGACGAGGTTCTCACCCTGGAACCCCACGACAGCCTCTACTTCTCCTCGCGCACGCCCCATGCCATGCGGGGCCTCGACGGAGCCGAAGCCGAATTTCTGGACGTCATTATCTAGCCGGGCGTCACGCCGCGCGCGGCGTCCGGCCGAACCGATTTTCGTCCCGTAGGATAGCGACACGACAACAACCGTATTGCCCAGGGAGCCCAAGACCATGCCCGTCGCCAAACTGCGACCCCAAACGTATCGTGAACTGGTGGAGACCGTTTCCGTCTCCGTGCCGGACAACTATAATTTCGCCTTCGACTTCCTGGACGCCGAGGCGGCCGCCGACCCAACCCGGCCGGCCATGATCCATATCTCCCCCGACGGCATCCGCCGGGATTTCGACCTGGCCTACTTCAGCAAGGAGTCGGCCCGGCTGGCCAACGCCTTTAAGACCGCCGGCCTGGCCAAAGGTGACCGGGTCATGGTCATCCTCTACCGCCGCGTGGAATGGTGGGTGACCATGCTCGCCCTGCACAAGCTCGGGGCCGTGCCCGTGCCCTCGCCCAACCTGCTCACCCCCCACGACATCGATTTCCGGGTCAACTACGCCGGCATCAAGGCCGTCATCGCCGAGGATTCGGTGGTCTCGCGCGTGGAAGCCGCCCGCCCCACCTGCCCGACCCTCAAGGTCCTCATCCATGTCGGCACCGCGCCAAAGCCGGCCGGCTGGATCGACTACGAGGACATCCGGGCCGCGGCGTCCGAGAGCTTCCCCCGCACCCCGGACTCCCCAGGCGGCGCCGACACCCTGCTCATCTTCTTTTCCTCCGGCACCACCGGCATGCCCAAGATGGTGGAGCACGACCACGGATACGCCCTGGGCCATCTGGCCACCGGCGTCTACTGGCACAACCTGGAACCGGGCGATGTGCACCTCACCGTGGCCGACACCGGCTGGGGCAAAGCGGTCTGGGGCAAGTTCTACGGTCAGTGGATGGCCGGAGCCACGATTTTCGTCTGGGACTTCCGAGGCAAGTTCCATCCGGCCGAGCTGCTCGACATCATGACCCGCCACAAGGTGACCACCTTTTGCGCCCCGCCCACGGTCTATCGGTTCCTCATCCGCGAGGACCTTACCAAGTATGACATGTCGGCCCTGCGCTACTGCACCACCGCCGGCGAACTCTTAAACGACAGCGTGTTNCGGACCTGGAAGGANAAAACCGGCCTGCCCATCTACGAGGGCTACGGNCAGACCGAGACCTGCCTGCANATCGGCACCTTCCCCTGCATGACNCCCAAGCCCGGNTCCATCGGCCGGCCGGCCCCGGGCTGGAACGTCACCATCCTCGACGAGGAGGGCCATGTCTGCCAGCCCGGCGTGGAAGGCGAGATCTGCCTCAAGCTCGAGGAAGGCAAGAACCTGGGGCTTTTTACCGGCTACCTGCTCGAACCGGAAAAGACCGCCAGCGTCATGGTGAACGGCTACTACCACACCGGCGACAAGGCCTGGATGGACGAGGACGGCTATTTCTGGTTCCTCGGCCGCACCGACGACCTCATCAAGTCGAGCGGCTACCGCATCGGGCCCTTCGAGGTGGAAAGCGCGCTCATCACCCACCCGGCCGTGGTCGAGGCGGCGGTGACCGGCGTGCCGGATCCCGTGCGCGGCCAGGCGGTCAAGGCCACCGTGGTCCTGGCTCCGGGCTACGAAGCGTCCGATGCACTGGTCAAGGCGCTCCAGGACCACGTGAAAAAGGAAACCGCGCCCTACAAATACCCGCGCATCGTCGACATTGTGGATGAGCTGCCGAAGACCATCAGCGGCAAGATCAAGCGGGCCGAAATCCGGGCCCGTGACGCTAGCCGGGAAATATAGGAAAGACGCCTCCGGCTTCCTGGAGGGGGCAACGGCCCCCTCCGGGACCACCCCGAACCGGCACCGTCGGGGTATGTTAAGTCGGCGAGACTCCACCCTCTCTTGCATCCCGCCATTGACCGGAGCCAAGGCCTTGCGTCATAAGCATCGCCATGGGCATGATGCTGTCCACCGCCACCGCCACCGCAGCCGGACCCGCGGGCAACCTCCCGCGATCGCGCCTCGGACAGCCCTCCGGGCGGACAGCCGACCCTTCAAGAACCACTTGTGAACACCCAGGAGACGACCAGGCCCTTGGCCCTGGTGGAGAGTACGCATGCGATCGGTAAGTCTGTGCATTTTAACCCTGGTGGTCCTTTTGGCCGCGCCGGGGTGTGCCGATAAGGACAAGACGCCTCGGGAAGGTTCCAAGGGCACCCATGCGCCGGTCACGGCCGAATCCGAGGTCAAGCCGGCCCCACCGGCGGCGCCACCGGCTGCCGTGGCACCTCCTGTAGAAGCGACACCGCTTGCCGCCGCGCACGGTCGCCCCGCCTCACCGGCGGAACAGACCAAGGAAGCCCTGGAGCCCAAGCCCCCCCAGACCGCCGTGCTCACCCCGGCCAAGATTCCGGCCGGCCAGGACACCCGCCAGGCCGCCGAGACCCCACAACCGCAGCCGACCGAAACCGCCGCCCTGGCCCCGACCAAACCGGTCAGCCCCGCACCCGAGCCCCAGGCCAAGGAGCCCTCCTCCGCGACCGCCAAGGANGCCAAGGGCANCGGCACCAANNCNGCCNCGNCCGGCAAAGCCTCGGGACCGGCCGTGGCCGTGGTCGGCGACTCCCTGGCCGTGGGTGTCGGCATGACCATGGAACAGCACCTNAANCCCCAGGAAGGCCTCGGCTGTTTGGCCCTGGGCAAGGTATCCACCGGGCTCATTTCCAAGCGCAAGCTCGATTGGGAAAAGCGGATGGCCGATCTTGTGGCCACGCAGAAACCGGCCGTGGTTGTGGTCGTCATGGGCGGCAACGACGCCAACAACGGCATTGGTGGCAAGATGGCCGGCACACCCGAATGGGGCACGGCCTACCGGCAGAAAGTGGAGCATTTCGTGCGCATCGCCACCGGCTCGGGCGTCAAGGTCCTGTGGGTGGGGCTGCCGGCCATGCGCGATGCGGCCTATGCCGTCCGGGTGCGGGCGGTCAACGCCGCGGCCAAGGAAGCCTGCGCGGCCGTACCCGGCTGCACCTACATGGAAGCCGGCGACACCTTTGTCGATGCCTCGGGCAACTATGTCCAAGCCAAGGACATCGGCGGCAAGCAGGTGACGCTTCGCGGCAAGGACGGCGTGCACATGACCATGACCGGCTACGATCTGCTNTGCCGGCANGTGCTCGACAAACTCGATAAAAACGGCGATCTGCCCCACGCCGCCAAATAGCGACCTGAGGCTTGTTGCCCGGCCGGGCACTTCCGTTGCGCTCCCCATATCCTGCGGCACCGCGCTGCCCGGCCCAGCGACGACCGTGCGGGGAGCCCGAGCCCAAGGCAGGCGCAACGCGGCCACCTTCTCTTCTGGGATACTGGCATTATATTTGCTGCAGGTGTATTCAGATACAGGCGAGGAAGGCAGCNCGTCGCAAAGGCACCGACAAAGGAGGTTGCCATGAAGTATTTTCTGAGCATCATCGCGATTCTGGCGCTTGTCGCCAGTCTCGGTTGCACCCGTATGACCAAGACGCAACAAGGNGCCCTGTCCGGGGCGGCCATCGGCGCCGGAGCCGGCGCGGCCCTTGGCGCCATTTCCGGTGGCAGCATTGGTGCTGCGGCCGTGGTGGGCGGCGCCGTGGGCGGCGTGGCCGGTGGCCTTTACGGCCACTCGCAGGAGCGCTACCACAACCATTAGGGCACGGCCCAAACGACATGAAACTGCAAAAGCCGACGGCGTTAATGCTGTCGGCTTTTTTGTCTCAAGTACTCCGCCCCGTGCGGCTGCATCTTTTCCTGGTCTTGCCCGAAGATCAGTCGTTTTAACGATATTTCACCAAAATAGCTTCCCCCCTCAAGGAAGACACCGCGCCATCCAGAGCCTTAATCGGCGCCACCGATGGCGGCTGCCGCCTGATCATGGGGATCGCAGCCCCCGACGATGCGGACTTCGCGCTGGGGAAAGGGAATCTCGATACCGGCTTCGCGAAAACGCCGATCCAGCTCGAAACGGATGTCGGACATGGTGCTGAGCCCGACCGAGACGTTGTCGACCCAGAAAAAGAGCTTGAAGTCGAGGGAACTCTCACCGAAATTCTGGAACTGCACAACCGGTTCGGGATGGGCGAGCACCCGGGGATGGGCCTTGGCCGCAGCCAGCAGGATGTCGCGCACCTGCGCGGTATCGGAGCCGTAGGCCACGCCCACGGTAATTTCCCGGCGCACGGTCGGGTCGCGGTGGGACCAGTTGATGAGCTTGCCGGCAATCAGATCCGAATTGGGCACGAACAACGTGGCATTGTCAAAGGTCCGCACCATGGTGTTGCGGATGTTGACCTTACGCACCACGCCCCAAATCGTGTCGATCTGGATGGTGTCACCGGCCTGGATGGACCGCCCGAACAGCAGGATCAATCCGGCCACGAAGTTGTTGACGATATTTTGCAGGCCGAAGCCGATGCCCACGGACAAGCCACCGGCGATCACCGCTAAACTCGTGAAGGAAAAGCCCAGCAGAAAAAGCGAAATCAGGGCATACGCCCCCCAGAAGACATAGCGGGAGGTGGTGTCGAGGACGTCGCGCACGCCCAAATCGATACCCGGCCGCAGCTTCGGCAGGTCCCGGATCAGGGAACGCACGGCAAAAAGGGCCGAGCGTGTCAGGAAAAAGCCGGTCAGTATCACGGCCAGGCTGCCCAGCGTCACACTCAAATCGCCCACGGCCACGGTAAAGGAGATGGTGGTCCAAAACATGCCCGGACCGCCAAGTTCCGAGGAAAACCAGTAAAGGACCAGGAAAAAGAGCGACAGGAAAATAAGCGGAAACCCTAGGCCCGAAACCAGACTGCGCGTCACCATGGGGACTCCGGCCGTCGCGGCCCGGGCCTCCCAATCCGTCTCCAGCCGCGACAGCCCCACCCCGGCCTGGATGGCGGTCAGAATCAAAAACCAG
>JGI20225J20221_1000970_pt1 | contig 10540 bp, 9 predicted proteins | sample BioMet4_FD_20221 | JGI IMG/M metagenome (IMG submission 20221) | reverse complement strand
GTATTTACCTCAGATGATTGGGATGCTTTTGAAGAAGCACTTATAAACGTTTATGGTAAAATCGAGTTGCCACAGTACAAAGGTATCGGAAGAAAACCGCTACCTAAAATAGTTCCACTTGACGATTTAAAATATGTCAAAGTATTGAAAAAAAAGGTAAAAAATTATATAGTTGAAACAGTTCAACGTATCATCTTTGGAGATCCTGAAGAGATATTCCAAATGCTTGGAGCTGATTCGGATGGTTATATTGGAACTTCTTATGTAGAAAGGATAAACCTTACGATAAGGACATCTCTTGCAAGATTTATAAGAAAAGGAATGAATTTCAGTAAAACCAAAAGGATGCATCAGAAAGCATTTGACTTATTCCAAGCATGGTATAACTTTGTAAAACCTCATAAGTCTCTAAGGTTAAAAATAGATTCTGGAAATAGAAAATGGTTTCAAAGGACTCCAGCTATGGCAGAAGGAATAACTGATCACATATGGAGTTTAAAGGAACTATTAACATTTAGAGTTCCTGTTCAATAATTTGAGGACACGACCCGTTTTTCCGTTTTTCCGTTTTTCCGTTTTTTTCGTTTTTTTCGTAGCCATAAGTTCTGTATTGGATTTTCTGTGGGTTTCGGCAGTGTAAATTCCGCTTTTGACAATTTGCTGTGATATTTGAATTAGTAACTGCGTTCTACTGTGTAGGTAACTTTCTTTGAGCCGTCTGCGGGTGCGGTTATCTCCCATTCTGTGGTATAGGCATCTTTTTTCTCGTATGGGTCAGAGGTGGTTGTGATTTCCCAGTCGCCGTAGAAGTGTTCTACGATTTTTACTTTCTGGGACTCAGATTTGTGGTTTTTGATTTCTGTTTCGTAACTTTCTTTCCAGACATTCGAGCTGATTTTATCGTAATTTGTCTGAGTTCTTTTGCCTGTTACATCAAAAGCGTTTCCGACAACAACTTTTATCTCTTCATCTTTTGGAGTGTGCTTTATGCTGTCTTCTCCGAGGAACTGAAGTTGACCTTCGGAGTCAGTTTTGTATACCCTTAGAACCCCGGCAGGAAGAGGCATTCCAAGGCCCTTTTCTTTTGAATTATTTAAGCTAAGGGCGACCTGGACATCACTGCTTTTTGATACGTCAAAAACCAGTTCTTTTTCTACAGACACGGAATTGACAGAGAGAAGGGAAAGTTGTTTTACCTGATTATTCCTGAGGGTAGCCGGCCTTTGAAGGGTATATAGGTGATACTCAAAGAGGGATTCCTCAACGAAACTCTCCACGGCTTCGTCATATGCAACTCCTTCTTCTGCAACTGCCTTCCTCACAGGTGTTTCCTGTGGTGCAGTTACGCGGTGAACTTCCCCTGCAACCAGTTTCAGTTTGGCATTCTCATAGGTTGTTCCTGCTTCATTGTTAACAGTAACCCAACCCTGGATATCGGCTTTCTTATCATCCGCACTGGTCTTTACGATATAGTTTGCTTTCCAGCTCATCCCATTTGTAAGATAGGAGGTGAGGACATCCCTCTTACCTGCGGCAGGCGAGTAGACCTGCCAGATAAGGGTAGGTTTTGTGAGTAGTCCGGCAGAGTCAGGAAACTCCACTTTCGAGATTTCAGAAAGTGTTACAACTTTCCCGTCACTTAACCTGAGCACCAGTCCCTTATTGTCATCATAGCTCATGAGAACCCCTGTGTATGTGCCTCCTTCTTTTTCGGTTACAGTAATTTCCTTATCCAGGAATTTCCCCAGAAGCTCCTGACTGCTCATGAGATCGTATTCATAATTCTGCTCCAGTACGACAGTATTCTTATTTTTCGTATCCTCAAACATTACTGATGTCGGATCAATAAGGGCAGCAACGTCCTTATATTCAACCCTGTTCACTCCTGAATCAAAATCGAGTTCCCTTTTTTCTTTTACAAGGGCAAGGTTATTATTGTAAACAGTAACTTCAGTACCGGAATCAATTGCCTGAGCACCTGCTGTGAGGATTTCCAGTGGGTTTGAAGCCTGTACTCTGGTAACGATGCTTGAACTGGATTCTATTCCGTTAACTGCAGTTTCAGACCTATCTGCTTGGGCTGCTTGAGCTGCTTGAGCTGCTTGAGCCGTATTTTCCGTAAAACTGGGATGGAAGGTAAAATCAGGATACACAAAAGCTGCAGATGCGGTCAAAATCAAGACGGATGCCAGAATAAGCCAGATGTAACTTTTCCTTATTTTCATGGAAGAGGAGTTGGTAACTTTCTTATTTATATTTAGCTTTAACTGCAGTTATGTTTGAAGTTATCTATCCAGTCTTCAATATAGCTTTTTATAATGCATTAAATATGGCTTCATGATTTTGAATAGCTTCATAATTTTGAATAGCTTCCTATCATATTCCCTATCTGATTTATCATTTTTCAACGGCTACAGGCTGTAATAATTCTATTTTTGATTTTTAGAACAACAGGACAGAAGACAGTTATAAATAATATACACAACTACATAGTTAATAATTTTGTAAAGTTTGAAGTTAATTGATTTTTGAAATAATCTAAAAAAGACGTACATAACAGGAAATGAGCTAGAAGAGAAGTCGGAAAAGAAACAAGCTCAAAAAATATACAAGTTCAAAAACGAATCAGATGGCAGAGAATCGGGTAACCGAAAAATATGGAAAAGAATTAAGGGTCCGTTCTTATGAATTTCATCAAAGCCTTCAGGAATAAAAGCCGGATTCAACTCTCAGGCCTTATTTCAGGCTTCGTTCTGATTATTCTGTTTGCCTGGACAATCCTCCCTGCCTCAGCCACAGGGATAGAAGCAAATCGGGAGTTTTCTGTTGGAACGGTTAATCCAGGCGAAAGTTTTGCAGTGACCGTACATATAATTACAGATCAGGATATTGAAGCTCTGACGCTCGATGAAAATCTCCCTGAAGGGTGGCAGGTAAGCCAGTGGGAAAATAATGGGGCTATGTTCCAGGAAACCAGCACATTCAAAGCATCAACTCTGGAATGGATCTGGGTTGAGAACCTTTCAGTAGGGGAAGAAAAGACAGTTGTGTATAATGTGACCGTGCCTTCGAATTCCGAGCCTGGAAACTCTACACTTTCTGGCAGGATCTCTGCTTATTTTGTTCCTGCTGCCTCCGTGAAAGGATTTTCCGAAATAATGGTTACTTCACCGCCTGAAGCCAACTTTTCCGCAACTCCTCTCCTTGGACCTGCCCCTCTGATTGTCCAGTTCACGGATTTATCTACCTTCAATCCTGATTCCTGGGAGTGGGACTTTGATGGAAACGGGAACATTGATTCAAACGAAAGGAATCCAGTTTACACATACGAGAGTCCTGGAATCTACACTGTTATATTAAAGGCAACTAACAGTACATATGGAAATAGTACCCGGAAAAAAGCGGGATATATAACTGTGACCGAAAAATCTATAAGTTCTGGAGAAAACGTGGGAAGTGAAGAAAGTAGCGGAGGAAGTAGTGGAGGAAGTAGTGGAGGAGGCGGGGGAGGCGCAGGCTCTCCAGAATCAACTAGGAATGTCGAGCTGAAGGAAATTTCTAATGAACAGGTTTTCAAAGGCATCCATACATGTTTCACTTTTAAAGGCGAAGCAAATGAAATCGTCACCTTAGAGTTCGATCCGAAAAAGAATTTCGGAAAAAAAACTGCTATTGTAGAGATGCTAAAAAATACATCTTCAATTGTTAAGGAACCTGCACCCGGAATTGTCTACAGGAACGTAAATCTCTGGATCGGGAATAGTGGCTTTTCAAGCCAAGAAAATTTTGAAAATGCTCAAATAAATTTCAGAGTTAGCAGGGCTTGGATTACCGAACAGGGAGTCAGCAAAGATACTGTAACCATGTACCGCTACAGTGGGGGGGTATGGAACTCGCTGCCCACAACCCTCAGTAGAGAAGATGAAGTTTACTTTTACTTTACCGCAGAAACTCCAGGCTTTTCTCCCTTTGCAATCTCAAGTATGAAAATAAATACCAGATCTATTGAACTCCTTCAAACTAAAAATGAAGAAAATAAGGCTCATAATAAGAGTGATCTGTCTGAAGGAGAAAAACAAGAAAATATAACAAATATAAACTTAGAGCTTGATAACGAAAAGAAAGATGCTCCGACCCCTGGTGTTTTCTTGACTGTTATCGGATTTCTGTCTTCGTATGTGATCCTGAGTAAGAGGAAGCAAAGGTAATTATCGAAACAGGACGGAACAAAAATAAAAGAAATAGGTCGGAAAGTAAGAGGCCAGGAAAGTAATAAAGGCAGCCATACTCTCAAGAGTCATGGCAGGAAATCAGCTCACCAGCAACCAGGCCAAGCAAACAATCTACATTCTCTTTCCGTATAGCAGGTTTATAATAACCTGCTGTAAGAGTAAGTGTTTCCTGGTAGGTTGAAATCCCAAGCATAAAAGCAGGGGCATGGAAAGCCGGAGTTACCAAGTAAGCGTCTTTGATAACTGTTTCTCCAAAAAGAAGAGGGGAAGGACTAATAACTCCTAAATTAGTGAGCATAGGAGAAGACCTTCCACTTGTTAGAGATCTTTCCCATTCTTTTTTGTTCATCTTAAGAACTTCCCGAAAGCCCATACTGGACATTAATTCACAGGCAAGAGCGCTTTTTATTCCTGGAAAGCGAGTTTTAATGCTTTTCATGATGGATATAACTCTTTCCAGAGTGGCAACAAAAGGTTCACACTTGATTTCAGACAGTCTCAAACTTTCGATTCCAGATAAATTAGAAATAGCTATATTTTCTCCTTCCGGCAAATAACGGCGTAAGTCCACTGTAAACTGTACTTCCATAGGAGAATCAGATCCAGGTTTTATCATGTTAAATAACGCCCGAAAGAAAGCTGTCAGGATAATATCGTTTATTGTTGCCCCGTGGGTTTTTACATAGGCTGAAATACTTTGAAAATCTCGTTGGTAAATTCTGCTTATAGATAACCGTATCGATTCTGGCTCTACAGATTGTCGCCAGGGAAAAGCCCATGTGGGCTCTGATTCTTCACTTTCAGAAGTGAAAGCAGACTTGAGGTCAGTTATTCCAAGGGCCTCAAGTACAGCACTCTGGTCTCTTTTTCCTTGTACGTTCGGTTCAGGTTCAAAAGAAGAATCTATACAAAGCTGAGTATATATACCAGCCAGCAGTTTAAGGTATTCTTTGGCACTCCGACCGTCGCAGCAGGCATGATTGAGTTTGATACATAGAGTATCTTCCTGACTACATCGCACCAGCAGTGCCAGCACCTGTGGGTCATGGTCCATGCTTAAAGGCTCCAGCAGGAATTTCATAATTGATTCTTCCCTGTCCTGCGTTTCTTCCAGCCTGCACCATGAAATCCTTTCGGGATAAGCAAGGCGTTGCCAGAAGGGACTGTCGTCCCTTTCGACGAACAAGCAGCCCAGTACAGGCTCGGCGTCAGTGGACAATCTTACGGCTCGAGCCAATTTCACCTCATCCAGCCTATTTCCGAAACGTATCACAGCTTGAAGTGTATAATTTGAAATCCCATGGCGAGCCACATAATTGAATTGGTCCTGTAAGGTGGCAGGCATCGTTCGGGAAATTTTCTGAGATTTTATCCCCACAAATAGACCTCTTTTAGATATACCCGCACTTCTCAAGCCAGGTAAGGGACTTTATCCATTCCCCTTTTGGCTCCCTTGAAGTGCCCACCACAAGCCGCTTGATGTCTCCGACTTCTTCGACAATGCCGCGAGCTTCTATTACCTCTCCGGGAAGCGCCTGGCCTGCATAGGTATGGGTATACGAGAGCACATGGTCGATTTCATCGTGTTCGACCTTGTAATACGCAGGGCTGTCAAAAGCAAAGTCGGCATTTGTAACTTTTGCTTCGATTTTCATTTTGACGGTATCCTTCCCGCGCAGAAGAGGTTCTTTTATCTGGTCCCATTCCCTTACGAAAAGAAGGTCAAAATAAGTTCCTTCGACCATGCCACGGTTACCTTTTCTCGATTCGTGCAGCATGAACTCGTCAAATGAAATCTCAGGAATTCTCTTAGTATAGATTCTCTTCCACATTTCCTCATTGATTTCTTCAATGGGCCCTTCCTGCTGTTTTGCAGTGGTTATTGCGTCCCTTGCCCTGAACCATACCGGGCCATACACAACAAAGTCGATATCCGAGCTCTCATTCTGGAGGCCTGCGAGCATCGAGCCAGTAACTCCCATGCTTGTCCTGGGAATACCTGCCAGGTCAAGGGCTTTTACGATTGCCCTTACGCGGCTGTCAGAATTTACAAGCCTGGGAATCGCATCCGAGGGGTGAAGCACCTGTTTTACCTCAGATTCAGGCACCACATGAACATCCTGCACCCATTCAGGCCTGTGCTTCCTCATGAACTCAAAAGCCGGACCAAAATCATATTTTTTATATCGTATTCCGTTTAACTCCCTTTCCCCGTTCTCATCGGGCACGTAGCGGAGTGTGGCGCGGATTCCATCCCTACGGAAATAGTCGGAAACCGCAAAAAGCCAGTTGTCTTTCGTGACAAGAAAATCCCTCAAGCGTGTTTTTAGCATTTATACCATCATCCCTGGAACTTATAGGAGTACTTCAGAGTACTCGGGTTTAAGGAACCTTAACGGCTGAGCTTTATAATAATTTAATAAATAATAGGAAATGTATTGTAATATTCCTGTATATAATTATCAAGTTGTATATAATTATCAAGTTGTATATAATTATCAGGTGTTTTAAAAAAGCCTTTTGAAAAAAAGCTTTAGCGAAAATTTCTGGAACAAACAAATGTCATGTTCTGGAACAAACAAACGGCATGTTCTGGAACAAACGGCATAGTAAAATGGATAATATACCTGGAGTTACAGATACTTAAAGGAAATATGCTGAAGGAATAAAATAGACACAAATAAAGTATATTAAAATAGAACATCCTGAAGTAAAAAAATACTTACTATTACGGCCAGTCGATATAAAGACGATAAATATTATGGACCAGTAAACGGAATAGACTGCAAATGCAGAAAATCCGAGGGAATACTTTTGAGAGAAAATCCGAGTGTAAAAGCGCTTGAACCCTGGATAATACAGCTCAGGCGCGAATTTCACAGATACCCCGAACTCAGTTTTGAAGAATACGAGACCCAGAAGAAAATCCTGAAAATTCTTGGAGATCTGGGAATAGAAGCCAGAAAAATTGCAGATACCGGCGTACTTGCAAGCATTCGGGGAAAGTTGCCTGGGCCCTGTATCGCCCTTCGATCAGATACGGACGGGCTGCAGGTACAGGAAGAGTTGACTGACAGAAATAGCGATTATATCTCCAGAAACGATGGAGTAATGCACGCCTGCGGACACGACGGACATATGGCAATGCTTTTTGGGGCTGCACGGCTTTTTCAGGAGAACAGGAATTTTCCAGGGGAAGTTCGCCTTATCTTCCAGCCTGCCGAGGAAATTCCACCAGGTGGTTCGGAAAGGGTAATTGCAGAGGGAGGGCTTGAAGGTGTGGATGCAGTTATGGGCATACACATTTTTACCAATCACGAATCCGGAAGTGTGGGTTTCCGTCCCGGGCCTTTCATGGCAAGCACCAATCGGTTTGAAGTGATCATTAAAGGAAAGGGAGGCCATATCTCAAAGCCTAAAAGCTGCATTGATCCTGTCCGAATAGCAACGGATTTTCTAAGTAACCTTTATCCTGCCCTGGAAAAACAGCTTGAACCGGATAAGTATATTATTGGAGTCGGAAGGATTCGAGGAGGAGCCCAGTTCAACAGAATTCCTGATACTGTAGAGATTCTTGGAAGTTACCGATCCTTTGACCGGGAGACTACTGATATCATTGATAGGACAATGAAAGAGTGCCTGGATGGGATATTAAAAAGATACGTAAAGCCGGGAGATGAATTTTCAGGTTTTCCGGACTATGAGCTTGATATACTGCATGGCTATCCTGTCCTTGTGAATGACCCCATGTTCACAAATGCTGTAAATTCAAAGCTGCAGGAGAGTTTCCCGAAACTTACAATCTACCCTGAACTCGAAAAAACCTTTGCCGCCGAAGATTTTGCAAGTTACCTGCAGAAAGTCCCAGGAATTTTCATTTCCCTGGGTGACTTAAACCCGGAAAAAAAGATAGTGGAAATCAATCACTCTTGCAAGTTTGATATTGATGAAGATATCCTTATTACCGGCACGGAGATATTTTACACTGTTTCCCTGGACTTTCTCAAAAACCCGGAAAAATATCTCAGTTCCCAGAGTTATTTGAACCCCGAACCCTTAAGAAAGAGCCTGAAAACCGACAGGTAAATAGGAAATGAACTGTACGGTTTGCAGAGTGAGTTAAATGATAATCCAGAGATACGATGATTCCAGAAAGGAAGAAGTCCATGACGTTGTGCTTGGAGTGTTGAAGGAACACGGCTTTGAACCCGACAGGCTAAAAGATGCCGACCTCAATGACATAAACGGTTATTATTTTGGAAGCGGAGGCGCGTTTTTCGTAGGGATCGTCGACGGCAAAGTCGTAGGCACCGCAGGCGTCCGAAAACTTAGCGGAAACCGGTGCGAAATCCGGCGTATTTATCTTAAAAAAGCCTTCAGGGGTAAAGGCAACGGAAAACAGCTCTTAAGGACTGCTCTCGATTTTGCTGAGAAAAACTGCTCAGGCGTGTTCCTTAAAACCGATTCAACCCTCACGAAAGCGATAGACATGTACCTCAAGCACGGCTTTACTTTCAAGAAAGAAGAGACAGGGTACCTGTATTTCGAAAAAATTTTTTAACACCCGAATCTCCTCTCGGAAGGACGGAGACATTTTCGCTAACTTTGTTCGCTCAAGAGGGCTGAATTACCCGAGTCCCGTCTCGGGAGGATGGAGACATTTTCGCTAACTTTGTTCGCTTAAGAGGGCTGAATCTGACCTTCCGCAGGTGCCTGATAAATTTATCTATTTTTCTATTAATATATTAGTATTAGAAATATCGTATCTATTCAGGGTAAGGGAGGTACATCTTCAATCGCTGAATGAAGTGAACTAATAACAGGCATTTTATTCTTTATTAGTGTAGATATGTATCCCCTTATTCTACAGAATACATCCGCCCCATTTGGTTTTCTAAAATCTCCCGATATTTTTTGTTGAATTGTTATCATCCTGAGATCTCTTTCTGCCTGGTTGTTGCTAAAAGGAACTCTCAGATCCGTAGCAAACCTCAAGATCTCTTTTTCATACTTTTCAAGTTCCAAATTTTCTACGAGCATACTCCGAGACTTAGAGTTTGTTAAACTTAAAGTTCGTGCCTATTCACCTTAATTCTTAGAGAAGAACTTAGTCTTATAGGTTTAGTTGTTCCGTGTTGGAGGAAGATGAACCCCATGAAAGTAGGCTCTTCTTTGGATTTTGACCCTCAAAGTGCGTCTACCTTTATTATTGACAGGGACCACCGAGTTTTCTGATAGGACCAAAGATGAAACCTTATTCCAACTTCTAGGACTACTTTAAATAGAAAGTAGTCGGGATGTATTACATTTTGTAACACCAGCATTGTATCTCCTTAGACCTCCAGTATCCATGTTCTGGTTCTGGTCCTTAAAATGTATCAACATTACGGCATTGGCACTGGCTTCTAGGCACGACTCTGAAGTTTTTTTACGAGGAATACATTTGACATTTTTGTTTCGACTAAAAGGTTTAGTTTAAATGTTTTGGACAGGTTATACCGTAATTGTCAAATTGTTAACGTTAAATGGATGGCTTTATGGTTATTTAAAGGGAATATTTAGCTTAGTTCTTAGGATATACCTTTCTATAGAAACCTAAAATTCTATTGCGAACGATATGTTATTAATTTCGTCTTTTCTTCAACATAGGTGTTTAACTTTCCACAATGTTTGGTGTAGGTTCCTTCGGTTAATTAAATTAATTTCCTTCCTACATTAAGTACCGCTGGCTTTGACCTAAATTACAATTACCAGCTCCCCCTTGTTACGGTAGATTAGAGATGTTTTTTTTATATGTATAATAAAAGTAGTGTTCTCATCTCCAAAATTTCGTTACTTATTTTACCGCTCACAACGGATTCCAATAATCTCCTTATGATCAGGTGCTTGAAAACCTTTAAGAATAAAGTTTATGTTTACACTTGTACGTAATACTTATACTGAGGTATAAGTTTCCTTTGAACTTCTTTATAGATATTTTTTATGTTCGTTCTCACCGATTCCTCTAACAGAACTAGAAGGCTAATATACTTTAATGTCTTGTTTACGACGTAACGACGGTCTTTTGAACCGCGTTGATTTTTATCCACTTCTATAGCTAGTTTTGTAAGTATCTTTTCCATAGTAAAATTATGAGTACTTGTCCTAAACTCGCTATATATGAGGTGGACTTTATAGTTTTCTGCGTAACTACCGATTTTCTCCTCTATGTTTCCCGTGCTCTCATTCAGGTTCTTTGGAAGAACTCATACATGAATTTTCATACCTTTTTCTCTCGAACTCACTCAAACGATGCACCTAGACCTCTC
>JGI20225J20221_1003136_pt1 | contig 10565 bp, 9 predicted proteins | sample BioMet4_FD_20221 | JGI IMG/M metagenome (IMG submission 20221) | reverse complement strand
TAATGGCAGGTCCGCGTATGGATCGGCTGCCGATGACTAAGACGCATTATAAGAGTTTTTTTCTTATTGCCGGAGGCAGCTTTTTTGATGGGTTTGATTTATATTTGGCTGGGGGTGTATTGGCAGCTATGGCGGCCGGTGGCTTTTCCAGTGTGACAGGAAATGCAACTTTTATTTCGTTTACTTTTATTGGACTGTATTTCGGTACGTTGCTGGCGGGGTATTTTGGTGATAAATTCGGCAGAAAATTTGCCATGAAATATACGCTTTTGATTTACAGTGCCGCAACTTGTGCTTGCGCATTGGCTCCGGAGTTCAGTCATCTGGTCATTTATCGGGCGATTGCAGGGTTTGGCTTGGGCGGCGTCATTATCACGGGATATACGTTTTGGGTCGAATTGTCTCCGAAAAATACACGCGGGTTTTGGTTCAGCGCCTTATCTTTTCTGGTCAATTTATCACAGCCCTTGGCCGCACTGCTGGCATTGGTCGTGATTCCTACGTACGGCTGGCGATCGATGTTCTGGATCGCCGGTATTCCTCCCATTTTTATCTGGCTCCTGCAATTGAAATTTATGCCGGAATCTCCTCGGTGGCTGGAGGAACAGCATCGGTTGGAAGAAGCAGAAAGTGCACTGCAGCAATTTGAAAAAGGTATTCCTGATTTGCCGCCGCTTACGCAGACAGAGATAGTACGGGAGGGTGAAAAAACAGAACAAAGTGCAGCAGAAAAGAAAGTATCGCTATGGTCTCCGGGTATCCGGAAGATGACGTTCTTGTCTATTATTATTTCCTTATTGTATCTGCCGGCGTGGTTTACGTTTACGGCATGGGTCCCTACGTTTTTCATCAAGGAGGGGTTCAGTCAGGTCATGACCTTCGGCGTTACGTTTTTTATTATGCTGGGGGCTATCCCGGGGAATATATTGGCTGCGTGGGTCAGTGATAAGTTTGGCAGGAAAAAGACAATTATCGCCGATGCCGTTGTTTTGGCATTTTTGTCCTTGCTCTACGGTTATTCTACCAATATATATACGATGAGTGCTTTTGGTTTTGCTTTTATCATGGGCGGCAATGTGCTTATTGCGGTCATCATGGGATATATTCCGGAGTTGTTTCCGACTTCGGTGCGTATGATGGGAGCTTCTCTGGCCAATTCGTTCGGCCGGGCGGGGACGATCGCGTCGCCGTTCATGATCGCCTATTTGTTTAATTCCGGCGGGAAAGCCGCTGTGTTTATTTCCTCATTTATTATGTATGTCATTATTGCCATTTGTGTAGCCATACTGGGGAGAGAAACAACAAACAAGAGTTTGGAATCGATAGAAAAAGAAGTGGAAGCATAGCGTGTCGTATTACTATTAAGATAAAGAGGGTGTTTTTTATGACGAATAAAAAGAAGTTTCGCGAACTGCTGGCGGCTCCGGATATCCTGGTGCTGCCGGGGGTATATGATGCTTTTAGTGCCAAAATGGCAGAGAAAGCAGGTTTTTCCGGTGTGATCATGGGCGGATATCAGGTAGCGGCCAGCATGCTCGGTGAACCGGATGTAGGGTATGTATCGCTGACGGAAATGACATTTTCCCTGCGCAATATATGCAATGCCGTCACGATTCCCGTTGTATCCGATGGGGATACGGGATACGGCAATGCGATGAATGTCCGGCGGATGGTACGGGAATATGAAAATGCCGGAACTGCGGCGATTTTGCTGGAGGATCAGGTATGGCCCAAAAAGTGCGGCCATATGGAGGGGAAAAAAGTTATTTCCCGAGAAGAACATGTAATGAAAATCAAGGCGGCTGCAGAAGCCAAAAAAGATCCTGATCTGGTCATCATCGGCCGGACGGACGCCCGTGCCGTCAACGGATTGGATGATGCGCTGGACCGGGCCCGGTCTTATGCGGAAGTCGGAGCGGATATGTTATTTGTAGAGGCACCGCAGTCTCTGGAGGAAATGAAACGTATCGTCTCTGTCTTAAAGCCACTGGGGAAACCGCTGTTGGCTAATATGGTGGAACACGGAAAAACACCGGGACTTACGGCGAATGATTTACAAGACATAGGTTTTGATGCGGTTGTATTTCCCGTATCGGCCATTTATGCCATGGCCCAGACGTTGATGAAATTGTTTGCGGTTTTGAAGCAAAACGGAACGACGGCATCCTTGGCGGATACGATGATGTCGTTTACGGAATTTAATCAGCTTATCGGACTTCCGGCTTATACTGCTATGGAAGAAACCTACACCGTGCGTTCCTAGAGGAGATGGAGAGTATGTCACAAGCAAAAAAATTAAGAAAAATGTTGGCCGAACCCGGGATTATCCGGGCACCGGGAGCTTATGATGCATGGTCGGCAAGACTGATTGAAAAAGCAGGATTTCCAGCGGTATATATGACCGGCTACGGATTATCTGCCAGCTTGATCGGTCGACCGGATATCGGACTGCTTTCTTTGACGGAAATGGCCGGCGAAGGGAAAAATATAGCGGCAGCCGTGGATATTCCCGTTATTGCCGATGCAGACAACGGCTACGGAGGACTGCTGAACGTCGTTCGGACCGTACAGGAATATGAAAGAGCCGGACTGGCAGCTATCCAGCTCGAAGATCAAGTTATGCCGAAACGCTGCGGTCATATGGAGGGCAAACAAATCATCCCCAAAGAAGAAATGGCGGCAAAAATCAGAGCCGCCTGTTATGCCAGAAAAGACCCGGATACGGTGCTCATTGCCAGAACCGATGCGCGAGCCGTCATCGACTTTGACGAAGCCCTGGCGCGGGCAGCCTTGTACGCTGAAGCCGGAGCTGACGTGCTTTTTGTCGAGGCTCCGCAATCAGTCGAGGAACTGCAGACCATAGCCAATACGATCCATAAACCGCTGCTGGCCAATATGGTGGAACATGGGAAAACCCCGATGCTTACGGGAAAGGAACTGGAAGCTATCGGTTTTAAAATCGTCATCTATCCGGTGACGACGCTCTATACGGTGACGCAGGCAATGATGGATATGCTGAAAAAAGTGAAACAAGACGATACATCAAAACACGATACGAAGCATATGGTAGCATTTCCTGATTTCAATGAAATGATCGGGCTTGACGCCATACGCGAACTGGAACGGTCCTTTATGAAATAGTATAATGCCAATGCCCCCGCAGGTGCGGGGGCATTTTGGCGGGATGGTTGTTTTGTTGGAGGTAGTGGAAAGGGCTAGGTCTAACCTTTCCGTCTTCGGACGAAAACCGTGTCCGAATCCACCTAACAGACAAACTAAGCGATTCGCGTACTTTTGTGCGTCACTGCATTCCTTCAAAAGCAGCTCCCTGCTTATCTCCTGTTAAGAGAGGCTTTAAGTTCCTTTGCCTTCGGCTCTCCTGACAGGAGAGCTGGCCGCGAAGCGGACTGAGAGGTTAGACTTTTCTTTTATCCCTTACCTTCGCCTTTCTTGTCAGGAGATAGGTAGAGAACCTTTTTTGAAGGAACAACGTGACGTGCAAAAAAAGAGTGAATCACCTAGTTTGTTTATTAGCTGGCACCGTAGGGGACTGAGAGGTTGCACTTGCCTTTTTTTAGGGTGTAGTTGAAGGGAAAGGTCTAACCTCTCCGTCTTCGGACAAAACCCGTGTCCGAATCCACCTGATAGACAAACTAAGCGATTCGCATGCTTTTGTGCGTCATTGCATTCCTTCAAAAGCAGCTCTCTGCTTATCTTCTGTCAGGAGAGGCTTTTAAGGGCTCCGTCTTCGGACGAAAAACGTATTCGAATCCACCTGATCCATATTAACCGACGGGTTAATACGTGGGGGGCTGCTGTTGCTTCATGATAGATATTCTTTGCCTTATTGACGAGTGATAGAATTCATTGTACACTGTCCCTATCTTATTACAAAGGGCTTATTTATCATGGTATATATTCTACACCAGTATGAAAATAGAGGGGGATATAATGGAGACCGATAATCAGCGATATGAGAAGTTAGGAAATTTTATCAAAGCGCGAAGAGAGCGGATACACCCTACCCAAGTCGGAATATCTGACACGTCCCGGCGGCGTACTTCGGGATTGCGGCGTGAAGAGGTAGCCATGCTGGCTGGGATCGGTGTTACGTGGTACACCTGGCTGGAGCAGGGCTGGGATGTGAATCCATCTACAGCGGTGATGGCCGCAATAGATGGATTCACATCCCAGCCCTGCTCCAGCCAGGTGTACCAGGTGACGCCCACATCTGCGTCGTGAAGAGGTGGCCTTTCTGGCAGATGTGGGCGTCACCTGGTACACCTGGCTGGAGCAGGGACGCCATATTCGAATATCGCCCTCCGTATTGCGCAGCATCGCCCGGGTACTGATGTTGAATGAGTATGAGACACTGTATCTATTTGAATTGGCAAAATTGACGCCGGAAAAACCGTTGCAGCCCATACAGACACTCAAACCTATATTTCAGCATGTATTGGACAGTTTGGTGTATTCACCGGCGATCTTGCTGGATGTATATTGGAATGTCGTCGGATGGAATGCAGCGTATACGGCCGTTTTTGTCGACTGCAGCCAGATAGACATATCTCATAGAAATCTTATTAAAATCATGTTTACCCATGCCGAGTACCGAAACCGTTTTGAAGACTGGGAAATCAAGGCGAAGGAAATGCTTGCAAGGTTTCGTGTTTCCTGTGACGGATATAGTAATGATCCCTGGCTGAGACGGGGAATTGAATCTTTGCGGGAGGAAAGTGAGGAATTCAATACCTGGTGGCCGCTGCATGATGTAGAAGCGGAACGTGAAATAACGAAAACAATCAGGCATCCTGAAGCGGGAAATTTGTTTTTTGAACATACTGTATTTATGACGCCGGAAAACGAACTGCGGTTATATATCGATACGCCCCTGCGGCATACGGAAACAGAAGAAAAACTGAAACAGCTGCTCTCACGGTGATGCGGTTTTGTTTTTTTTTGCAGGATGAAGTTGAGGGGAAAGGTCTAACCTCTCCGACCTCGCTACACTCGGCCACCTGATAAACAAACTAAGCGATTCGCGTACTTTTGTGCGTCACTGCGTTCCTTCAAAAGCAGCTCTCTGCTTATCTCCTGTCAGGAGAGGCTTTAGGGCTCTGTGTGAAAAATATTAAAAAGATGCACTTGATTTCGGCTCTCCTGATAGGAGATAGGTAGAGAAGCATTTTAAAAGGAACATCGTGACGCGTAAAAAAGAGTGAATCACCTAGTTTGTCAGCGGGCACTACAGGGTGACTGCGCGGTTGATTTTGTTTTTATGTTATTCAATTCCGGTTCCATAGATGTCTTGTTCGTTGCTGTTTTGGAGTGAGATATAGAGGAGGACAGGGATTTTTACTTGCTGCCCGATCCAGTTTTTTAGTTTTTCTGCATTTGTTGAAGACATTCGTTTTTGCACGGTGACAAATGCTATAAAGGTTTGGTAATTCACTTTTTGCTGTTCCGTTATGCTGGCAATCGAACCTCCCTTGATGTCGATTATTTCTGGGAAGAGTGTCGGAGCTTGTTTTTTGAGGGCCAAGATGATTTTTTGGTCGCTGATTGTTCGTTTGTAGTCTGGATAGTATTGATTGGCTAGTTCCTTGTAAGATTTTCCGTTATCATCTTTGGTTTCATTGTGTATTTTGGTATTAATAATTTGCTGTATTTGTTCTTTGTTTAATGAATCACTACTGTTGGTTTGCACAATCCGCAGTTCTGCGTTGTCTAATTTGCTGTAGTGTTTCATGGATTTTTTTAGGTTGTCAATTTCTTTATCGGTCAACGGCATGCCGATTAGGTCTATCGTCAGTATCCCATTGTCAAATTGGTACGAAACGATACTGGATGTATCAAAGTCAGCTTCCTTAGAAATAAAATTTTTCACTTGGAAGTCTGCTATGTTGGCATCTACGGATTGATAGGCCATGTAAATGCTGGGGACAGTAATCAAGATTCCGATGATCCATAGAAGTGTTTGCTGTCGTTTAAAATGTTCTTTGCCAATGCTGTTTTTGATAGGTACGCGCAGTAGTTTGAAAATTAAGAAACTAGATAGAGCAATAAAAAATCCGTTGATGAAAAACAAGTAAATAGCTCCGCCAAAAAATTTCAATGAGTGCATGGTAATACCGTATCCAGCTGTGCATAAGGGTGGCATGAGAGCGGTGGCAATTGCGACACCTGGTATAACGTTGCTTTTTTCTATCCGGGTGTTGCCGACGGCGCCGGCGATTCCTCCGCATAGGGCTATCAATACATCCCAGATGGTAGGAGAGGTGCGGGCGATTAATTCTGACGATGGTGTAGAAATAGGTGTAAGTGAAAAGTATATGGTTGAAGCGAGGAGGGCAAAACCGACTTGGAAGCCTAATTTAATGACTGATTGTTTAATAAAATGGATATCATATGTTGCCATTCCATATCCGATGGCGACAATACCTCCCATGAGCGGTGATATGAGCATGGCTCCGATAATAACGGCAACGCTGTTCATATTTAATCCTACGCAGGCAATTAAAACAGCTGTTACTAAAATCACTAAATTGGGACCTTGTACGGTAGAATCTTTTTCAATCCGGATATATATTTCTTCCATAGAGGCACTGTCTTTTCTTAAATCAAATAAACCTATCATTTTATATCACCGCCTTATCATCGTATGTATATTATAGCATGATTGTATTATACAGTGGCATATCGTACTTAGATAAAAGTTGAATTATTATTTGAATAGCATTTATTTTGATATAGATAGTAATAGGGCTATGGTTTTAGAAGAATTTAAGCTTGTGATAGTTACTGATTAAGGGCGTGTGTATAGTTAGATAAAACATCAAGTAAAATTACCTATTTTGTTATAGCTTGTTTTGCTGCAATATCAGTAACAATTTATCTAGATATCTTACATAGTATTATAAAACGCACAAAAAATAAGTATTTTTAATTTTTTGTGCGTTACATATTAAAAAAACGTTTTTTTGCATATCCACCTGTGTAAGAGTGGATATGGTGTTTGTATGTAAGAAGCTGACATAGCTCGTTGTTGTCATAATTTTTGTATGGATTATAATAAAAATAGCAATATTTATTAAAACAAAGAATATCAAAACTGCTATCCTATTTTGTGGAAAGGAGGAAGTAAAGATGGATAACCTTGTGATTATGAGGATCGAAATGGTCATTGAGTTTATTGAAAATCATCTTGATGACAAATTGGATCTTGATGCAGTAGCAACAGCAGCCCATTATTCCAAATATCATTTACACCGCATATTTATGGATACGGTTGGTATTACCATCCACGATTATGTGGGACGCAGGAAACTTACCGAGGCGGCAAAATTGCTGGTGTTTTCGGAAAGACCTATTATTGAGATTGCTTTTATTTGTGGGTACGAGAGTCAGCAAGCATTTACTGTGGGTTTTAAGGCTATGTATAAAGTGCCACCTGCGGTATATCGTGAGCAGAAAACTTTTTATCCACTGCAGTTACGATTTTCTCTGCATAAAAAAGTGTCCGGTATGGCATTTTTAAAATCGGATATCTGCCTTGCTGCAATAGATGATATTCCCGAATGGATAAAACTTGTTCGTCTTGTAATCGATGGATATCCGTATCTTGATGAAACAGAGTATCTTCAAAAGTTAACTGACAGTATTCAGGGGAGGCGGGCTCTGATTTTGAAAAATGAAGATAGTGCGGTTGGCACCATGGTATTTTCTTATGATACGGGTAGTATTGAATTTATGGGCGTGCATCCACAATATCGAAGCTGCGGGATTCAAAACATATTTTTGGACAAGTTGATGGAAGAGTATCTTCCCGGCCGTGAAATCAGTACGACGACATATCGCGAGCATGATAAAGCGGACACCGGCTATCGTAAGGAGCTAAAACAACTTGGTTTTGCGGAAAAGGAGCTCCTTATTGAGTTTGGGTATCCTACACAACGGTTTGTACTTCCTCCACATACATAGGAGGGTGATTCAAATGCATAACAGACAATTATCTGATTGGAAAAAGAAAACGATTTTTTTCCTTATTAGTCAATGTATTACACTATTTGGTTCTACTTTAGTTCAAATGGCTATTATTTGGTATGTGACGATGCAGACATCTTCGGGGACGTGGGTGGCTGCATTTACTGTTTGTTCGTACTTGCCGCAGTTTCTGATTTCTTTTGTCGGAGGGGTGTGGGCTGACCGGTATAATCGTAAAAAACTGATTATTGGTGCAGATATGGTGATTGCAGCAGTTACATTAATAATGATGTTGGCTATTCCTTATATTTCCGCTACGTTATTTTTGTTGGACGGGCTGCTTATCATGTCGATTATTCGTTCGTTAGGGGCAGGTATTCAAACGCCTGCAGTCAATGCTGTTATACCACAGCTTGTGCCCAAAGAACAGTTGATGCGCTATAATGGAATTAACGCGGCGATGCAATCTATTGTTCAGTTTGCAGCTCCTGCCGCGGCCGGAATTATTTTTTCCATAAGTACATTGGAGTCGACAATGATGGTGGATGTTTCTACCGCGGCAATCGGTATCGGTATTTTGTCTAGTGTGTTAATTCCGAAACAAAATGTACAGAGAAAAAAAGTGTCCATTTTTACAGATATGAAGCTGGGGATTCACTATGCTTTTTCAGATAGGATTATTGGGAAATTATTGATCGTGTATGGAGCATTTACTTTTTTGACCGTTCCGGCAGGTTTTCTTGCGGGACTTCTTGTATGTCGTATCTACGGTGATACGTATTGGTATTTAACGGTAGTAGAATTAATAGGCTTTGCGGGAATGACGTTAGGTGGTCTTATTATAAGTATGTGGGGGGACTGCGTCAGCCGTGTTAAAATCTTGTTCGTAAGCCTTACTGCTTACGGTATATTTGCCATGGGCATGGGGATTGCGCGCAACTTTATATTGTATCTTATTTTAATGTTATCTTACGGGATAGCCATGACGATAGTACAGACATCTATTACGACGCTGCTTCAAGAAAAAACGGAGATTCCTATGCAGGGACGCATATTTGGTTTGCTTGGTTCCATGTACTCAGGGTTTCTGCCTATTGGCATGGGTGTTTTTGGACCGTTGGCAGATGTTATACCTCTTCAATGGCTTATGACAGGTGCCGGTATAGCGTTGATTTTTATTGCCTTGATTGTACGTTATGATTGTCATTTTTTGGATATGCAGATAGTGTCATAATAACTGCTATAACCCATATGTGTCTAATCTCTCCGACCTCGTTACACTTGGCCACCTGATACACAAACTAAGCGATTCGCATGCTTTTGTGCGTCACTGCATTCCTTCAAAAACAGCTCACTGCTTATCTCCTGCCAGGAGAGGCTTTTAAGAGCTCCGTCTTCGGACAAAAACCGTATCCGAAGCCACCTGACTAAGCGATTCGCATGCTTTTGTGCGTCACGGTATTCCTACAAAAGCAGCTCCCTGCTTATCTCCTGGCAGGAGAGGCTTTAAGGGACGCTGTATTAGAAAAAATATAAAAATATTTTTGTCCTTGGCTCTCTTGTCAGGAGATAGGTAGAGAACCTTTTTTGAAGGAACAGCGTGACGCGCAAAAAAAGTGAATCAGCTAGTTTGTTTGCTAGCTGGCACCGTAGGTGACTGAGAGGTTGCCCTTGCTTTTTACTGGATGAAGTTGAAGGGAAAGGTCTAACCTCTCCGACCTCGCTGCACTCGGCCACCTGATAAACAAACTAAGCGATTCGCATACTTTTGTGCGTCACTTTGTTCCTGCAAAAGCAGCTCACTGCGTATCTCCTGACAAGAGAGGCTTTTAAGGGCTTTTTTATAAATAAAAAAAGATGTCCTCGGCTCTCTTGTCAGGAGATAGGTAGAAAACCTTTTTTGAAGGAACAACGTGACGCGCAAAAAAAGAGTGAATTACCTGTTTTTTCCCCCTAGGTTGCAGCATACCCGGCCATCTTTTTTAGATGGCCGGGTATGTTTGGGTTGCAGCGAGCGATGCCGTGCAGGTATTATTTTTTTATTTCATGAGACTTGCTTTTCTTTTTATATTCTTCTTTTAGTTTTTGCAGTTCTCGCAGTTCGGGAGGGGGAACTTGCATGCCGCAGCAGCCTCCTCCTGTATTTTCCGTACAGCCTTTGCTGAAGCCGACGATTGCTTTTTTAATTTCTTCTAACCGGTGCATGAATAACGCCTCCTTGTTTTTTCTGAAGATACATAGTAGTGCTATATTTAGTATAGCAGATTTTATGGGATTTGTGAATATTTATTCCTCGTTAATAGCGATACTCGAAACGGAATATTTTGCCGGAAATTCTTGCTGAAATAGCTTATACAGCTAGGTATAGTGGGGATTAAAAGCGGTATGCATATATCGTATTTTACGGGATCGGCAGGTAACTATTTGGTATAGAAATTGTTTTTTTGTTTGTTAGTATTCGACTTTGTTTTGGGAACGTGTATAATGGAGGAAGATAGATAGGTGCGGATGAAGTGGTATGGATCGGAATCGTTTTTATAGGTGGGAGGGCTGTATATGAGTATTTCAGTTAAGGAAATCAA
>JGI20225J20221_1003135_pt1 | contig 10567 bp, 5 predicted proteins | sample BioMet4_FD_20221 | JGI IMG/M metagenome (IMG submission 20221) | reverse complement strand
AAGATTTATATCTCCGCCAAATAAATATGCTGAAGCGAATTCCCGGTTTAGCAGGAACTACTCCTTGGATATTAAAAGACTTCCGTTCTCCCCGCCGCCATTTGCCAGAGATACAAGATGATTTTAATCGTAAAGGATTGTTCTCGGATAAGGGACAAAAAAAGAAAGCATTCTTTGTCCTACAAAAATGGTATCAGGAGCTAACAGAAAGGTACAAATAATCTCACATATTTTAATAACCCCCAAAAGGAAAGTGGCCTATGATATAAAAGAATAACGCATGCTCTTCACTCATGAAGAGCGAATCCATCCAAGATAAAGAAAAAGAAACTGCTAACACACATCTTTCTATTTCTTTAAAATAAATTTTTAATTCATTTATTACAAAATTAAGTCTAATATGAAACATTTTTTGGTATTCCTATTACTCTTTACAGCTATCGGAAATATTTCAGCACAGAATGTCAAAATTACCGGTACAGTCAAAGATAATACAGGAGAAGCTGTTATTGGTGCCAATATTAAAATAAAAGGAGGCGCTAACGGCACAATCACAGACATTGACGGGCATTTCAACCTTGATGCGTCGTCCAACGCTACACTTGAAGTTTCTTTTATTGGTTATGCAACTCAGGAAGTTCCTCTAAAAGGCAGAACGAATGTTATCGTTACGCTATCTGAGGACTCTAAATCGTTGGATGAAGTCATTGTTGTAGGCTATGGCACTCAAAAGAAGGTTAATCTAACAGGATCAGTTGCAGCGGTGAAAATAGATGAAACCATTGCCAGTAGATCTATTTCAAATGTATCTTCCGGTCTCTCCGGATTGGTTCCGGGTTTGGTCGTCAATCAATCCACAGGATTTGCCGGGTCGGATGGGGCATCACTGAAAGTTCGTGGATTAGGTTCTGTCAATAACTCAGACCCTCTGATTGTTGTAGACGGCATGCCTGACGTAGATATCAACCGTATCAATATGAATGACATTGAAAGCATTTCTGTTTTGAAAGATGCAGCCTCATCAGCGGTATACGGTTCACGAGCTGCGAATGGAGTCATCTTAATTACAACGAAAAACGGTATGGGCAATAGCAAAGCTAAAATCACGTATAATGGTTCTTACGCATGGGCTAGTCCTGTAGAGTTTTATGATTACCTAGATGATTATTCACGCGCTTTAACGATGCAAATACGTGCTGCTGGTACGGGAAATAGCGCAACAAATTTCCGGCAAGGAACCGTTGAACAGTGGATGGCTATGAGTTTGGTTGATCCTATTTTATTCCCGAATACCAACCAATTTAAAGAAATGTTCCGTACCGGGAGTACTCTAAATCAAACCGTTTCGGCTTCCGGAGGTTCCGATACGGTGAATTTTTATACTTCTATAGGAGTCATGGATCAAAAAGGATTGCAGATTCATAATGATTATGATCGGTATAATATGCGCTTCAACTTAGATTATAAAATTCGTAAAAACTTTAAAATCGGAATAAAATCGGATGGCCAATGGACTGAAACCATTGCTCCCCGTGGAAGTGGATTGGAAAATGCAGGTTTGAAATATGCCGTTTCCGGTATTCTTAACAAAAATCCTCAAACAGGGCAATATGGTGGAGCCATGGCTTATGGAGAAAATTCTGCAGCAGGAAATGTATATGCAGAATATGAAGCCTACCGCACTACCACCTCTCGCAAGGAATTTAATGGAAACGCCTATGCAGAATGGGAACCGTTAAGCGGTCTGAAAATGAATGTCAGCTATGGACTAAGATATTATAGTCAATTCACCAAATCAATACAAAATCCATTAAAACAATGGAACTTCCAAACGAACACCGTTGCCCGCGAAATGCCTGATCAAGGAGGTGATGGCATCACCGACTCAAATTATGAAGGTTACAAAACATTATTCCAGGGCAGAATTAGTTATGATCGAGATATAGCAAGAGGACACCACATCTCAGCAATGTTTAATGCTTCCGAAGAGTTTTGGTTCGACAGGCAATTAGGAGCTTGGCGAAAAAACCGTTTGCATCCGAGTCTTGAAGAGGTGGATGCTGCCTCTGCTGCACAACAAACAAACTTTGGTTCTTCAGCATCCGAAGGTCTACGCTCTTTTGTAGGACGTTTAAACTATGCAATGCATGACAAATATCTGTTTGAATTTGACTTCCGTTCAGACGGTTCATCGCGCTTTGCAAAAGGCCACCAATGGGGATTCTTTCCTTCGGGAGCTATAGGATGGCGTTTTTCTGAAGAAAACTTTTTCGAACCGCTGAAGAAAGTGGTAAGCAATGCAAAACTACGCGCTTCTTACGGTACATTAGGAAACAACTCGGGAGTAGGACGATATGAACAAAAAAACACGATGGAAACGACCAATTACATCATTAACGGTAATTTGGTGCAAGGTTTTAGTGCAAATAAAATGATCAACCAAGATCTTTCTTGGGAGTCCACACGTGTCTTTAACATCGGTTTGGATCTAGGGCTCTTTAATAACCAACTAACGACGGAATTTGACTGGTATGATCGTTTTACTAGCGGCATGATCCGTGGGTCCAGTATTTCCTCAGTCCTCTCCGGCTATGATGCTCCGAACGTAAACATCGCGGATCTGCGTAACCGTGGAGTTGAGGCCAATATTACTTGGCGCTCAAAAGTTGGCAAATTAGAATACAGCATCAATGTCAATGCTTCTTATAATGTCAACAAACTTGAAAATTGGGGAGATCATCTCGACCGACAATGGATTGCTGTAGACATGCCTTATCATTTTTTATATGTTTATCAAGCATACCCTAGCTTAGTGCAATCGTGGAATGAAATATATAATGCCCCTTATCAAGGCACCTATACAGCCCCAGGTGATATTCTTATAAAAGATCTAAACGGCGACGGTCAAATAGATGATAAAGATAAAAAAGCATGGAGCGACAAATACCGCGACATGCCACTCGGACAGTTTGGTATCAATTTATCTGCTGCATATAAGGGTTTCGACATTCAAGCATTATTCCAAGGCAATTATGGAGGTTCTGATGTTTGGTTGGATGATTTAAACAACACAAATGTACCGGCCGATCGCTATGCTTTTCAACGCTTCCATTGGACTGATACATGGTCATTGGACAATAGAAACGCCGGGCTTCCTAGGCTTGTTACCGGAAGCGGTGGTTCATACAACAGGACTGAAAGCACATATTGGACGTATAATACCGACTATATCCGCTTGAAAAATTTACAAATAGGTTATGCAATACCGGAGCGCTTACTTAAAAAGATCTCTTTTAGCCGGGCACGTATTTATTTATCTGGTGAGAATATATTGACTTTTACCAATTGGAAAGGAATAGACCCAGAAAAACCTCATGGAAATGACCTCTATCCTTTGGTCAAGACTTACTCTGTCGGAGTAAATGTAGAATTTTGATAACCTGCTTAAATTATAAAAGAAATATGAAATACATTAAATATATTTTATTGGCCGGTTTGGTTGGAGCAACATCATCTTGCGTAAGTGATTTATTAGACCGCCAACCTACTACAGAAGTTTCTTCGGATCTATTTTGGAAAAGCACTAATGATGCTTTATCATCAACCTATGGAGTATATAATGCACTACGTGAACTCTATAAAACCGATTATTATTACGATGGAATGGGAGAATTTCAGGAGACCCGTGGTACAAGCATAGGTAGCATTGGTGGATGGAATCCTTCCGGAGGTTCAACCAGTGGTTTTTCTTCCATGTGGAACAATGCATATCAGGTCATCAACCGGGCAAATTTCACAATCCAGAATATTGAAAAAATGATAGAGGCCCAAAGTGATCCGGCGACCAAAGCTTCTTTGGAACGTATTAATGCCGAGAATTATTTCCTTCGGGCACTAGCTTATTTCCGTTTGATAGAAAACTGGGGAGACGTACCTTACTATCGTCATGTACTATCGGGCGATGCGGAGGCTTGTTCTTTAGAGCGTATTCCCATTGCAACTATCACAGCAGATATCTTGAAAGATTTGGATTATGCGACAGAGAAGCTGCCCAAAAGTGTAACCGGAAGTGAAGCAGGACGTGCAACGCAAGTTGCAGCTCTAGCTTTCAAAGGTAAAATCGAATTATTCTGGGCATCATGGAAAAAGAATGGTTGGCCTGAGTTAAAAGGCTTTGAGCAAAACAATGATGAAGCCCAGCAATACTACAAACTGGCAGCTGCAGATTTTCATAAAGTTATATACGACTACGGATTAGAGCTGTTTGGAGGCGGTAATCCGGGAACTTATCAAACTCCCAATTATTGGAAACTTTTTCAATATACTAATGAATATTGTCCTGAAATCATCTTTTCATTGCAATATGGCGGTCCTAATTTGGGAGATGGACAAGGAGAAAGTTTATTACGAGACTTTGGTACACGTTCTACCGCTAACGCACAATGTTGGATTATGCCCACCAATCGTCTAGTGAATCGTTACCAATCCACCGTCACCGGGGATTTCTTGCCAGAACTTGTATTGAACAATAAAGAGAATCAAGAGAACGGAGCGTGGAACAGAGCAAGCTATGCGAATCGTGACTGGAGAATGAGGAGTACGATTTTGTGGAATGGAGAAAGAATGATTAAAATCGCCTTGGATGGAATGTCAATAGGAGATAGTTTAACGTGGATGTTCGGAGTTAGAGGCAATGAAGCAGGTGGATTTATTAATAATGATGCAAACAGTCAAACCGGTTATATTTATAGGAAATGGGTACGCCAAGTTGGTATAGCAGAGCGTACACAAGGACCTCAAGACTTCTATCTTATGCGCCTTGCAGACGTGTATCTAATGTATTGTGAAGCGGCAAATGAAACAGATGGACCCTCAGATGAATTGGTCGGACTAGTTAACCAGATTCGTAAAAGAGGAAATTTACCAGGGCTGAAAGCAGAGAAATATGCCGACAAAACGACTTTTTTCAAGGCTATTGAGCAAGAACGAATTGTAGAATTGGCCACCGAGGGGCAACGCCCATTTGACATTCGACGCTGGAGAGAGGTTAATGCAATCTGGGGAGAAGCAAATAACAACGGGCTAACTCTATATGATACAAATGGGACCCGTCTTCGAGACGAATTTAAAAACGCTTCTGAGCGTGACTTCCAACGATTCTATATTTATCAAATTCCTGAGGCGGAAAGAAGCCGTAATCCAAAACTCACTCAGAACGATCCATGGTATTAAAGCCAAGTAAACAATATTTTTATAATAACAGAAAGAATCCATAATATGAAAAATAGTTATCGAATATTAAGTTTTTTGTTCATAAGCCTTTGGATGCAGTCGTGTGGGAACTTTCCATTGGATGACAACAACTTACTCATAACAGATAGTAAGGATTGTTATATTTCAAATTTCCAATTATTGGGAACTGACGACCGTGATGTACTTACTTCCAGCAAAATCAGCGATGTGGAGAATGATTCTACAAAAGGAATTATCACCGCCACTGCTAAATTTGGAACAAATCTAAAGCATGTAAAGCCCAAATGTTCTGTTGCAAAAGATTGCATCCTAACTCCTTCAATGGGAGGATGGGTTGACTTTAGCCAGTCGCGTGAATATACGGTCATCTCGGGTAACCGACAGGTGAAGAAAACTTATACCATCACCGTGTCTCTGCAAGGTGAATGATCAACCAATATCAACTTTTAATTAAGAATATAGTTATGAAACTATTGAAATATGTAACGCTATCAATCCTTGCTTTTTCTTGTTTTTCTTGTAGCAAAGAAGAAGATTCTACACTAAAGAATGACTTGATTAAAAAGACTGTTGCTCCTGCCATCGCAGGTGAGAAAATAGAATTCGCTTATGCTATAGGCGCTCAAAAGGGTCAATTAAGCAGTGCTGAAGTGAAAGCCTCTATAGCCGGTGCTGAAGGTACGGGATTTGAATTAAATTCATGGTTCACGGCAAGAAATAAAATGGTCGTAAATGGTGTAACTTATCAAGCCGGCGAAGACGTTCCCGTGCAAACGGTAAAAGAAGCCAGTACGAACGGTCCAGTATCTACCGCTAGCTTTATGGAAAAAGTAGACCAATCTTATATAAATCCTACTGTAGCTTTCGGAACTAGTCAATCTCCTATTATTGCAGCCACCGTACGCTATGCCTATGTTGTACCCGCCGAAGCCAAGGGTAAAAGTATATCATTCACTTTCTCTTCTACTTCAAGTGTCAATGATAAAGCTTCATACAGTACACCTGCTTATCCTGTTTCTAAAATGGACATGAAACGGCTGATTGATATGACCAATCAGGGAGCTTGCTATTTTTCAATCGAAGATATGAAAGCTTACACTAAAGAAGAAGTAGCTGCACAAGGTCTGGCCAATAAAATCGACTTTATCTACATCTACCAAGACAAATTGAACGGTTTCGATTATAAGCATTCCATTGTCTCTCCAGGGAGTGATCCGAAGTTTATTGCTATTGCAGGCATTGTACCAAGTGGAGCTACTAACAAAACGCCAATGGAAAAACATGCAAATGTACGCGATGCGCAGCTCAAAGGCAGTGCTCCCAATGTCTACATTGATGATATTGACTTTCAAAAATTAAACTTGAATGAAGCAACTGATTTTGCTTTAAATTTCATCAAAGACGATGGTGCATTTATGAAAACGGCTAATGGCAAGTATGCAGCTTACATTTATGTAAATAATGTCGATAATAATGGGAAAATGACAATTAGCATTAAACGCTATCCGCTATAATTTTTGTGACATGAATGACATCAAAACATTAATTTTACTATTTATAATCTTCCTTTCTACAAAAATTTCTGCTCAAAATCCCCGGTCGGTCTTTACCGAACGACCGGTGGATGCAGCAGCAGTCTATTTCACTCCTGAAAATTTTAATTTGAAAGCTGACGGGAGAACGGATGTTTCATATGCATTACAAGACGCATTGAATAAAGCAAAGTTGAAAGAGAATGGCTGTGGGATCTTGTTCATACCCGAAGGTGTATATAGGCTTAGCAAAACCATTTACATCCCATCGGGTGTGCGCATTATTGGATATGGAATTAAGCGTCCATTATTTATACTTGCCAAACAGGCACCAGGCTTTCAAGAAGCTAATCGAGAAACGCCTAAAGGAAAATATCTTTTTTGGTTCATTGGAAGTAATTATCGCTCGAAGAGTCAGGTGACCGATGCTAATGCAGGAACCTTTTACAGCTCAATGATAAATGTGGATATCCGCATTGAAGATGGCAATCCAAATGCCTCAGCTATTCGCGCACATTTTGCACAACATTGTTCTATATCAGATGTAACGATACATGTAGGTAAAGGGCGTGCAGGCATTGTCGATGCAGGAAATCATTTGGAAAATATTGCCATTTATGGTGGTGAATACGGAATTGATACAGACAAATCCGCTCCCGGATGGCCTATCATGTTACTAAATTCATATTTTGAAGGGCAGCGCAAAAGTGCTATCCTCACCAGCGAGGGTGGAATGACTATTGTCCGTATGCGGGCAAAAGATATGCCTATAGCTGTAGAAATCAAAGAAAATTCCACTGATCGTTTATTTATGGAAGATTGTATCTTCGAGAACATAAACCGCACAGGAGTTATTTTATCTGATGCCGGAAACGCTGCAACGCAAATTAATTTCAGAAATATTCAATGCAAAAATGTCCCAATATTTGCTTTAGAACGAAATGCAGACAAACAGATAGCAGGTAAAGGATTATTATACCAGATAAACCGTCTCACTTTTGGTTTTAACATTGACAGTCTGGGAAGCAGTCCTCAAATAATGAGACATGCAGAAATAGAACCGATTAGAAACATTACGCCTCTGGATGCCAGTGACACTCCTATGCTCCCTACAACAGATAAGTGGGTAAATATCCGTGACCTTGGTGCTAAAGGGGATGGCTTCAGTGATGATACTCCTGTTTTTAAAGAAGCTATAGAGAAATATGCCAATATTTATATTCCTCAAGGTTGGTATGTAGTAAAAGAGCCTTTAACATTAAAACAAAATACCAACTTAATAGGTCTGCATCCCGGCACTACCATACTATTAGCACTAGGGGGGAATTCTGCATTCAGCGGTTTTGGTGCTCCACAAGCACAATTAATCACTCCTAAAGGCGGAAGAAACATTATATGTGGCATATTCTTAAATGCGGATGCTTATAACTATCGGGCAGTCAATTGTAAGTGGATGGCTGGTGCAGGTTCATACATGTATGATGTCAAGTTCAGTGGACATGACAAAGCGCGTTTTTCACACAATGGGCAAAGTGCCGTCAATCCGTTGAGCAAGCCAATGCCCATTACAAACGATACTCAAGACCTGATTTCACGTGCTTGGGATAATCAGCATTGGAGCTTATGGATCACCAATGGAGGAGGTGGCTCATTCAGAGATATATGGACTTCTAACGAATACAGCTCAGCAGGTCTATATGTTAGCCACACCGAAACACCAGGACGTATCTACGGGATGTCTTTGGAGCATCACCTCCGCAATGAAGCCATTTTTCGGAATGTTGCCAATTGGAAGATATATGACTTTCAATGCGAAGAAGAAGCCGAAGGTATTGACACCCAACCATTAGATTTGGTTGATTGCAGAAATATGATTTTTGCCAATCTCTACTCCTACCGCGTATCGCGTATGTTGAAGCCTTACCCGTCCGCCATACGTACATGGGATTGCAAAGATATTGAGTTTCTCAATATTCATAATTATGCCCATGCCCGCATTAAATTCGCTTCAAACGCCAGTTTATATGATGTCAATACTCGTCGTGAAGCACGTAGTTGGGAACTCGCACGTCTTTATTTGACTGGTAAAGAAAATCGGAAATATCCCTTAAGTGGAGAAAGCGGAAAAGTAGAGCTTGTCGTTGGAGGATTTGAGTTCATTGACGGACTGACACAAGACAGTCAGGGTAATATTTATTTTTGTGAACAACGCATGCGACGCATCTACAAACTAGACTCCAAAAGTAAGAAAGTAACTTCCATTGCAGATTTTCCCTGGAGTGCAGTAGCGCTAGCTTGCGACAGCCAAGATCACTTAATTGTTATAAGCAAATATATTTCCCAACCCGGCTATAACAATAACGATACTCGTGAAGGAGACCGTGCACTATTCGGTTGGAAAGGCTCGGGAGGCTTATGGGGCTTCAACTATGTTCCAAAACTTTATGCAATATCCCCAGGGAATCCAGATGAGAGCTTTCAGGCTTTACCATTAGTAAATATGAATCAGATTTCTGCTCCACAACAAGTGTACTACCCGAGCAATAGAATCATTACTCATAGCGAATACTATGGTGGGGAAAATCCGAAACAGTGCTTCGTAGCTCCAGACGGCATAACTATTATTCCATATTATGAAGACTTATTTCGATGTTCATCATTAATAAGGGCAATTCCAAACAAAGCGGTTTATGCTCTTGATGAATACCACCAACGCGTAATACACGCAAACATAAATGCACAGGGATTTATGGAAAATTGTCGCATATTTGCAGATGGAGGAGATCGAGGTATAGCAACCGACGCCAAAGGTAATGTATATATCACAAATGGAGATATTTCAATCTTTTCTCCTAAAGGTGAACCAATGGGAACAATAGAAGTTCCCGAACGCCCGACATCTCTGCTCATTTCCGGTAATAAGCTTTTTATAACAGCCGTAACCTCTCTCTACCAAGTGAGCTTGTAATTGCCTGCATTAAAAAGCAAAGAAGAGAATTAAGGATTTAATAATTGTAGAAATCCACTTATTCTCTTCTCAATTGGTTATGATTAAATAATAGACGGATGTGATAAATTTCTATCACATCCGTCTATTATATTTCAAGATATTCTGCTATAACTTCCTAAGGAAAACTATTTAGTAAGCCTCTGCAAAAAATCAACCAAGCTTTCTCCCTCTTTTAAATTCAACTTCTTACGGAGGCGATATCGTCCAATTTCCACTCCACGTTGTGATATGTTCAACAAAGGGGCAATCTCTTTAGACATTAAATTCATTTTGATATAAGCACAAAGTAGTTTCTCTTTACTACTCAAGTCCGGAAATAATTCTTCCAAACGAGTAAAGAACTCATGATGTACAGAGTCAAAATTAACTTGAAAGGCTTTCAAATCGTCATCATGCTCAATATTCGTATCAATCTGCCCTATTAGTCTCAAAGTCTTTCTGCGTATATTTACTAGGTTTTCCTCATTAATAGAATGATTAATCCCTACAGCTTCTTTACGTATATTCTGCAATATCTCATTCTTTCTCACAATATTGAGAGTGGTACGCACCAGCTCTTCCGACTTATGTCGTAACTCAGATTGCAAATGCTCTTCTTTTAAAGAGTCAATCGTCTTATCTTTTAAGTCACTCTCTTTTTTGAATCTAGCCCTTTGCCTAACGATCTCTTCTTCTTTCTGTTCTAGGAGCTTTCTCTTATTTTCGGTTATTTTATAATATGTATAATACATCAATAGAATAAGCGAAATAGAATAAAAGATATAAGCCCATA
>JGI20225J20221_1003134_pt3 | contig 10568 bp, 10 predicted proteins | sample BioMet4_FD_20221 | JGI IMG/M metagenome (IMG submission 20221) | reverse complement strand
CCATTGATGCAATATGTTGATGTATGTATCGGCAATGAAGAAGATGCAGAACTTTGCTTAGGCTTCAAACCGGATGCAGATGTTGAAAGCGGTCATACGGATGCCGAAGGTTATAAAGGCATTTTTAAAGCTATGGCTAAAGAATTCGGCTTTAAATATGTGATTTCAACTCTTCGCGAATCATTTTCTGCTACGCACAACGGTTGGAAAGCGATGATCTATAATGGTGAAGAATTCTACGAATCAAAGCGTTATGACATTGATCCTATTATTGATCGTGTAGGTGGGGGTGATTCTTTCTCCGGCGGTATTATCCACGGATTACTTACTAAATCCAACCAAGATACAGCATTGGAATTTGCCGTAGCGGCATCTGCATTGAAGCATACCATCAATGGGGACTTCAATCTGGTATCTGTCGAAGAAGTTGAAGCTTTGGCCGGTGGTGATGCAAGTGGACGCGTCCAACGCTAATGAAGGCCTCTCCCTTTGTCCCTCCCCGTAGAGAGATTTCATACCTTGTGTCGTTCATTATTTTTTTTCGTACCGGGTATGTGGGGGACAAATAAAAAGCCTCTTTGACAGTCTGTGTCAGTTGATTGCTCTTTCACAGTGTCGGACGGGCAGGGGATTAAAAAATAAAAGCTCTGTGATGCTCTGTATCACTCTGTGGTGAAATAATAAAATAAAATAAGAAAATGGCAAAATTTGATAAAATTGCAGTACTGAATAAGATTGGGCAGACCGGTATGGTTCCCGTCTTTTACCATAAAGATGTTGAAACGGCAAAGCAAGTGGTAAAAGCTTGCTATGAAGGAGGCGTACGCGCTTTTGAATTTACCAATCGCGGCGATTTTGCTCACGAAGTATTTGGTGAAGTCGCTAAATATGTCGCTAAGGAATGTCCGGAATTAGCATTTGGAGTCGGTACGGTAGTCGATCCGGCTACAGCAGCTATCTTCCTTCAGTTAGGTGCCGATTTTGTAGTAGGCCCATTGTTCAATCCCGAAATCGCTAAAGTTTGTAACCGTCGTCTGGTGTCCTATACACCCGGATGCGGAACAATCAGCGAAGTCGGTTTTGCACAGGAAGTCGGTTGTGATTTGTGCAAAGTATTCCCGGGCGATGTACTTGGTGCAAAGTTTGTTAAAGGCCTTTTGGCTCCCATGCCGTGGTCAAAATTAATGGTAACAGGAGGAGTTGAGCCCACCAAAGAAAATTTGACTTCATGGATTAAAGCCGGAGTATTCAGTGTGGGCATGGGGTCAAAACTCTTCCCTAAAGAAGTCATTGTAGCTAAGAATTGGTCAGCTATTGCGGATAAATGCCGTGAAGCGTTGGGTTATATTGCTGAAGCTAGAAAGTAGAACGTTTTTAAAATTCGTTATATTATCATTTTGTTTAAAGGTGTTTTAAAGGGGAAGCCATCGGAGCATGAATTAAAGCTGTTCCGGTGGTTTTTTACATTTATTTTGTAAACAAATGGCTATAAAGTTAAATATGTGTTATAAAACATACATTTCTTATTTCTAAACTTGGAGCGTATATGTAAACTCCTTACATTTGCAATGTAGTTGTGAAACTACTTATGATTTTGATAAAAATAGGTAAAAAGATTGATTAAGAGTTTTTTCATAGGCTTAAGATTTGGATTAAAATTAGGTAAAAAGGAAAAAAAGAAAGTTTTCAATAGTTTATCATAGTTTTTTAGAGGTAAAAAGAAGATTTGTTTTTCAGGTAACAATTGTTGGAATTAAAAGAAAAGCCAAATGGCTTTTCTTATGTCGGAGACGGGGAGTTTAAAAGAACTTACTCGTTTTTTTGTTTTAAGATTTTCATAAATTGAAGATAATATCTTAGTTTTTATTAAATCAATCTTTGTATATTTGTCCCATAACCCCCGTAAACAGGACCATTTTGGAAAATATTGCGTATACCTTGGATTGGATCGTCTATATATTATTCACGCTTAGTGTGATCTACCTTTTTGTTTTTAGCGTGGCATCTTTATGCGCCAAGCCTCGAAAGCCCTTACCTGCAAAAGATTATAAACGCATTGCCATACTGATAGCAGCATACCGTGAAGATGCGGTAATAAAAGATACTGTAAAAGCCTGTCTTATTCAAAATTATCCCCGGGAAAAATATGATATTGTAGTCATTTCGGACCACATGCATGCGGAAACTAATGCTCTGCTGAGGACACTTCCTATCAAGCTGTTACAAGTTGATTTCGAGAAAAGTACCAATACCAAATCGTTAAAAGCGGCATTAGATTATTTGGAAAAAGATTACTATGATGTTGCTTTGATTATCGATGCAGACAATTACATTAACAGCTCTTATCTTTCCGAGATAAACGATGCTTTTGGCAATCCCGACGTGGAAGTTCTCCAAACCCATCGCGTGGCTAAAAATATGAATACCGACATGGCCTATCTGGACGCCATCAGCGAAGAGATTAACAATTCCATTTTTCGTTTGGGTCATGTCAACTTGGGAATGTCCGCGGCCTTGATCGGATCCGGTATGGCATTTCGCTATTCCATATTTTATTCCGCTATGATGGGTAACCAATCACTTGGAGGATTCGACAGGGTACTGGAAATGAAACTACTTTACAATCGAGTCTTTTTCCATTATTTATCCGGGACGTATGTCTATGATGAAAAAATACAGAAATCGGAAAACTTCTTCCTCCAACGCCGCCGTTGGTTATCGGCTCAATATTATAGTCTGCTGGAATTTGCGAGTAAGCTTCTTCCGGCTATTCGCGACAGGAAATGGGATTTCTGTGATAAGCTCTATCAGCAAGCATCTTTTTCCCGGATATTATTGTTAGGATTGATTTTTATCATTGCCGTTTTTTGGACTTTTGAATCTCCCGAACTGGCTTGGAAATGGTGGGTCACATTTGGAACTTTGTTGCTAGCATTGGGGCTGGCCATTCCGCGCAAATTCTGGACCTTCCGTATTATTAAGGTGATGGTACTCGTTCCTTATTCTTTTGCTCTTATGTTTCTAAATTTGTTTTTCATAAAAAGTGCAAACAAGAAGTTTATTCATACCACACATGGAGTGGAAGAAAAATAAATGTCTTTAACGATGTAATTATATGGAAAATCAGCCTATAATCTCAGTAATTGTGCCGGTATATAATACCGAAAAATATCTTTCCCAGTGTATCGAGAGCATACTTACCCAATCCTTTATTGATTTTGAGTTGTTATTAATAGATGATGGAAGTTCTGATCGGAGTGGAGAAATATGTGATGAATATGCCAAGAAAGATGGACGTATTAAAGTTTTTCATCAAGTTAATTCAGGAGTAAGTGCAGCACGCAATTTGGGATTACGCAATGCTATGGGAAAGTATGCTGTATTTGTAGACTCAGATGATTATGTAAAAAAGGAATATCTAGAAAGTTTATATGCTTATACTCTCGGTAATTCTCAAGTAGATTTGGTTATTCAAAGCGTGGAAAAAGTAGATATAAATGGTACTGTCAAGTTTTCGCCTTTACCTGAACATGTACTGCATAAAAAAGATTCCTACAAAATTTTAACTGAGTATGCAGTACTTTATGCTGGTTATCCATTTGGTAAATTATTTCTGTGCTCGATTATTAAACGATATAATATTTTTTTTATTTCTGATATTTTTATATTAGAAGATTTGTTTTTTCTATTGGATTATACGCTTCATGTTAATGAAATTGTGATAACTAAAGAAAGTTATTATATTTATAGAGCGGAAATATCGACCTCTTTATCGCATAGTAATATTAAAACTTTCGATAAAGAGCTTCTTGTATTTACAAGTTATTTCGAACGTATTTATAAATATAAGGATATATATGATTTAGATGATAGTTCACTTAAAAAAGTTTTATGTTCATTGACGGGACTTTTTCATCGAGTATTATTGTCTATATATAAAAATACATATAGCATGAATGAGCGTCTATTTTTGTTGCGTGCTTTAATGCAGCAAAGTAGAAGCTGGATGATAAACTATTATATTCCAGATTATAAGATTGATAAGATTTTAAAAAAAATACTTATGGCAAATTATTATAGATTGTTTGATTTGGGAATGCTGATATTATTAAAAATTAGATTTAAGAAAATGTTTGGAACTATATAATAAACATTATGAATATTTTATTTCTTTACCCAAGAATGTTTTACCCTTATCATGGAGGCATTGAGAGAGTTACAGATATACTTTGCCGTGAATTTAGAAAAAGAGGTCATAATGTTTTATATTTGAATAACATTAATGATTCTACTTTGCAAAATTATTCGTACCCTGCTAAAGTTTATTTCTTTCCTATGCCGGGAAGGGAAATTGATGTTAACGGTCCTTTTTATCGTGATTTTTTAAAAAAGCATGAAATTGATATTGTTATTAATCAGGATATTCCTTATTATCATAATTTAATTAGCTTCTCACAAGATCTAAAAAATGTACACGTTATTTCAGTAGTACATAATAGTCCTCTATTTATTTATGACTATTTATTTGCTCTCACAATGCGATTGAGAGACAATACTTTAATAGAGAAGTTTAAGAGAATTGCACGTATTATAAAGGTACCTAAAATTAAATATAATTACTATAAAGGCTTGCAGACATGTTATAAAGATACTATTACTTACTCTGATCGGCTGTGCTTACTATCTCTAAAGTTTATTCCTGAACTTAGAAGAGTATATGATGGAGATTTGAAAAAAGTAATAAGTATTGGGAATCCCAATACTTATTCTTCAGTAGAATATGTAAAACTGGCTAAAAAAAAGCAATTAATATACGTAGGTAGAGTTGAGTGGTATCAGAAGCGTACAGATCGCCTTTTCTATATCTGGAAGCATTTATTCAGCGAATTTTTGGATTGGGAACTCATAATAGTTGGGGATGGGCCTATTAAGCAGATGCTTGAATCTAAATTTTCAGGTATACCAAGAGTTTCTTTTGTTGGCTATCAAGAACCTAAGAAGTATTATCAAGAAGCTAGTATTTTATGTCTTACAAGTGATTTTGAAGGATGGGGAATGGTACTTACAGAAGCTATGAATTTTGGGGTTATTCCTGTTCTTTATAATTCATTTGCTTCTGCGATGGATATTGTGGAAGATTGGAAAACAGGAGTATTAGTACCGCCTTTTTCCCGATCAAGATATGTCTATGCATTAAAAAAATTGATGAAAGATGAAGACTTGAGAAAGAAAATATCAAGTGAATGTCTTCAGTCAGTAAGAAAACATGATCTTAATAGTGTAGCAAATCAGTGGGAAAGTCTTTTTTCTCATTTAAAAAGTTGAATGATTATTCTTTTTAATAAGTGCCGCGTATATTCTTACTAACAATGCCGTTAAACAACAAATTAATTTATGTAGTCCTCTCGTCTTATTGAAATAAGGTATCAATTCTAAAATTGGTGAATAACGATTTCTCCAATATTTATAGTCCTTTAGAATTCTTTCTGGTAGCAGTTCACTAAGTATTATATTGCTTTCTTCTATAGCCATATCTAAGTTAGTATTACTAATTCCTAACTGATCAAACCAAACGATTGTTATATCACAAATTTTATATGTACAATTTTTAAAAATAATCATCTCTATAAAAAACTTCCAATCGGCTGCAATTTTATATTTCTCATCATATAGATGATCTTCAAATAGCTCTCTTTTTATAAAGGTTGCTTGATGGCAAGGATGACGTAGATTAAGCGTCATCATTGTGATGGGAGACGGATAGCTTATTTCTTTTTGAGTTTGGGAGCCATAATATTTTCCAAATAAAATATCTTCATAACATTCTTCTGAAAATAGAGAATTTAGAACATCAATGTTGTAAAAGCAATCACCTGAATTCATAAAGTTGCAATATTCTCCTGTGGCTTTTAATATACCTTTATTCATAGCATTGTAAATACCTTTATCTGGTTCGGAAACCCAATAATCTACATGCTCAGCATATTCTTTGATTACTTCTACACTGCCATCAGTTGATCCCCCATCTATGATAATATATTCATAGTTAGTATAATTTTGATTGATTACACTTTGAATTGTTTTGCGTAATCCTAAACAATTATTGTAATTGATGGTAATAATGGATGCTTTTTTCATAATCTATCAAGTTCTACGAATAAATTTCTTTATAAATGAAAATCTATTGATTATATATTTCATTCCTTTGCTATAATATAATAAGAGTAGAAAATAGCATATAGCAAATGGGATGATAGTGCATAACGAATAAATGAGTAGACTCTTAAAACTTTCTGCAGGAGAAACTGGTAGTGCCGATGATATTAAATTGAAACACAAAAAGCAAATACTGAATATTATATAATATTTGCCCACTTCTTTCCAATATACTTTAATATTTTCTTTAAATCCTTCAGAATAAAGATAATATGGTTTCCATATAACGATTATAGGCACTAAACTAACAATCTTCCCCAGCAATATGCCTGATATACCCCAAAGTGTACCACATATTACCGTTATTATAAGATTTATACCTCCTTCTGTCCATGCAGCCCATACATCAGCATACTGCCCATATGCATGGTTGAATATGTCTATAACACCTCTTGTCTGCATGATGAATACAGTGATAAGTAATAATGTAAGTACTGTGTGTGACAGTACATAATTGCTTCCTAACCAAAGGGTTATGAATGGGTCTATCAGTTGATAAAGTGAGAATACAACCACTCCGCTGAAAAAGTAGCGTATAGCCATTAATTCCCAAAAAACTTTTTCTATTTTCTCTTTGTCACCTTCTGCCACTAAATTTCCAATGCCAGCATCAACACTGTTTAGAACTGTGGCTATCAATTGATTTATTTTAGTAATAATGAGAGAATAATTTCCATAATATGCTACCATTTTTAAAGATACAAAAGCAAAAATCATGATTTCGTCACTACGGTTCAATAGAAAATCTTTCAATCTATGAATAAAAATCTGTCTTGTCATTGCAAGAACTTTGGGATACTTTTTTAGAAGTTCTTTTCCTCTTTTCAAATTAGTTTGCAGCCATGGATATTCTTGATTAATTTTTGTATTCAGTATAATGCAGCTTAATATACTGAATATGAGCTCTAATGTGATCCACAAATATAAATTTTTATAATAGAGGGCTAAGGCTATTTGTATGAGTGTTTTTATAATGCTAGCTGTTTGGAAGTAGGCCGTAACAACATAATTTTTTTGATCGGCCGTTAGCAGTATCTGTCTGTAATTGATGAAATACCCGATTAGCGAAGCACATAAATAGCAATAAAAGGTATAATATATAATGCATATATTTAAAGATGTGTTCTTAAAGATGAAGGGAAATGAAATACTGACAATTATTCCTCCTGCTGCAATAATATATCCTATCTTTTGGTAGATGTATCCGAAAAGAGAAATCAATTCAGACATTTCGGTTTTTTTATTCGCTTGTAAAGGTTTGTATAAAAAAATACTGATTGCTGCTCCAATTCCAAGTTCTGCTAAATTTAAAAAACTCAAAATACTAAGTAAAGTACCTGTTAGTCCCATGAAATCCGCTCCCAACATCTCCAGAAAGATCTTTCTGGAGAAGAATGATAAAATGAGGCTCAAAAAGTAGAAAATGAGATTGACCCGGGCATTTAGTATAGATTTCTTTGTACGAGATTCGTATGGCATATTTATTTTTCGGTGCTAGGTAAAGAATGGATACTTAATGTTTATTCAATGTCATTTCGGTGTTTATTCTTCTTTAAATAAAAATAAATACCAGCCGGCATATATGCTGCTAAAAAAGTTCCTATCCAAGACATTCCCCAATAACGTCTTTGCTGTATAACTATTTTTGCATTTTTCCTGAAGTATTTTTTTATCCATGTATAATAAGGTTCACATCCTTCTCGTTTATGCTTAGAAATGATAAAAAGCATTCTGATACAGGCTTTAATAGTCTGTATTTTAGACAATATTAAATAAGAAGGGTAGTTGTTTTTAACGTCATTCTCTATTTTATTCAGCCGATAGCATGTGTCGTCCAGATATTTATGAAGTTCTTTTTTATGGAAAGTCCGACAAGTTGAATCAGCTCGTTCCAGATAATCGTAGATTGGCTTATCTTGCATTACTGTTTTTTGTGCTGCAAAAAAAGCTGCATGATTGAATAACCAATCCTCATCACTACGACCTTCTTCAAAACGGATATGGTTTCTATTTAAAAAATCTCTTCGATAAAGCTTAGTCCAAACATATATATCTACAATTTCCCGGGAGAGGTATGCTTCAACCCCATGGCTGTTATCATATATATAAGTTTTGTGTGTGTGTTTGTCGTGAGATGTAATACCAAGTTCATTTTTAGTGATAAAAGAACCTGCCGAAATGTCTGCATCATTTTGTTCTGCATTCTCATACAAACACATGCACATGTCAGGATATAAAAAGTCGTCATTATCCATAAAACCAATATACTTGCCTGTTGCTGTATTAATTCCGACATTTCTAGCAGATGATTGCCCCCCATTTTCCTTATGTATAACCCGGACTCTTTTATCACTGGCAGCAATCATATCACATATTTTGCCCGAACCATCTTTTGAACCATCATTAACAAGTATGATTTCAATATTGGATAAGGTCTGATTTATAATGGATTCGACTGATTTTTTTAGAAAAAGTTCTGCTTGATAAACAGGAACAATAATGCTAACCAATGGAATATCTATATTCATGAGTTTAATGATAATGTATGTTTCCTATATTCATAAAGCAAATGTATAAAAGATTTCTGATTTAATTGCAATTTACCACCTTTCCTTTTCTACTTCGAAACAGGGGCATTGCTTCGTCCATTCCATGGGTTCTATTTCGCCGTCGCCATTGAGATCGGGACTGAGGTCACGGTGCCCAACGACTTTGGCTCCGGGATAATCGGAGAGCAGAACACGGACAAGTACGCGTAGCGAATGACGTTGCCACGGGGTACGGGTGTCTTTGGGCAGACCGTGAGTGTCCAGTCCGCCTTCGTAGCAAATGCCAATGGAGTGGGCATTGTAGCCGCGGACGTGCGCACCGATTTTTTCGAGGGGACGGGTAGATTTGATGTCACCATTGCGACGGATGTAGAAATGGTAACCGATACCGTCCATTCCACGCAGACGGTGGGCGGCTTCCAGGTCTTGTTCGGTAAAAGGACGATCTTCGCGAGTGGCGCTACAATGGATTACTATTAAATTGATTGTTCTCATCTTTTTTATTATTTTATTATATACATCGGATTTTTTTAAGGCAGGTTTTGTTATAGGTACGTTGTTGTAATATTGAAGTATTTTTTTGTTTGTAATAAAAAGGGAAGCCTGACTAATGTGCAGACTTGCGTTCAGACTTCCCGATAATAAAGTGTATTCTAATCTACTTTTGCCATTAGCCTACCACCATGGCATGTGCACTAAGTGCTCCGAGTATTGCCGATGCTATGGCAATCACTACTTTTAAAATTGTATCCCAAGTTCCTTTCTTCATTTTTCTTTGTTTTTTAATATTATTACTTTTGTTTACAGCCTGATACCTTTATTGCACTTATACGGTTTCCGTGCGGTTTTTGTACGGTTTCTGTGCGGTTTTTGTGCGGAATGCGGGCTGAATGCATTTTTAACGTACACGAGATTGTTATCCTAACGGATCATCGTCTTTGCCACCACCGGTTCCATCGCCTGTATCACTCCCATCACCGGTATCTCCGCCGGATGTATTGTCGTCCGTCTTAGGTGATTCCAAGTCGAAGATAATATTGTTCGGTGCACTTTTGGTAGTGGCTGTCGAATCGTTGACCAAACGCAGGGCGTTGTCTACCTTGAAGCGGACATTTACCCGCTTGATGCTGCGGATGGTACAATCTTCTTTCTTTTCTGTCGGAGAACAACCCAACGTGATGTAGAAAGTGCCGAATCCGTCGAGTTTCACGCGGTTACCATCGCATAATACACTGCGCATGCTGCGCACAATAGATTTTATTACATGTTCCACATCCTCGGCGGAAAGTGATCCGATGCCTTCTATTTCACTGGAGAGGCGTTGGATGTCATAGGTCTTTGAATCTCCCGATTTCTGTTTTAGGGAGGTTACCATAGGAGAATTGATATCCCCCAGCTTTTTGCGGCGCTGATAGCGCACTACGGTTACTTTTGCCATAATACTTTTTTGTTTTGGTGTTAGATACTCATTTTATTTTTTAACGAAGCGAAGAAAAATTAAGGAGGACGTTTTTCCCGGTTTACAGATAGGCGTTAGTGAAGTTTTAATTGTTTCAAGTTTATGCCACTTTGCTTTATCCAACGCTTTTTTGTTGCGAATTTTGCTTCTATAGCATGGAGAATTCCCGTGCTCCGAAATACTTTCTTTGTTTCGTTGAGACAAAGGTAATATCCATTAATAGGGCATATTGAGGTTGAGGAATGTTGACGGAGGTTTAGTCTGTTTTTCTGAGGATAAATGAGGTTTATGTTTGATGTTTTCCTTTTGTTTTTGTATATTTGTTATGCTTTAAAGAGGGTAGA
>JGI20225J20221_1003133_pt1 | contig 10568 bp, 16 predicted proteins | sample BioMet4_FD_20221 | JGI IMG/M metagenome (IMG submission 20221) | reverse complement strand
ATCCCCTTGCACGAAAAAAAGCCACCAGCCCAAAAGGATGCGCCCCATGGAAAACAGCCCCGAACACGATCCGCTCACCATGATTCTCGAAGTGTTCCAGCAGGAGAAAGAAGCCGATCTGGCCGCCCGGTTCGGTGAAAAAGGCTTTCGCGTCTGGCGGGATGCGCCCAAGAGGCAGCGCCTCGTTTCTCCCACCGTCGTCGGCACGGTCAAGGGTTCCTGCGGCGACACCATTTCCATCGCCCTCGACATCAGTGGTGACACCATCATCCAGACGGATTTCGATACCGACGGCTGCGCGTCCAGCCAGATAGCCGCCGCCACCGCCGCCGCCCTGGCCCGGCACAAGACCTTGGACGAGGCCGTGGATATCGCCGACAAGGACATCATCAACGAAATCGGCATGTTCCCTGACGCGGATCGCCACTGCGCCTACCTGGCGGCGGCGGCGGTGCGCGAGGCCGTCCACCGCTGGATGATCCAACACGCCGATCTGCAGCCGGCGACAGCGCCCAAAGATTCCCGGGAAGCCAAGGCTTGAGGCCGTCCTTTCCGGAAAACCGCCCCAAAGGAGCACGTCATGAGTGAAATCATCGCCATCAGCAGCGAAGGACCGACCTTGAACGACGCCGTGGATCCCCGCTTCGGCCGGGCCGCCGGTTTCGTCCTCGTGGACGAGGCGGAGACGGTCCGCTACCTCGATAACGGCGGTTCCCAGGGCATGGCCCACGGTGCCGGCATCGAGACCGCCAGACGCCTGGCCGAGGCCGGGGCCAAGGTCGTTCTCTCCGGCTCCATCGGCCCCAAAGCCGCGGCAGCCCTGAAAGCCTCAGGTCTGGCCGCCGTCGAGGGCATGGACGGGCTTACCGTCGGCCAGGCCCTGGCCAAATACCGCACGAGCAAGGGAGCGTAGCTCATGATCGCGGCCATCGCCAGCGGCAAGGGTGGCACGGGAAAGACCACGGTGTCGGCCGCCCTGGCTTCGGTCTGGGCCGAAGCCCTGGGGCGTCCCGTCATCGCCGTGGACCTCGACGTGGAAGAGCCCAACCTGCATCTTTTCCTGCGCCCGACGATCACCCGCACCCGGCCAGCCGGTCTGGAAATCCCGGTGGTCGATCCGGCGGTGTGCACGCGCTGCGGCGCCTGCCGGACCCTCTGCCAGTTCGGCGCCATCACCATTCTGGGCGATACGCCCATGGTCTTTGCCGACATGTGCCACGGCTGCGGCGGCTGCCTGGCCGTCTGTCCGGCCGGAGCCATCACCGCCGGAACACGCGAACTCGGCGTCGTCGAGGAGGGAACGGCCGGTGACATCGGCTTCCTCAAGGGGAAACTCCGCGTCGGCGAGGCCATGAGCCCGCCGCTGATCCGGGCCGTCATGCACCGGCTGGACGAAATCCGTGCAAACGATCCGGACATGGCCGGTCGGGACATCCTGTGCGACGCCCCTCCGGGCGTCAGTTGTCCGGCCCTGGCCGCCGTGGGGCAGGCCGACTGCATCGTGCTCGTCACCGAACCCACGCCGTTCGGCATCCACGACTTCAAGCTGGCCGTGGAGGCCTTCACCCCGCTCGGCAAGCCACCCCGCTCCGGCAAGCCTATGGGGTTTGGTGGTTCAACCCGGGCGGCCGAAACCGACTTTTGCCGAATCCCTTTCGACGCTTTCTGCCGAAACAGGGCCGGACTTTGCCCATCCTGGCGGAAATTTCCCGAAGACCGCGGCCGTGGCCAAGGCCTACGCCCGGGGGAAGGATTCCTGCGGGACGGAAACAAAGACTACATCTTCCCTGTTTGCACCTGGGCTTTGGCCCCCCCAGCCGGTGGCCAAAACTGCGGGAGGGCCCGGTCAGTCGTGAAAATCGTGGGTTTCTTTAAGCGGCCAAAGCGGCGGTGCGGCAAAGAACGTCCTTGACGGCCGCCTTTGCGCCTGGCCAAAAGAAACGCATCCCTTCTGCGACCCTCGGACGTGGATGCGCCGGATATGGCCCACCATGTCCTCTCGAATCTCCCCAAAATTCCGTCCGGGAGGATTTCTTCCGGGGCAACCTGGCCAGCATCGGATCGCCGCCTGCGCAAAACGGCTGCGGCATCTGTTTCAGACGCCACTTTTGGCCCGCTTCGACGCCGCCATTACCCAACTTTCCGCGACCGGAGCGGCGCATCGATCCGCCAAACCGTTGCGAGGGCTGCAGACCCTTGCGTGGTGCTATTTTGCCCGCAAAAAAGGCAATCCTTTTCCCCCCGCGCGGTGCGCTTTTTTCCGCCGGGTTTCCGAACACCCGCTTCGGCCGAAACTTGGTTGCATGCAAAGGCCTCGATCGGGGGGAGAAATTCCGCCCAAGGCTGGTTGATGCAGCTTAAAAAAAAAAAGGCCCGGGAAAGCTGGCCAAAACAGACGGCGTCGACTGCACCTGTTGCGACGGCGCCTCCCGCATCCGCCTGCCCGGTCATCAGCTCCCTGTCCGGGGCGAAGTCTGCGCCGTGCTCGCTCACCGAGCCGCTTCCGTCGGGGCGTCCACGATCTTTGAACCCCGCGTTGGCCGGACGTGCGACCTTTTCCATTTTGCCGGGCCGGCCGTCAATCATCAAACAAGGGCCGATTCCCCTCCAAATTCCGGGCGGAAAGCGAACCCCGCATGCGAAAAACCCTTCTGCGCCGAACACGGCTAACCAACCCCTGCCCTTCGGCCGACTGGCCCAACACCCGGATGTTTAACTCGGGGCCATGCTGTCGCAAACAAAAAAACCCTGCCCGAATAACGGCGGCCGAAGCAAGGGTGTTATCGTGTTTCGGCGCAAGAAGGTTTTCGATGCGGGTTTCCGCCGGAATTGAGATCGGCCTGTTGATGATGACGCCGGCCCGGCAAAATGGAAAAAGGTCGCCACAGTCCCGGCCCACGCGGGTCAGGATCGTGGACGCCCGACGGAAGGTCGGCTCGGTGACGGAGGCACGGGCCCAGACTCGCCGGACAAGGGAAGCTGATTTGACCCGGCGCAGGGCGATGCCGGAAGCGCCGGTCGCCAAACCAGGAATTGGGCCAGCGGACCGCCGTTCCTGTTTGGCCAGCTTTCCCGGCCTTTTTTAGCTGCATCCCAACAGCTTGCCGGGAATTTTTTCCTCCCCCCGGGAATTCGAGGCCTTGGCATTGCACCCAGTCGCCGGAAAGCGGGTGTCGACACGGCGAAAAGCCGCACCGGCGCGGGGGAAAAAAAGCGATGCCTTTTGCGGGGGCATAGCCACCACGCAAGTTTCTTGCCAGCCCCTCGCCAACGGCTGCGGGATCGATGGGCCGCCGGTTTGCCGGTCCGGAAAGTTGGGGTAAATGGCCGTTCGGGGAGCGCAGTTGCGGTCTTGACAGATGCGCAGGCGTTGCAGAGCGGGCCGGAATCGGATGCTGGCCCAGGTGCCCAGAAGAATCCTCCCCGGACGGATTTTTGGGGGATCGAGGCAGGATGTTGCATAATCCGGCGCAATTCCACGTCGAGTTCGCAGAGGGATTCGTAATCCTTGGCAGGGCCGCAAAAAGGCGGCCGCAAAGGAACGTCCTTGCCGGCCAACCCGCCCCTTTGCCGCTTAAGACCCACGATTTTCCCACGGCATGACGGGCCTTCCCGCCAGTTTGGGCCACGCTGGCGGCCAAAGCCCAGGGCCACCCAGGAGATGATAGGTCTTGTTTTCCAACGTCCCGCCAGGATTCTTCCCCCGGGCGTAGGCCCTTGGCCAAACGGGCCCGGGTCGTTTTCGGGAAAAATTTTCCGCCAGGAATTGGGCATGTCCGGCCGTCGGCCAAAGAAAAGCGTCGAAGGGATTTTTTCCGGCAAAGTCGGTTTCCCGCCCGTTAGACCCACCCACCCCCCATAGGCTTGGTCCCGAGCGGGGTTGAAGGCCTCCCAACGGCCAAGCTTTGGAAAGTCCGTGGATGGCGAAACCGGGCGTGGGTTCGGGTGAACGAAGGCACCGATGCAGTCGGCCTGCCCCCACGGGGGCCATGGGCCGGAACCAAAAACTGGACGGCCGGAGGGGCGTCGCAACAGGATGTCCCGACACCGGCCATGTTCCGGATCGTTTTGCACGGATTTCGTCCAGCCGGTGCATGACGGCCCGGATCCAGGCGGGGCGGCGGGGCTCATGGCCTCGCCGACGCGGAGTTTTCCCCTTGAGGAAAAGCCGATTTGTCGGGCCGGCCGTTCCCTCCTCGGGAACGACGCCTAGTTCGCCCGTTGTTTCGGCGGTGATGGCCTTCCGGCCGGACAGACGGCCAGGCAGCCCGCCGCCAGCCGTGGCACATGTTCGGGCAAAAAGGAACCCTGGGCGTTTCGCCCAGGAAATTTGGTGATGGCGCGCGAAAATCTGGCAGAGGGTTCCGGCAGTGGCGCCGCAAGCGCGTGCACCCCCCACGCCGGAAATTCGGACCACCGGGATTTCCAGGGAACCGGCTGGGCCGGGGTGCGGGGTTGATTCGTCGGGGCGCAGGAAAAAGATTGCAGGTTGGGCTCTTCCCAACGTCGAGGGTCCCCCACAGGGCGAATGACGGGGGGAACGCCCCAAAGGGCTTTCGGCCCCAGAACCCGAGAGTGCCAGGGGCGGCCGACACCGTGGTCTTTTTCCCGTGCCGGCCCTTGCCGCTGGCGATTGCCGCGAAATCATGAAAGCCTTTTTTTACGCTCCCCCTTGTTTCGTGCGGTATTTGGCCAGGGCCTTGGGCGACGGTAAAAGCCCGTCCATGCCCTCGGACGGTGGGCTCAGCCTTGAGGTTTTCAGGGCTGCCGCGGCTTTTGGGGGCCGGATGGAAGCCGGAGAGAAAACGACCTTGGCCCCGGCCTCGGGGGCCAAGGCGTCTTGGCGGTCTCGATGACCCGGCCCACCGTGGGGCCCATGGCCCCCTGGGAAAAACCGCCGTTAAATTCGAGGGTGAAGGCGGGGACCCGGTTTCGGCCTCGTCCACGAGGACGAAAAAACCGGCGGTCCGGCCGAAAGCGGCGGAATCCCAACGGTCGTCGTTTTCCAAGGTCGGTCCTGTCCGCTGTGCTGAATGGGCGATGAATTTCCAAACTCATGGACGTTTGGCTCCTTTTGGGGGCGGTTTTCCGGCAAAAGGAAACAAAACGGCCTTTTCAAGGCCTTGCGTTTCCCGGGATTTTCTTTGGGCGCCTGTCGCCGGGCAACAGCAGATTCGGGCGTTGTTGGCATTTCAATCCCAGCGGTGGGGACGGCCTTCGCGCACCCGGCCCGCCGCCGCCAGATAAGGTTAGGCCGCCAGTGGGCGATCCGGCGTCAGGGAAAACCATTGCCGATTTTTCGTTGATGATGTTCCTTTTTGTTCCGGCGATATCCCACGGCCCTCGTCCAAAGGGGTTTCTTGTTGCCGGGCCCAGCGGCGGCGGGCCGGTGGGCGGGGGCGGCTATCTGGCTGGAACGCGCAGCCGTCGGTATTATCGAAAATCCGTTCTGGAAATGATGGTGGTCAAAACCACTGGATTATGTTCCGAAAGGGCGATTGGAAAATGGTGTCGCCCGGCAGGAAACCCCTTGACCGTTGCCGACGGAACGGTGGGGAGAAACGAGCGCTTTGCCCTTCTTGGCGGCATCCCGCAGACGCGGAAAAGCCTTTTTCACCGAAAACCGGGCGGCCCAAAAAAGATTCGGCTTTCTTTTCTCCTTGCTGGGAACACTTTTCGGAGAATCATGGTTGAAGCGGAAATCGTGTTTCGGGGCTGTTTTTCCCATGGGCGCATCCTTTTGGCTGGTGCGCTTTTTTTTTCGTGCAAGGGGGGGAATGGTGACGGGGGCTAGGGATTTTCTTGGGACGCCGCTGCCCGGAACAGCCCCTGGTCGCAATCCGTTCGAACCTCGGCCCCGAACCGAGAAAACGTTGGCGCCCGGGGCGACAGGCTTTCAGACGGTCTGGCCGCCAAGGCCGCCAGGACGGCGGGTACATCGCCGGCGAATTCTCCAGGGGGCGGAAACGGCCACGCCTTGGCGGGCAAATTGCTTGAGGTAGCAAGGCAGGTTGGCACGCCGCAGATCAGCAAAGGGGACCACCCCGGTTCTCGGGGCTAAAAAAAGCCGAGGGCCAGGGGGAATGCACCCCCCTCGGGCGGCATGGGGCCCAAAGAACGCCTCTTCCCACGGAAGGGCTGCCGCTTCGAAATCGGTAAATTCCGGAAGGCGGAGGCCGTTTCGAAGCAGCGAGGCCAAGGCCGGTTCGTCGGACAGGGCCAGGAAACAAGACCCGGCGTGGTGAACAGCAGGAAATTTGCGGCACGGGCGGAAACCAATGTGCGGCGCATCGGTGAAAAACCCTTCACTGGCCCGCAGAGGCACAAGTTCTGCCGTTTTTATTTATTTTTAAATTATATTGGAACAATTAGGAAATAGACTCGGCCCAAGGACGGCAAAACGGAAAGACGAAATTACCCGCCTTAAAAGCTTTCATCTGGACTAAAAATTTTTTATTTCTTTTTCTTACGGTTGGTCGTTGTCGGGCAGACAGAGCGAACCGGCACGCGGGAAAGAGGAAATCCGGGGCCTTTGGGGCCCTTGGCGAATATTTTCGCCCCGGAAAACCGTTCCCGAAATGGCCTTTGAAGGTTTTGCGTCCTCGCGCGGGGACCCAGGTGCGAGAAAACCGTTGGTCCCCGCGCGAGGGGGTCCGGGGGCGTCATACCCCCCGGGCCCGGCCGGAGCAGGCTTTCTTTTGATTATTTCCTCCGAGCAATGGGCCATGTCCGCGTCCAGGCTGGCGTTTTTTCGTGGACGGGATGCGGTGCGGCCTTTGGATTCAGCGTGCCGGGTTTCTCGTCCTGGGGAAGAATATTTGCGGCCGACCGCAAGGAGTTCCGGCGCCCGGCCGGCGGCCAAACCGAATCGGGCGATCATTGCGCAGGAAAAGTCCTGTCGGCGTGTGGGCCTTTGGGGCCGCCGGCGATTGACTACGGGCCACGCAGGCAGCCCTTCCACCACCCTGGCGAAGCCTCTTTCCGGGGTCGGCGGTTTAAAGCCACCTTGCACCACATCGCGGCCAGTTTTTCCCCCAACCCCACCCGGGCGCAATTGGCGCCACCACGTCGGGGCAAAAAAATCCGTCGGTTGATTTTGGCCCCTCTGGCTACACATGGGCAGCGGACGGCATGCTTCCAGGTTTTCGTCCACCCGGGGTTTCAACCAGGCCCAGGTTCGGTCGAGCATCCGGGCCTCGGGTTTTTCGTCGCCAAAATTCCAACGTGCACGACACCGGCGTCGCGCACCGAGGCGGATGGTTCCTCCACGGTGGCAGGACGTAGGGTTTGGCGTGGGGGAAGGGGCGACAGCGTTAAACTGGCCGGAAAAAAAGGTGGATTGATGAGGCCGACCCCCAAACGTCGCGGCCTTGGGGCCCGGTGGGGCCGGGCAACACGTAACCGCGCCTTTTGTGCCACGAAAGCACGGCGTTGGGCCGCCGCCGTTTCCCCACCGATGCCGGTTTGAACGGTTTTGCGCATTTGTCCGAATGATGGCCCTTTGATGGGGCCCCACGGGGACACGCCCCGTGATCCAGGGGGGGACGATGATGGGCCCGGCCGTGTCGCGATTTGAGAGATTTGCCGGTTCGATTAACGGCATTTGGTTTCTTTGACCGGATGGTCATTGGTGGCCCCCCGCTCCTTGGCGTTGCTGCCCCGGAAGGTCCGGGGACCGGGGCGGACGAAAAAAAAACCCGCCGGGCGTATTTGCCCGCGGGCCCCTTTCGCGGTTATGTTTGGTTACGGGACTAAGCGTCCGCCGCCAAACCCGCCAAAGCCGCGGAGCAGCGAACCAACCGCGTAATAAAATAAATTACGACGTGGAGAAAAAGCAGCGCAAGGGGGCGGGGAGTACGGGTGAAACATAAGGACCTTCTAAGCCCGGGCGCGCAATGTATGTCAAAAAAAGCCAGCGACGGTTTTCGGATTACCGGCGAGCCTTGCCTCAATCCGATTTTTTGGATCTTATTTTCATTGGTTTTCTCACAGGCTGAAAAACGGAACAATCCGGTCGAAGGGTGGGAAGGCCGGGATCTGTTTTATTTGTTTTGACCGGTTTATACCAAAGGAAGAAAAACCCATGATTTCCCCCCATTACGCTTTATGGGTTTTCATCACTCTGCAAACCACTTGCGCTGCGGCCAAGGGCATTTTTGAACGCACAAGTTTAAATCCCATTTTACCTATATCAATTGTTGGAACCGCTGCTGATCGGTCAGGAAAACGTAACGATGTTTCATGGCTATCCTGAAAACAGGTCCGCCATGTTTCCGTCGCTTCCGACCATTATGATCGGAGAAAAAAGCTCGTGGCCGGTTTTCAAAGTCAGCGAAGCCCGATCGAAGGGTATTCTAAGAGTTACGCAGGCGGCGCAGCGTTCTGGGACAAAGCGGTCCCCGCCCCTCGGGTGTTGGCAGTGGGATTTGCGCGGATGCGTCCCCCACGGTCCCGTCCGGCGGGGGGGGCGGGGGCGGCTCCTCTTTCGGGAGCGGCCAAAACCTTCCCGCGGACCATGGTTCGGGCGTTCCCTCGACCGGTATACGGGAGCCGGGGACGAGCTTTGTTTTTTGACCCGGTTTCATTCCGTGGGCAAACATCCCCGCCAGGTTTCTGAACCCCAGTGGACCCGGGTCCGCGTTCCGGCAAAAGCGCCTGGACCCCCGGTTTTAAACAGCGGCCGGCGCAGGGCCGGGAACCAAACTGGCGTTGGGCCACCCAGTTTTCGGACGCGCACGACGGCCTTAGTCCGGTTGCCGGAAAATTTCGAAACCACGCCCCACTTCCCGGCCGGCGCGGATTTCGAAAACAGGTGGAAAGAGCCCCGCTAGCCCAGGCCCGAACGTTCGGCCTGGGCGAGCATTTAGAGGGGCGGCGCAAAAGGACCGTTCAACAAAGCCGTAACCTGCCGCATGGCCGCCCTCCGTTTGCGCATTCCTTGCTTTTTGGCCGGTTTTGCCCTGTTTTTGGCCCAATTTCCATGGAGAAGGGTTTCAAAAGGGGGGTTCGCCCTTTGGCCGCGGCAAGGGCATTCTTTCCCCTCCCTTCCCCGGCCGTCCGCCCTCCATCAGGAAAAAACCGCGTTCGATGTCCGCGCGGCCGAAGGGCGCGCAGTTTGGAACCTCCAATGGCCCTCATAAGCCCCGATCCAGCGTGGCGCTAGACCGCTTGGACGAGGCGTTTCGCCTCGGGCGGCCAGCCCGCCAGGGACCAGCGGCGCGCTGCCCGCCCAGCATCGCGAGCCATGGAACGGCGCGCCGGTCAGGGGAGGGGGGACGCCCCGGATGAAAGCCGCGGTCTGTGAGCGAGATGCGGATCTGGGCACCCCAACCGCATGAGCTCCTGACGTGCATGAAAGCGGTTTCTCGAAGAGTTCTCCCGCGCAATGGAGCCGGCTCCGGCGGCCCACGCACAATCCAGGGCCATTGAGCCCTGCGGCCTGCCATGTCCCGTGGGGAAAGCCGGGGCTAGGGGCTGGGTGACCCACGCTTCCACGCCGGCAAAGCGTTCCGTCTCGGCCGCCACCACCACGCCGGGACGTTGGGTGGCCTCGCAAAAAAGACGCCCCCATTTCGCGCAAGCTGGCCCACCACGGCGGTCGATTCCAGAAACGGCGGCCCAGTCTTTCAAAGGGGATGTTGCCCCGTCGGCTGATGGCGCGCGGCCCACCATGTAGTGCCCGGCCTCGGATGCGGTCGGGCGATGACCCGGTAGCGGCCGGCCGCCGAGAAGGTGGTCCACGCCCTCGATGCGTGACGACATTGGTGCCGATGGCCGGTTGATTTTGCCCCCCCCATGCGCTATTAAGAAATGTCGCCAGATCGGCCCACTTCTGGCACTCGCGGGCCGGCATTTTCGAGGACGGTTAGTCCCCTTGCGCCAGGCTGGCGGCCATGATGAGGTCTCGGTGCCGCGCTCACGGTTGGGAAGTCGAACAGGATATGCGGCGCCGGTTGAAAGCTGCCTTGCCTGGCCCACGCATGCTAGCCGGCCTCCAGTTCGGCAAGGTCGCGCCCCATTTTTTCCAGGGCGTCAGGTGCCAGCAATTGACCGGCCTGGCGCCGATGGCGAAACCACCGGGCTGGCCACCCGAGCCCCGCCGGCCCTGGCCAGAAGCGGCCAGGACAGCAACCGTAGGCGCGGCATGGTGGACCAGTCGGTAGGGGGCTTTCGGGGGCAAGGGCCTTTTTACACGGTTTCGATGGCTGACGGTGCCATCCTCGAAGGGTGGAGGGGCAACCGAGGATGTCGAGGCAGCTGAGGGTGGTTCTGGATATTCCGCGCAGGGCGGGGACGTTTTCGATGGGGGGGACGGTGCGTTCGCTCAAAGCGGGCGCGGGCACCGCGGCGCAAGCACAGGATGGGGAGGGCGGGGCTGTTTTGGGGAAGCCGCTGATGGCGGGACGGTGCCGGTTTTAAGGGGGGGGGCTGGGCCCCCCGGGCCCCCGGATACGGCCCAATTTAATCCCATGGATGGGGGGTCCCTTTGGGGAATGCTCTTTTCGGGGAAACGGGATTCAGGCCAGGGGACGCCAGAGTTTAAAGAATATCGCATCTCCTTCTTTTTT
>JGI20225J20221_1003131_pt1 | contig 10581 bp, 7 predicted proteins | sample BioMet4_FD_20221 | JGI IMG/M metagenome (IMG submission 20221) | reverse complement strand
TTGTAAGTCTAAAAAACGTCAACTAAAATGTTAGCCATTGACTTGATCGCGGTAACTTCAATTTTCAATTGGTTACTACCACGGTCCTATTTGTAAAATTGAACTTCCCTGAGGCACGTAACGCACTTCTTTTATATAAGTTCGCAAAGTAGCACCACACAATTTCTCTCCTTCGCCCGGCTATTACTTACTTGCCGTATCTTTCAAAGGAAGGGCACCTTAATAAAAGAACTGCGTCGACATAAGTCCTTCACACTATCCTATTGGGGCAAAAGCGAAACAACGCGGCCAGTAGCACTTAAAAAAAAATAGTGCTTCTTTTAGTTCTTTTCAGGACGCCCTCCCTTCTTGACTTATTACGGACTTGACGGCTTACAACTTTGGTTAACTCTTCGTATAGCTATGGCGTCTAGTGCCGTCTTTTTAATAAGTCCACTTATTTGTTAGGTAGGAGGAGAGTTTGAACGCCAGTAACACAGCTGTTCACGACGAGCCGTATAATCAAGCCACGCTCTGAGCTCCATGCAGATAAATTGTTCAAAGAAATCACCGAATTCCTTCTGCGCATCTTTGATTCTGTCCAGTCCCTGCAGCACGCGGACAATGCCGGTGTCAAAAAAGTAAAACTTCGGCGTCTCTATTGCCTTTCTTTTTTTTGTTGCAGTGAACGGAGGCACTTCATAACCGAGCAGCGTATCAACAAGCACATCATACCAAAGCTTTACCGTCTGACGCGGCAAATGCGCATCGTTCGCAATGTTGGTAAAATTAATAATTTGCGCATTCGTCTTTGCCGCAAATTCAAGGAACCGAGAGAAGCCGGGCAGATTACGCGCCGCTCCTTCCGCTGCAATCTCTTCTGTAAGATACGTATCAATATACGCGCCCAGGTCTTCATCAGGAAATTCAGAGAGATAGAGCGAAGGAACAAGCCCGTTATAAAAAGCACGTTCAAGTGTAAACGGTATTTCAGGAATGTTTTTTAATTCTTCATAACAGAACGGATGCATATACTGCAGCAATGCACGTCCACCGAGCAGGTTAACTCCGCCACGCCGCAGCTTTCGTGCACTCGATCCCGTAAGCAAAAAGCGAATGTTTCTTTCTTCTATTAATAAATGCACTTCTTCCAAGAGTTCCGGGCATTTCTGAATTTCATCAATGCAAATAATGCAGTCGTGTAGATTCCGCGCTGCTACTTCCTGCCGCAGCACAGAAGGATCAGACTGAACCCTGATTCTGAGCCGACCGTCAAGCAGTGTCCAAAACAAAGCGATTTTGTCAGCAAGTTCTTTCCTTATATAAGTGGTTTTTCCCGTTTGACGCGGGCCAAAGAGAAACAGCGATTTCCGTGCAAGTGACGGAGAAATATCGAGAATTCGCTTTATTTCGTCCATAAATGACCACCTTTTTCATTAAATGCTATCTTTATTGGCAATTATCATTATAAACGCCAACTATAATAGCGTCAATGACATAAAGCCGCGGTACCACACGATTACCTTCCTTTAGGAACGTTTTCTGCGCGCCCTGCGTCACCGTGTCAGTCGCTTCAATATGGCCGAGCAGCAGCGGAGAATCAGGATCATGCAGTTTGAAATTCTCAAATGCCTTCTTGGGATTCTGATTTGCGTAGCAGTATTTACAGCCGTTCATGCACGTGTCGTACGCACCGATGTCGCGGCCTTTCGATGCAGTGGCCAGTCCCTGTCGGCAGAATCGTACCAGGGAAAATGGAAACAGCTACTCCTCTCCCCACTTTTCCACACAGTACAGCGGAATATTCTGCATCCAATTTTTGATCGCCGATAGTCTGACATTGAAAAGCGGCAAACCTTTGTATCTCTTTTGTTTTTCTGGTAAAGGGTTCGCAGTGATTTTTGATTTGATGATTTTCTTCGTGGCTTTTTATCTGTTTTATGGGAATTTTTAATCTTTTGCTGAATTTTTTGTTACATATATAGAATCAAGGCCTAAGCGTGAATTTTCATTTGTGTAGTAATAGCCCAGAAAAGATTCGGTTTGCAGGCATTAAGTTGCCTGGAATTACCATACTGCCTCGGGTAAATGCACCTGTATTCTTCAAATATTTTGAGGCCAAAAGGAATTTCTGCAGGCTTTGGTGTCTGGCTGGAGAGCGCCGAGAATTCCGCAGTCATTCATAAAAAAGTCTGCAGGCGGTGTCTGGCTGAGAGCGCCGAGAAGTCCGCAGTCATTCATAAAAAGTTTAAAGGCGGAAAGGTCTTCATAAAATTTCAGAGGAACTGATGCTTTAGTAACGCGACTTACTTTGTGCACGAGACCGGCATCTATGAGCCACCGGATTGCTGTTTCAAACTCTGCTGCGCGCGCTCCTTTTTTTATTGCGCCATAAATGAATTTTTTATTTTCTTTTACGAGCTGGCTGGGAATTGAATTCCACACAAGATTTATTCGCGGCAGTATATTTTTATCCGCATGCTTTGAAATGTCGTCAGCATATTCGGAAAGTATTTGATTCTGAACGCCACGGACACGCCAGATGTCTTTTGTCTTTGCGTACACATCAACAGCTTCGGGCATTCCTCCGGTAAAATAGTACTGGCGCAAAAGTTCAATGCACTCGTCTTTTAATGCGCTGATTTCTTTATAAGATGAACCGGCAATATAATCCGCAATTTTTTCACGCCCGATTCCGCGCAGGAATTCATCAAACGTCATGGGATACATCTGCAGAGAATTGACTTTGCCTACCGGGAAAGAAGTTCCCTCATGATTCCGTATTCCCAGAAGAGAGCCGGCGGCAACAATATAATATTCCGGAGCATCCTCGCAAAAATATTTGAGGCAGGAAACGGCATTTGGAATTTCCTGAATTTCATCGATAAAAATGAGCGTGTTTTCTTTTTCAATCACCGTTTCGGTGACGGCTGAAATTGCGCGGATAATCCGCTCCGTGTCAAAGTCGGAAAAGATTCCTGCGGCACGGGGATTTTTGTCGCAGTTAAGATAGGCGAAGTTTTTGAATTCCTTTGCGCCGAATTCCTTAAGAATATATGTTTTACCTACCTGCCGCGCGCCGTTCAGAATAAGAGGCTTTCTGCCTTGAGATTTTTTCCATGTAATGAGTTCTTTCCAGATTTTCCGGTACATACGACGAATTTACACTTTTCTAGGGGAAAAAGTAAGGCTTGGTTACATTTTTCTGGTGGTATATTTCAGCATACACTACATTTTACACATAATTCCCCGTCACGCTCGCCGAGCGACAGAATTAATACGCAATCCCAAACTTATCTAAGGTTGCCTTCATAGCATCCTGACCGGTAAGGCAGGTATCTCGAAGGAAGCCCCTTTCATTTTTCCATTCCCGTAAACCGCGGTAATAGTAAAGCTTCAATTTCTCCGTAATGATAAAAGGCACAATATTGTGCTTAAGGCATTCCTTGAATATGATCAGCCGGCCCACTCGACCGTTCCCGTCCTGAAAAGGATGGATTGATTCAAACCGAACATGAAAATCAAGAATATCATCTAATGAAATTTCTTTTTTTGCATTATACCAGGCAAGCAGAGCCTTCATCCTTTTGGCAACTTCTGCGGGTTTTGTTGTATTCCGACCACCCACTTCATTTTCAAGCATCTTGTAGCCACCTACACGAAACCAATTTTTCTGACTGTCAGAGGTTCCTGTTTTCAGAATAAAATGTAGCTGTTTAATAAAACTTTCGGTCAGTTTTGATTTCGCGCTTTCTATAGCAAGGTCTATGCAGCGGAAGTGATTTGCAGTTTCAATAATATCATCAACCTTTACACCGCTATCTGTTACGCCCAAAGTTCTCGTTTCAAAAATATTGCGGGTCTGCTCGTGGGTAAGTTTTGAACCTTCTATATGATTTGAGTTGTACGTTAGATCAATCTGAATTTTGTGATATATACCACCGGAAAGTTTTGCGTCTTTTTCCCGCTGAAGCGTCTGAAGAAGATTTTCTTTTTTTACACTGTGCCGAATTTCCCGCTTAGGCTTTTTTGCGGTTGAAGGAATTTTCCACGTTTTACCCTCAAGAACGGCCCCCGGAACACGGCCAAGGGAACAGTAATTTCTGACACTGCGCTCAGAAACATTCCAGCTCCGTGCAATTTCTTCAACAGAAAGATAGGTAACCTTACTCATGGCAATAGTATAGCATACTATCGGCAAGATATAAAGGCATTTTTAATAACGATACAACGGATATATTTTGCCGATATAAAACTCAACGAAAGAGAGGACTACCACACATACAGATGTTTCCAACAACACTATTTTATACCCACATTCCGAAAAAGAAAAATGATCTTGTAAAAGAAATAAAGACCATAAAGAAAAAATTTATACTGATAGGATTTGAACTGGAAAAAAATTTCAAAGAACTGTATAATAATACTTAGACAAACGATCGTTGCGTGCGACCGCATTTCCATAAAATAAAGGAAATAAAGGAAATATAAGAAGAAACTTCTTATTTGTTAAAAATCAATTTGACGGATAACATAAATGCCAAGAAATGGAAATCAAAACGTACATTCTTCCAGAAAAGAAAAGACCGACGAATTTTACACAAGCAAGAAACTAATCGAAGATGAAATCAAAAACTATAGGAAGCATTTTGAAGGGAAAATTGTTCTCTGCAACTGTGACGATCCAAGAATCAGTAACTTTTTTCAGGTTTTTGTAATGCAATTTAACTTATTGAAGTTAAAGAAACTTATTGCAATCTGCTACAAAAATAATGAACCTGATTTATTTACTACAAATTCATCAGAAAAAGCAATTTATTTTGAATATGACGGAAGTATTAAATATAATTCCCCAGAAGATTTCAAGAAGATTCCATGCAAAGAATTAAAGGGAAACGGAGATTTCAGAAATGAGGAAAATATTGATTTTCTCAAAGAAGCCGACATTGTCTGCACAAATCCGCCATTCAGCTTGTTTCGTGATTACATTGCACAGCTGATGAAATACAAAAAGAAGTTTTTGATAATCGGTAACATGAATGCTGTTTTTTATTCAGAAGTTTTTCCACTCATAAAGCAAAATAAAATTTGGCTTGGGCAGAATTCCGGACATTACTGGTTTCAAGTACCAGATTATTATGAAGAAAAAGGAACTGATTTTAAAATAGTTGCCGGCATGAAATATCGTAGAATAGGCAATATTTGCTGGTTTACAAACCTTGATTTTGATGCAAGACACGAAGTAAGAAAATACACAAAGAAATATTTACCTAAGGATTATCCACAATATGACAATTACAAAGCCATCAACATAAATAAAACAACTGACATTCCAGGGGATTATGACGGAATAATGGGTGTTCCCATTACATTTTTAGGAAAATTTAACCCAGATCAATTTGAAATTATTGGAGAAACACATATTTCAGATACAAGCACAGAAGTTGAAGCTTTAAGGACAGACCCCGAAAAAAGGCATGGCGGTTATATAAATGGCAAACCAATCTACGCAAGAATCTTAATCAAGAGGAAACATTAAAATGATTAATGAAGCATCGATGCATATAGAAAAGAAAGAAGTAACAATACGCGACCTTGTAGAAGGTTTTGAAGACAACAAGGAAAATGGTGTCTGTGGTTACGGTAAAAAGCTTGATATACGTCCACCCTATCAAAGAGAATTTATTTATAACGACAAGCAGAAACAAGCAGTAATAGACACTGTAATAAACGGCTATCCACTTAACGTCATGTATTGGGCCGACAGGAGCGACGGAACTTATGAAGTTATTGATGGACAACAAAGAACAATGAGCATTTGTTCCTTTTATAATAATGAGTTCAGTTTTAAAGAAAGAATTTTTGACAACTTCCAAAATGACGAAAAGGAAAAATTCTTAAATTATCCTCTTTTCGTTTACACTTGCAGCGGAACAGATAGTGAAAAACTACAATGGTTTGAAACAATTAACATCGCCGGAGCTGAACTCACTGCACAGGAATTGAGAAATGCAGTTTATGCAGGAAAATGGGTTATGGACGCAAAAGCATATTTTTCGAAAACAGAATGTCCTGCAACAGAATTTAGTAAATATCTTTCTGGAAGAATGAACCGCCAGGAATATTTAGAAACTGCTATTACATGGATTTGTGGTTCTTCAAAACCTGCTGATATTAAAGATTATATGTCTCATCATCAGAAAGACCCAGATGCTTCAGAACTTTGGAACAATTTTCAATGCGTCATGAACTGGGTTCAAGCAAAATTTAATTATCGCAAAGAAATGAAAGGCTTGGACTGGGGCTTCATTTATAATAAATACAAAGATAATAAAAAACTTGATAAAGCCGAATTGGAAAAGAGAATTGGCAATCTCATGAAAGACAGCGAAGTTCAGAAAAAATCTGGTATTTACGAATATGTTCTTGACGGAGATGAACACCATTTAAGTTTAAGGACATTTGATGACAACATAAAACGCGAGGTTTACGAAAGACAAGGCGGTCATTGTAAAAACACTAACTGCCCACAAGGAAAAGAACACATTTTTCAAATAGAAGAAATGGAAGCAGACCACATCACACCTTGGGCAAAAGGTGGAAAAACAGTTGCAGAAAACTGCCAAATGCTCTGCATGGAATGCAACAGAAGGAAAAGTGATAGCTGATTGCAAGAGATAAAGACCGGTATAACAAGTCTTGTGTAATTAGCAAATATCAAAAAATCAGAACCAACATCACACACAATAACAAACTGATTCATGAGCATGCTTTAATTACAGACTGACATCATCCATTTTTAAAAAACATCTCTATTTAACTTTAGAAGTCGATTTTGTCCGATGACTTCATCCGCTGTCGTTTTATAACTTTATCATAATTAAAACATCTTCTGAAGATGTATATCTTTGTGGCTATTTACACAATTGTTTTTACATCGTTACACATACTTCCCCGTCACGCTCGCGGCTTGTCTGCGTTATGGGTGGCGTTGTGAATCCTTGCTAGCCCACCCACACAAAACGAATGCAACGATCACACGTAGGGGCTGCTCGGCTGTTAGCCTGAACCGGTAGGGCGCTTACAAACTGCCAGGAAGTAGGACTTCACTTACCGCACCTAGAACTAACGCCCGCGCACACATTTAAATAAGTGCACCCACTTATAACGAAAACTTGGGTGTCTATTCGCGCACACCGAGAGTAGCACTTCGCCTGATAGAATAGCTTTAAACCCCAAGGGCCCACCGGCCTTTCTTGCGGCCCGCACACCGAAAACCAAGAGTCTTCCTTCAGCTAAAACGGCCGTCATATATTAACTTTGTTAACTTAAGATTCAAGCGATTTAGCCGCATATAAGTTGCTAATGAAACATTATGCGCTTTTTCTATGATGCGATTACAATGCGCGTTGCGCCGACTATTAATATTAATCGTTAGCCACCAAATAAGCTGTGAAACCTACATCTGGTCTTGATACGTAGAAACTCTCACTGCGAATAAGTGCTAAGGGTAATCGCACAATTTACGCTGGTGACTTTGAAAACTAGCACTAACCAAGACTATAGTGCGCGCCGTGTCTGTAAGGAAACAGGCGTTCACTGTGACGCGGACAAAAGGCCAAGTTCCCTGTTGCTGCTGGCGGAGCAAGAACGTCTTTCCCGGGAATGGAAGAAGGTGTTTAAGCGCGAGCGCGGTTTGCCGCGTGCTAGAGCGCGCCCGCGTGCTTTATGAACTATCGCAGGTAAAATCCCGACGTATTTCCTTTAGCTTCTCCTGCCGCCATTTCGCCCACTTAGACTAACTGCGGAAATGTGGCCCCTTAGGCCGTAGTTGCACGCAAGTTGGGCAAAACGTTGGAAATGTCACACGCACCGAGCTACTTTTTTAGAGCGAGGCGTTTGCTTTATAATTAGTTCGGTTCTTTCTGGTACTACCTGCGTTTTTTCGACGCCGTGGACATTATTCCGCCGAATCTGACCATAAGGCATGTAATCCCAAGCGGGTAAGTCCCGCATTTCAGTACGGCGACCAAGAGAATGGAGGCCTAAAGGCGTGCTTTGGCTTTTTCGTGCGCCTCTTTATAGGCGAGGCTGCCAGCGTCCAAAAGAAAGGAAACCGGGTGCTACACCAATGTAGCTCACGGGGTCGAACAATAAGACGCCGGGAACGGAAGGCATCTCCGTGGGGGCCCGGCTTTACCTTGCTCCACTAAAGGGTGCAGTCCTTCGGCTGCTTCTAGTCTTTTCATTAAGAGTTGCAATGGAAAATAGCGCTAGAAACCGAAGTTGCGAGTTAGCTAAATGCTGTACTGGCTTCAATTTTGGAGTAATGTTAAGTCGAAAAGAGTATGACGGTCGTGTGTGGCTAAAGGTTGGCTTTTTAGTGAGCTCGCTAATAGAGGCAGCAGGGTCTTCCTGTGCCTCTGAGATTAACAGTTTAAGCGGCGATGTGGTGAAGCAAGTAAGAAAGGAGTTTAATGCTCTAGTAGTCGTGGGTGAACATTCGTTGGCAAAACTTGCGTGCCAACTGGCCTAGAAGCAGTTCAAGTCCTAGGTGGGGGAAAAATGGGCAGGGAGCTAAAGAAATGGGTACTGATTAAGAAGGGGTTAAGGGTAGTTCGTTTTGAAGGTTTGCTGCAGAGAAAGGAATTGGCTTTGGCAGGTGGGCATGTTAGAGGCGACTTAGGAGTGTAAGTTCAGGTGGAATCTTAAGTTCGGCCAGTGGTCCTACTTTGGTGGGTTAGTTGTGTAAGAGTGGAAAGGGGAATGTGATTAAAAGGGCAAGTCTTCTTAGGAGCTAATGTGACAGTAAGTTAAGGCCGTAAGCAAAGGAGAACGTACGGGTGTGGGCGGGAAGAGGCGTGGGCTGGGGGTAAAGCCTTTCCTAAGGGGAGTGCTTCGTGTGGATAAGCAGTTAGTTTGTGGCTGCTTAAGGGCGGCGTTCGTTCCTTAGTGCGTAAGTGAGCTATATTGCAGTTGTAAAAGCGCTAAGTCAAAGGTACAGGGAAGAGTGTTGGTAATTGTGTGGGAGGAGTGGGGGGTTCGAACGTGTGCGACGGAGGGATTTTCGCATGCGGGGAGTGATTTAATCGGTCAGGGTCTAGTTTGTGGAGGAGGGTTAAATTAAGCTAATTTACGTAGGTTAGTGCTTGGGTCTTTAAGTGTCGGAAGGAGTGGGTAAGAAGAGAGTTTGTTTGTTGTTCTTTTCTTTCTAGTCTTGTCAGTTGAGGCGGAGGCTAGTTTCGTAAATAGCCGTGTCAGTAGCTTGCGTTTTTGGAGATAGTGAAGGTAGAGTTGGGCTGGGGGGATGTGCGGATGGTGGGTGCAGTGAGGGGAGGGGTTGTTGCATGCGGATTAGAGCTGCTCGGTGTTAAAGCCTTGACGTAGAGGGGTTAAATGGGAGTAAGTTCACTTACGGTAGGAAACGCCGCTTCAGGTGCAATGGTGCTAATGCGCCAGGTTTCGCCATGGTAAGAATAGCTTTACAAGGAAGGTTTCTTGCGGGGAGAAGTCCTTTTGCTAAGGTCTCTTTTTTTTCTTTCAGAGTAGGTGAAGCTTTGCCTCTTATGCGAAAAAATCGCTTGGGACTTTTTTTTGTAAAAGCTGTAAAAAAACCAGCTAAGTAAGAAATGCGAAAGGCTAAGTATGAGTGCTTGAAATTCAACTGACTAAGGAGGCAAGTTGAACCAGGACAATGGCAAAGGGGACCAAGTACTTTCATGCTGCGAGCAAGAACTTTCGGAATAAGGCGCAGACGTAAGCTGTAAAGCACATATTTTTGGAACTGAGTACAATTTTCATTTTAGTTAGACTGCAAGATTTTCGAAACATTGAAATAAATGCCGGTGTGGATTAGCACGTAGTGACGAAAGTTGGAACGTTGATGCAGAGGAGATTATAGAGGAGTTTAATAAAGTTTATGTCTAATTGAGTTTTTAGAGCAGGAAAATTTGACGGTCTGAAAAGAATGTTATGGACCTTAGAGGAGAAGGAAGGGAAGCACTGCCAGTGGAATCTTTATGCGAGATGAACGTTAAAGAAGAGGATACACCCTGTAAGGAACTAAGGTGAATGACGGAACCGTGGGGCGAATAGCGCGGCTTTCGACTGTTTGAAGTATACATTCCTAAAAGTGAAGGGCGCGAGTACAGCATACTTGTCAGCATACCTTCGCGCGAACTTTTCGTTGTTCGTAGGCGCTTTATTTCCCCGTTGCAGACGTCTATGAAAGACTAGAGGCGGGAGCCGATAGACTGCGAGCCGATTAGTTGAGGGCAGGTGAAAGGCGCACACTTCGACGTCGCGGAGTTCGAGCGTAGTACTTTACCCGTCCCGCGTTTGCTAGACAGAACACAAGCAAAGACAACAGAGACAAAGATGTTAAGACCGGAAGTAGGCGAGCTACCACGCGTGAGAGTAACCGCACAAGGGTCTTTGACTAACGAACGCCGGCCGCTGCCCAGGTAACAGTAACTCGTGCTAGACCTGGACTAGTCCTTACGCCTGAATATAGTAGCTGTACCCTGGCCCCGCCGCCGCTCAGCCCGCCCCGCGTAAACACCGCGTCCCCTGGCACCTACTACAACGCCTTCTTGTTCCGCT
>JGI20225J20221_1002043_pt1 | contig 10582 bp, 5 predicted proteins | sample BioMet4_FD_20221 | JGI IMG/M metagenome (IMG submission 20221) | reverse complement strand
CGGTTGCACGACAACGGTGACGCGCAGTTTCTCTCTTAATGAGACGAGCGGAGTCAGCGCGGCCTCCCTCTGCCGTTACAAAGTCGCCTCCGCGGGGAATGATCAGATCAACATCTCCAAGAACTTAGGCTTAGCGAGCCTCGATGATATCAAAGCCTTAGGGGATTCGCTCACGACGATTTTTGACGGAGAGTATCAGTATGTGACGGTCTCGGGGACGGCTCGGGATGACTACTTTTCTTCGTCCATGAGCCTCAGCGATGCCTTTAAGTATCTGTTAGCGGTGAAATCCGGGGAGCGGTCATTCTATTTAGGTTATTACCCTTTAGAGACCAGTTATTTCTACTCGGTTTTTACCCCTTATGAGGGCAATTACTATTACCGTGAAAGTAGCGACGATATCAAAGCTGCCGTCGAAAAAATCGCCCCGATTCTTGAAGCGAAAGGCTATGGGGATGCCGCCAGTAGTGACCTCGCCAAAACCCAAAGTGCCTTCATTGCGGCCGTCTTTCCTTTCTAACGACCGCTACCCCACAAAAAAACGGGCTCCGATTGGTGAGCCCGTTTTTCATGTGATTTTATTCGACGCCGACTAAGAAACTATAGACCGGCTGATCGCCGCGCTTAATATCGATATCGAAGGCGTCGCCATACTTGGCATGGAGTTCGTCATCGATCTTCTGCTGTTCATCATTGCTGACGTCGTTGCCAACGAGAACGGTCAAGATGGCGGAATCTTTCTTCACCATCGAGTCGATGAGGTCATAGAGGGCGGTGAATTTATCTTTGACGCAGCTGACGATCTTCTTATCCTTCATCGCCATGTAGTAATCCTTGGTGATGTGGACCCCTTCGATGTCGGTGTCCTTGATCGCGTAGGTGACTGAGCCTGAATCGACACTCTTTAAGGCCGCTTTCATGTCGCTATAGACTTCATCAGGCTCTAAGTCCGGATTAAATTGCAGCGCGCTCACCATGCCTTGCGGAATGGTCTTCGAGGGGACGACGCGAGCGGTCACTTCACTCCCTTCAAGAACGTCGCAGGCTTGCGAAGCCGCCATCACGATGTTGGAGTTATTCGGCAGGATGAAAACGTTGCGGGCGTGGGCCCGTTTAATCGCGTCGAGGAAATCTTGGGTCGAGGGATTCATCGTCTGGCCGCCCGAGACGATCTGCTGAACGCCGAGTTCGCTGAAGATCTCATCGAGCCCTTTGCCCGCCGAGACCGCGACAATCGCGTATTTTTCTAAGGGTTTATCGGCTTCTTTGGCTTTGGCCGCTTCGGCTTGGCCATGGGCCAAATTGGCATTCATATCGGTCGCGGTGAGACCGTTTTCGATATTGTGATGCTCTTCCGACATATTCTCGATCGTAATGGTCACGAATTCGCCATAGTTCTGGGCAAAATTGAGCATATTGCCCGGAGTGAGCGTATGGACGTGGACCTTGACGATATCGTCATCGCGGACCATGACGAGCGATTTGCCATGGTTAGCTAAGAACGACTTGAATTTCTTTTCGATGAACGGCTTTTTGCCCTCGCCGGGTTTAGCGAGCCGGACGATGAACTGGGTGCAATAGCCATAGCCTTCTTCATCTTCGGTGAGCTTGGCCCCGGCATACATCGGGACTTCGGCTTGGGCGGGGCTAGAGGAGGAGCCGACATCGCTGGCCCGCGGCACCACTTCGCCATGGACGGCTTTGTCCATGCCTTCGAGGAGTTTAACTAAGCCGGCGCCGCCAGAATCGACCACGCCGACTTCTTTTAAAACGGGGAGAAGATCCGGAGTCCGCTGCAAGGAGGCTTCGGCTTCTTTGAGTAAGAAATCCATCGCTTCTTCGATGGAGGTATCTTTTTTGATGTGCTCATTTAAGGCGACGGCGGATTCGCGGATAACCGTGAGAATCGTGCCTTCGACCGGCTTCATGACGGCTTTGTAGGCGACATCTTTGGCCGAAATGAAGGCTTGGCCAAGATCGCGGACGCTGATTTCCTTTTTGCCTTCGAGGGATTTGGCAAAACCCCGGAAAATTTGGCTGGTGATGACGCCCGAATTGCCGCGAGCGCCCATCAAAAGGCCTTTAGAGAAAGAATTGGCAATGAGCGAACAATCCTCATCATTGAGGTTGTTGATCTCCTTAGCGCCACTGGTGAGCGTTAAGTTCATGTTCATGCCCGTATCGCCATCCGGAACCGGGAAAACGTTGAGCTGGTCGATCTCGGGATAGTGATTGTAGAGGTTATTGGCCCCTGATATGTACATTTGCTTCAATAATGAAGCGTCGATCGCTTTCATTGGATATCCTTGACGTCTTGGACGTAGACATTGACCGAGTTAAACGGGATTTGGAATGTCTTTTCCAACACGTATTTCACTTTCTTTTGAACTTCGCTGACGACTTCGGTGATCTTCACGCCATAAGCGACGATGAGATAAACATCGACTTCATAGCCGCTCTTCTTGCTTTTCGAGGCATAAATGCCTTTGATGTAGTCTTCTTTTTTTAGAAGTTCGTTGATATTCTCGCGCAGCGAATTCTTGCTGGCGAGTCCGAGCACCCCATAACATTCGCTGGCGGCGCCGCCGGCGACTGAAGCGATGGCTTCCATAGAAATGGCTATACCGCCATAGGGTGTTTTTTGATTAATGGTCATGAGCTTTACTGAAGTAACGTCGCGCTAAGGGGTGAGGGCAAAAATGCCTAAGAGCATTATCTCACGAAAAAGCCCGCTTGAAAAGTCGCCCTTTAGGGGGTCAGAAAAGCTGAATAAATCGCTGAATTAGTTCGCTGTGATCGCCATAAATGAACAAAAGATGATTCCCATAAGGGCGCAAGAGGAGGTCGGCGATATCCTCTTTGAACTTCACTTGGATTTGGCTGCGGCAGAGATGAGCCTCTTTGAGGTTGCCTTCAATTTGGCCAGTATAGACCCGTAAAGCGGAAAGATCCGGGTTCAATTTCGCGGCGGTAAAAGCGTTCTTTTTGAAGTTGCCCTGGATCCCGATGCCCGTCCCCGATTCAAAGTGGGTCGGTAAGGTGAAATTAGACGCGATCATATCGAAGGGGCAAGTGCAATGGGCGTAGACCGCGGTTTTGCTTTTGACGTTGATCCGCGCGGGGTTCGCCATGAAAACCGATTGACCCGTGAGGGCTTTAAGCAAATACATCGTGAGCAAAGAGGGGACGTCCCCTTCGCAGCCGCAGACGATGCCCTCGGCGTTAAGAAGTCCGAAAGCTAAGCAGCTGGTTTCCTGCAGTTTGCTCACCAGGTCGAAGCAGCGGAGCGTGAAGCCTTTAAGCTCATATTTCTCGACCAAATACTTTAAGGCCGAATGAATGTAAAGCGATTCCCGGAGATCTTCGTTCTTTTTGGTTTTTTTAGCTAGGCGCGCCAAGGCGTCTTCATCCGCGATCTTATGAGCGGCGATCTGAACGAAGAGTTCTTTCATGGGGATATCGATGAGATCGATCCCGAATTTCTTTTTGACGGCTTTATAGTCGACGCTCGAGGCGATTAACCAATCGCTCGGGCTTCCAATCACGCCTAGCCGGACGCCATTAAGGCTATGTTTGACTTCTAAGGCGTGGCTATAGAGGTCAAGTTCATGATGAATTTCCTCGGGCGAGCCCATGATGAGGTGCCCTTCGAGGCCTTTTTGTTGCAAGAACGTCAAAATCTCAAGCGAAGAAGCTAACGAATTCCGTTCGCCCTGGACCAGAAGATAATACGGGGCATCATAATGGGAGTAGCACTGTTTGAAGTAGATCTCGGATCCCCCGGTTTCGATATAGAAAACGTTGAGGTATTCCTTGCGGGGTTTGGCAAATTGAAAGAGTTTATCTTTGTTGATGCTGTCTAAGAAAGCTTCTTCGCTTTGGTTTAAGCTCGGATCGCTTTGCGACATCACGGAGCGGAGTTTGATTAATCCAATTTTTCTCATAGGGCTTTATTATCCCTTATCTTGTAAAGAAAGAGAACCCTCAAAAGGCGGAAAAGAGGAAGGGCAATCGCCGGTCTATAGCCACAAAAAAAGAGGGTCGCTAGACCCCCCCTAAAAAGAAAAAGCCCGGCAGCGCGCTATTCTTTCCCAATGAAGGGATACCTTCGCCACTGCGGTGCTTAACTTCCGTGTTCGGGATGGGAACGGGTGTGCCCACCGCGCCATCGCCACCAGACTTTTTCTTGAGATGTGACTCTCTATTCCTTGAAAACCGGATGTTACTTATGACATGTTCTTAGCAAATTGTTATTAATTATGCGCCTGACTTAGCTTACTCATCTCTATAAATAGAGAATAGATGAAATTAAGTCCTCGAGCTATTAGTATCAGTCAGCTCACGCCTTACAGCGCTTACACTTCTGACCTATCAACCTCCTAACATTGGAGGGCTCTTACTTCTTACGAATGGGAAGTCTAATCTTGTGGTTGGCTTCACGCTTAGATGCTTTCAGCGTTTATCCGTTCCATAGGTGGCTACCCAGCCATGCCACTGGCGTGACAACTGGTAGACCATTGCTATGTTAATCCCGGTCCTCTCGTACTAGGGACCAATCCACTCAAACTTCCTGCGCCCACGACAGATAGGGACCAAACTGTCTCACGACGTTTTGAACCCAGCTCGCGTACCACTTTAATTGGCGAACAGCCAAACCCTTGGAAGGTACTTCCCCTCCAGGATGTGATGGGCCGACATCGAGGTGCCAAACCNNGTCGTCGATGTGAACTCTTGGACGCGATCAGCCTGTTATCCCCAGGGTAGCTTTTATCCGTTAAGTTACGACCCTTCCATTCGGGATCGCAAGATCACTAAGTCCGACTTTCGTCCCTGATCGACTTGTGTGTCTCTCAGTCAAGCTCCTTTTATGCCTATTGCACTCAACGCATGATTTTCCAACCATGCTGAAGGAACCTTGGAGCGCCTCCGTTACGATTTGGGAGGGCGACCGCCCAGTCAAAAACTGCCCGCCTACCACTGTCCGCTTGCCTCGTAAGGGCCATACGTTAGAACGGCCGAAAACTCAATAGTGCTATCTCATTGTTGTCTCCACCGACGCCAAAGCCCCCGGCTTCAAAGACTGCCCACCTTCTGCGAATGATTCTCGAATGCTCAATATTAAGTTATAGTAAAGCTCCATGGGGTCTTTCCGTCTAGTCGCGGGTAACCTGCATCTTCACAGGTAATAAGATTTCACCGAGTCTGCTGTCGAGACAGCGCCCAAATTATTATACCATTCATGCGCGTCAGAACTTGCCTGACAAGGAATTTCGCTACCTTAGGACCGTTATAGTTACGGCCGCCGTTCACTGGGGCTTCAATTAGGGGCTTCGCCTTGCGGCTAACTCCACCTTTTAACCTTCCAGCACTGGGCAGGCATCACCTCATATACATCGCCTTGCGGCTTAGCATAAAGCTGTGTTTTTGATAAACAGTTACTTGGGCCTCTTCACTGCGACCCTCTTGCGAGGGCACTTCTTCTTCCGAAGTTACGAAGTAATTTTGCAGAGTTCCTTAACAACAGTTCGCTCGCTCACCTTAGGATACTCTCCTTGACCACGTGTGTCCGTTCTNGGTACGGGCCNNATNCACTTAAGCTAGCAGTTTTTCTCGAGACCTGGCATCGCGGAGTTCGCTACTAGGATTGCTCCATTCGCTCCCATTCGCTGTTTCGCATTGATACGCGGATTTGCCAACGTACCAGCCACACAGCTTAGCCCTCAATCCAATAAGAGGGATCTACTATCCAAATCTNTCACTACATCGCATGCATACGGGTGCGGGAATATCAACCCGCTGTCCATCGGCTACGCCTTTCGGCCTCGTCTTAGGTCCCGACTAACCCTGGGAGGACGACCCTTGCCCAGGAAACCTTGGTCTAATGGTGCGAGGGATTCTCACCCTCAATCGTTACTGACACCGGCATACTCACTCCCATGCGGTCCACTGCTCGTTTTCGTGCAGCTTCGCCCCACATGGGACGCTCCTCTACCACTTTAGATTGCTCTAAAATCCGTGAATTCGGTATTATGCTTAGCCCCGGTAAATCTTCGGTGCAGAGACACTCGACTAGTGAGCTGTTACGCACTCTTTAAATGATGGCTGCTTCTGAGTCAACATCCTAGTTGTTTAAGCGTCTCCACTTCCTTTAACACTTAGCATAAATTTAGGGACCTTAATCGACGGTCTGGGCTGTTTCCCTTTTGACCACGGAACTTATCTCCCGCAGTCTGACTGCCAGGATACGCAAGATGGAATTCGGAGTTTGATTGCATTCAGTACCGCTAAACGCGGCCATCGGGCATTCAGTGCTCTACCTCCACCAAGTAATCCTAACGCTAGCCCTAAAGCTATTTCGAGGAGAACCAGCTATCTCCCAACTCGATTGGAATTTCTCCCCTATCCACAACTCATCCGCGGGCATTGCAACGAACGTCGGTTCGGCCCTCCGGAGGATGTTACTCCTCTTTCAGCCTGGTCATGGATAGATCGTCGGGTTTCGGGTCTGCGCACACGTACTATAGCCCTATTCAGGCTCGCTTTCGCTATGGCTCCGCCTCTACGGCTTAACCTTGCACGTGAACGTAACTCGCCGGCTCATTCTTCAATAGGCACGTCATCAGGCTTTAACGCCCTCTGACTTATTGTAGGTATACAGTTTCAGAGTCTTTTCACTCCCCTNCCGGGGTTCTTTTCACCTTTCCCTCACGGTACTGGTTCACTATCGGTCACTAGATAGTATTTAGCCTTATGCAATGGTCTGCACATTTTCCGACAGGATTACACGTGCCCCGTCGTACTTTGGAACTCACTAGGGTGCTTGCCAATTTTGCCTACGGGGCTATCACCCTCTATGGCCGGCCTTCCCAGGCCGCTCGGCTGTCAACAAGCTATCCCATAACGTGGTCCGAACCCCACCCGAAGGTGGTTTGGGCTNNTCCGCTTTCGCTCGCCGCTACTGACGGAATCGATCAAATCTTTCTTTTCCTCTAGGTACTAAGATGTTTCAATTCCCTAGGTATTTCTTCACTGGAACAAAAGTCCCAGGATGACTGGCGGTAAAGCCAGCCGGGTTTCCCCATTCGGATATCGGTGGATCAAAGCTCACATCCAGCTCCCCATCGCTTTTCGCAGGTAGTCGCGTCCTTCGTCGTCTTCTAGTGCCAAGGCATTCACTGTACGCCCTTAAAAACTTAACTTCGTAAGTTAAATCGGCTTTAAATTAGTAATTGTCTTGCTACGATCTATTTTCATAGATCATGTTTGTCCTTGCTACTAGCAATAAACCTGGTAAAACCAGTCTTTTTGCTCGCAACAACAACAGAAAGAACATGTTATGTAATATCCGGTTTTCAAAGAACAAAGAGCTGAGAGAATCTGATCTCTCAAAACTAAACAGAAATGACAGCTCGCACCGAAACAACCAAATTGTTTAAGACTAAATCGATTTAGGTAAAAACGAATGTACTGTCTGAACGCGCTATGCGTCAGACAACTTTCTCCTTAGAAAGGAGGTGATCCATCCCCACGTTCCCGTAGGGATACCTTGTTACGACTTAACCCCAATCAGCGGTCCTGCCCTAGACGCCTTCCTCCTTGCGGTTGGAACAGCGGCTTCAAGCATTACCACCTCTCATGGTTTGACGGGCGGTGTGTACAATCCCCGGGAACGTATTCACCGCGGCATGCTGATCCGCGATTACTAGCAATTCCGCCTTCGTGAAGTCGAATTGCAGACTTCAGTCTGAACTGAGACCGTCTTTATGGGATTTGCTCCATCTCGCGATATTGCATCTCTTTGTAACGGCCATTGTAGCACGTGTGTCGCCCAGGACATAAAGGGCATGCTGATTTGACGTCATCCCCACCTTCCTCCGATTTACATCGGCAGTCTCCTTAGGGTTCCCAACTAAATGATGGTAACTAAGGACAAGGGTTGCGCTCGTTGCGGGACTTAACCCAACATCTCACGACACGAGCTGACGACAACCATGCACCACCTGTGTGCGAATATTATCTCCCTATTTCTAGGGCCTTACTCGCCATGTCAAGTTCTGGTAAGGTTTTCCGCGTAGCGTCGAATTAAACCACATGCTCCACTGCTTGTGCGGGGACCCGTCAATTCCTTTAAGTTTCAGTCTTGCGACCGTACTTCCCAGGCGGATGACTTAATGCGTTAGCTTCACCACTGCCTCACGGCAATAGTTAGTCATCATCGTTTACGGCGTGGACTACTAGGGTATCTAATCCTATTTGCTCCCCACGCTTTCGTGACTGAGCGTCAGTATTGTGCTGGTCAACCGCCTTCGCCACCGGTGTTCTTCCATATATCTACGCATTTCACCGCTACACATGGAGTTCCGTTGACCTCTCACATACTCTAGCTAGGTAGTTTTCGAAGCTGTATGGGGTTAAGCCCCACGCTTTCACTCCAAACTTACCTTGCCGCCTGCTCACTCTTTACGCCCAATAATTCCGGATAACGCTCGTGACCTACGTATTACCGCGGCTGCTGGCACGTAGTTAGCCGTCACTTTCTGGCAAGGTACCGTCAAACCGCTCCCATTTCCTGAAGCGATCATTCGTCCCTTGTAACAGAGCTTTACAATCCGAAGACCTTCTCACTCACGCGGCGTTGCTCGGTCAGGGTTNCCCCCATTGCCGAAAACTCCCTACTGCTGCCTCCCGTAGGAGTATGGACCGTGTCTCAGTTCCATTGTGGCCGTTCACCCTCTCAGGTCGGCTACACATCCTCGCCTTGGTGGGCTGTTATCTCACCAACTAGCTAATGTGCCGCAGGTCCATCTAAGAGTGTCGCCGAAGCGACTTTCAAGCTAGGAGCATGCGCTCCCAGTTGTTATCCGGTATTAGCCAAGGTTTCCCTCGGGTATCCCAGTCTCAAAGGCAGGTTACCTACGTGTTACTCACCCGTTCGCCGCTGATGCATTGCTGCACCCGCTCGACTTGCATGTATTAGGCACGCCGCCAGCGTTCATCCTGAGCCAGGATCAAACTCTCAAAAAGTTAGATCTAGTTCATTTTAAATTATCTGGTTTTGATTCATTAAAGAATCGACGTTTTAGTGTTTGTTGTCAATCTGTTTAGTTTTCAAAGATCAGCTGGGCACAAGCCGCTCGGGCCGGGGTCTCCCCCGCTAAGTTGTGCGCTTGAATAGTATATTCGTCTCATTTTTGGATGTCAACGACTTTTCTAACTTTCGTTATATTGTCAGTTGCCATCGGAACTATTTCGTACTTTTCAGTCGAATTTGTTCCTGGAGACCTATCGGCGATCGCACCCCCTATTCAAAGGCGCGATTGTTTTAAAGTTTACTCACGCGTACGCACGTGTCAAGAGGGAAAATAAAAAGCCGAATTCCCCTTTAGGGGAAGACGGCTTGTGGTCGAGACTATCCGCGTTTCGTTGACCGAATAATTAATCTAATTTCGCGGCCCATAGACCGTGTTTGTTGCAATAGGCGAGGACTTCGAGCACGACTTCATTCTCGGCAATTTGGAAGACAACCTTCGGTTCCATGCCGGGTTTTAAGATCTTGCGCTGAGCGCCTTGATCGGTCAAAAGATAGATCCACTCGATGTAATGGTCTTCCACCATCGGATGAAGGAGTGAGCCGACTTGGACGTAGACTTTGCCATTTTCTTCGTGAACGAGCGGAATATGTTTCTCCGTGGCCACGCCTTCTTGAGTATTGGGGATGATCTCTTCCATCGGTTCGCCGCAGCAGGTTAAGGTGCCGCCGCCTTCCTTGATGAGACCGACGATGTTGCCGCAGACTTTGCAGCGATAGAATTTAGCCATAATTTTTACCTCCTTATATATAAGGTATGTCTAAATCGTACGTCTTCTAAGTCGATTTTACTTCGGAAATGCTTCCGCGCAAAGGGTCAGTGGCAAAAACCGGGAGTCGCTTTAGTCCGATTTAAACAAAAAGCCAGAATTACTGGCTTTTCTTTCTAGACAAGATTCGATGATTGGTCAAAGCAAGTTTTCGGGCCAAACTTGCGGGGCCACGCTCGGCCGACGCCTAACCCCAGATGGCTTGGGCGGCTTCGGGGTGATCGATGAAGGGGTTCCGGTTCTTCTGAATCTCGAAAATCGCGTTATTTCTGGCAATTTCCTTGCTGGAAACCGGATCGTTCTGGCTCCACTGGAGGTAAAGGGAACGGGCCCAGGAGGCCAAGTTGCCATCAGAAAAGACCGCGTAGCTCCCCCACGAGCTGCATTTATCGCTATAGCGGGTCGCCATGTAGAAATAGGTTCGGGCGATGTCGCCTTTGTATTCGTCGATCGGTTCGAAAACATTCGCGGCGCTTAATCCAAAGTTCGCCGTGGTATCGCTCGAACCGAGTTTGGAACCATTCTGACTCGTCCATTTGGTGGTAGCCACGACGGCGTGCGGATAATTGGAGCGGCGGTTATTGACGTATTTATCGGTCGGATAAAGATGATGGAGATCGCTCTTCATCGGCAAAGCTTCATTGAAAATCGATTGGGGCACGGTGTGCTCCCGATTGTACATGTCGCCTTCTTTATCGCCTTTTAGGCCGCTGACGCCGCTGCC
>JGI20225J20221_1003127_pt1 | contig 10601 bp, 9 predicted proteins | sample BioMet4_FD_20221 | JGI IMG/M metagenome (IMG submission 20221) | reverse complement strand
CTGCTCACAGTTCCTTCAAGCTGTTCGCTTCCAATCTTTACAATAACTTTTCCTCCGGCGCTAACCCGGTCACTGTAAGTATCGGCAATCTCACCTTCTACTTTAAAATGAGAAAGATCTGATATTATAGCCACCTGTCCGCCTTGAGAAATCTGAGCCCCAATTTGATTATTGATAAAAGTAAGAATGGCTTTTCTTGGAGAACGTATCCGTGCATCATCAAGCACACGTTTTGTTTCGGCCAGTGATTTACGGAAGATATTGAAATCGAGTTGCTGAACTTTCAATTCGGCAGCCGCAATCTGACATTCATTATTATATTGTTGTTTCAGTTGTTCAAGTTCCAACTTAGCAACATTATAGCTAAGTTCGGCTTGCTTTACTTTATCGGTTGTGCCGGCACCCAGACTATCCAGATAATGCTCATTACGAAGTTCCACCTTCATACGGCTAAGTTTCATGGCAGATACTTTTATCTGCATGTTCATATCACTAAGCTTGGTCTTATTATTAACCTTCAGTTGTTCCAGCTTATACTTACGCATCTGTTCTTCATCCAGAAGTTTATTATAATCTGTCTCTGCACTTTGAAGATCGAGCTTCAGGATTGGCGTACCTACATCTACTGAATCGCCCCCCTTTTTATATACTTCAAGAATTCTGGAGTTGATTGGAGAATTAATAATCTCTTCGAATGCCGGAGCCACTTTACCTGATGCACTAACAGACACCTCTATAGTTCCTTTTTCTACTTTAGAAAAGACCAAATCTTTTCTGTCGACTCCTGCACGCATAAAAGAGATTAAAGCAACAACAAGAATTACTNAAACTGTCCCTATTAAGGAAAACTTGATTATTTTCTTTCTACGTTCTTTAAGCTGAACATCTTTTGGAATTTCTCTGTCCATAAAATACGAATGTTTACATTTTATATGAACATAGTAGTCAAAGTACGTGCCAAAGTGCTAACTATCTAATAATGAATGGTTATATATAAAATAGAGTGTTCGATAATGAACACTCTGTCCGTTTCATAAATTGAAGATAGTATAGATAGCCTTATCTTTATGAACACAAATATTCTGGTATTTCTAGCATACTAAAGCAATATTATGCTAGATTACAATTTTATTAACACTGATTATCAAAGCTTTATCTTTAAAGAGGTGGCACAGGTGGCAGTAAAAAAGAGCTTTTTAGCTCTCCAGAAATGAAAATTTAAAAATTATGCAAATTGCGGAATTTTCAAAAAATAATTTCCAGAAACGGAAAAAGTATTATTTCTCTGCCACCTGTGCCACCTAGTATTTTTGTATAGTAAAGAAATCAGTTACAAAAGATAACTATGAAATAACTATTAATGATTGTAATTGGTTGTTTGTTACAAGAATTTTGTATATTTGTATTACAACTTAAATCTAAATATAAAAGACTATATGATAGACTATAAACATTTATCTAACTTTAAACATGATGGAAGCTGGTGCATTCCCAACTCACGTTCCTATTTTGACGCTTATTCTCATCAATTTAACAAATTAAGCTGGAATGAAATATTAGAAAATTTAGCATTCTTGGCTTTCAATGGGATGGACTTGATAGAGATAATCAGGACATATAAAGAATCTCATTCTGAAACCACTCTTAAATCATTGAAAGATTCGTTACTCCACCTTTTACATAAACAAACTAATTAATTATATATATCCAATGACTAAAAACTTCTTCTATTTACGATTTATTATTATAACCGGAATATATAACTTACTATTTTCAAATGTAGCAGTAGGTAATAACAAACTGCCCGATCCTGTAATTAAAGTCAGAACAGCCCAAATATATGGCAATATAAGTAATCTGAAACTTTCAGAAGGAGAAGAGGATGTTACCATTGGAGTCAGTGTTTACAATCCTATTACCGGTCAAAATAACTATAAAACAAATCTGGATAAAAATAATAGGTTTTCTCTTAACGTCCCGCTTGAATGCAGCACAGCTATAGTTGGTTTTAATGTTCAGACAAAAACAAAAGGCTATGTTTCTTGCGTTGTTGGTTTAGACCAAGACAAAGAGTTGCAAATGAATATTGTTTTTGATGATAAAGGCGATATGAAAATCGATGCTAAAGGCGGGCTTAATTTAACCTCTGATGACATGAAGAATATCGGTCAGGCAATAATACTCTTTGATACACACTATACATGGGGTGATTATTATAAAATGACACCTGAAGAATTTGCAGAACATGAATTAAATATAAGCCTTAAAGAAAGAACAAATATTGCATTAGATTCTCTGGCTTTATCTGAAAAAATTAGAGAGTATCTGGTTAAATCATTCAACCTAGGTTATTTCAAAGGACGGCTTTTCTACTATAAAGATGCTGCAGAAAATAGTTTTAAAGGAGCAGGAATTAAAATCCCTGCTGATTATAAAGCAGCAGAACCAGAAAAATCATATTATTCATTTCTCAGCAAATTCAATCTGAATGATCCACAATATTTATATAGTTATTCTTATTCTGGTTTTATAAAAGCGTTTTTGTCTATTAAAGCATTTAATATTCCTCAAATTAATGATATGCCAGTTGATGAATGGCTTAAGGTGGTAAAAAATAAGGTTAAGGATGTTGTTGGCTTTGATTCGGGTTTGTTCTATGACATGCTTGCAGCAAATGCATATGCCATCCAGTTAAATTACAGGAATAAACCATTGACAAATAAACAACTGGAAAATATTAAATATTACTACAAAGATAGGAATTGCGGAATTGAAGATATTCTAATCAAAAATAATAAAGAAATAATAAAAACTCTTGAAAGCAACAAGGATCTAAAAATAAATAAAACCCCTGCTATAGCAAAAGAAAAACTAATGGATGCCATCATTGCCAAATACAAAGGGAAAGTTGTTTTAGCCGATTTCTGGGCTACGTGGTGCGGTCCATGTAAGAGCGCTTTTACAGATATTATACCATTAAAAAAAGAACTCAAAGGTGAAGACGTAGTTTTTGTTTATGTATCGAATGTTACTTCTCCTAAAGAATCATGGGAAGCACAAATTAAGGTAATTGGGGGCGAACAATATTACCTTACAGCTGATGAATGGGAATATATACTGAATAACCTTGGATTTGATTCAATACCGACTTATCTATTATATGATAGAAATGGTGTATTGAAAAATAAAGTCACCGGTTTTCCCGGCAAAGATAAAATGCATGAAATGATAAAGAAAATATTACCATAAAACTTCAATTTGTCTTTAATAAGTCATTAAATAATATTATAATGAAGAGAAAACTAATATTGTCTATTGAATTTACACCCTCTCCACCTAAAAACATATCCAACTGATAATCAAACATCTTTATTACTCTAAAAAGTACTTAGCTGGAAATTACTGTATAGAACGATATGGATTATTGCCGTTCAGCCCTGAAAGTACTTAATAAGAAAAGGGTTATTAATAATTTATTGGCGGGAGGTTGAAATAAACATGTACAAGTTCGGAATCAATCATGTACATGTTTGTTCCCAATCTTGTACATGTTTGGATTAAGCAAACCTGAATAAATCATTAGTTTATGCTTTTGTTTGTACTAAACTGATTCCAGTTGACTACTACTGTTCCTAAGCCTATAATCAGTTCCTTGATAAATCCATCTGAATGGATCAAATTATGACTGATAACATTTGATATCAGAGAAATTTTAGCGAGGTTTTAAGTATATCAAACCAGATTCATTAGAAGACTCAATAACTTCAGCTTTTTGTTTTTTCTTGTTCACTAGAATTATTTTATTCGTATGATAATCTATATAGAATGATGTAGATGTCAAACTAGCTTTATAAATTGAGTCTTTATTTGAATGTACAACATCATTATAGTTATTGCCGGTCGAATACTCATAATTACATATCACTAATCCATCTTTCTTGGATTTGAATGTACTCATCATATTATAAGAAGGTGGTGTTCCGGTTAGATTTGAGCCAAAAAGTCTAAGGTTGCCCAATCTATTACCTGAGGCATTATAAAATACCATTGTTACAAATGTTGTATCTATAACTTCTGGGGCATCAATAGCTGTTTTAGTACTACAATGATTTAAGAATGTCAATATAGAGCTTTTATTGGGCAATTCTATTTTATAACCATAATAAATAAGAGATGTATCTACTCCTTGAAGATACGCTTTTTTAAAATTATTTTCTACTACGTCAAAGCACTTATCTGATGATATTAGATAGGTGCTCAAAAAAGCAGCTAGTGATGAAAGATCTTTAATATCCAGCGGTTTAAATTTTGATTTAAACTTATCGAAGTCAGATTTAGTCAAATCACCTTTTCCTGAAGAAACAGAATCTTGAACAAAATTCTTTTCGTTTGTTGTTTGTCTATTGCATGAAACAAGTAACGTCATGAAAATCAGTATTGAAAAGAAAAAAATACGTGTCATAATATTATTGCTACAAATTACTTGTTTATTCCGATCCATATCACAGTCATTGGATATTTGCCATATTTACTCAAAGATTTTTACTTTATAGATTATGGAAATGGTGGATACATCTTCATATCTTTCATCAGTTCCGAAGGTGGATAAGATATTTGCCAATTTAATTGCTGCAAATCCTGTAAACTCAGATTATAACGCTGAAGTACCAAGTTCTTATCAACAACATCAGCCCATGAATGATTTGCTAATACATCTTCTTCAAAAATAAAAACATATAATGTATCTTTCAATGTATTTTCATAACAATATGAACGACCGCTCATAACATTAAACAATGCTGTGTTGTTTTTTTCATTTGGTAATGCTTTATACCAATCAGAATATGGACTGCCATTGTATCTGGAAAGAATGGCGCTATCTTCACTCCCTACATATAATGTACGACTTGTTTTATTCAAAAACTCGATTCTATCATGACAATTTTCATCATCATTTTCACAACTACTTCCCATTAAGATAGGAATTAACAACAGAATTAATACTATTCTAAACTTTCTCATAGATTATTTTATACGGTTATTATTGCATTAGAACACAAAAATATAAAATAGTAAACACAAATTATCACAACAAAGGTAACAAAGTAACACTTTTATATATCTTATTATCAAACTAATATAAGTTTTAGGAATACAGAAGAGGCAACAAACTAGATTTTAAATCTTAAAATAAGAAAGATTTAATGGAGTATAAAATCAAAAAAATATTGCCGTGTAACTTTTGTATTGAAGTTACACGGCAATATTAATCTATGTACCAATATTTAAANGAAGGGGTATATTATCTCAGCCAGATTAAATCTCCCACCTGAGGAACATACTCGCCCGATTTCTTATTCAGTTTGTAAAGGTTCTTAAGTCTGATACCATATAATTGAGAAATNCTNTGCATTGAATCGTCTTCACGAACTANATGAACGGTATACTTTTCTNAAGCATGTTTGTTTTTCTGGTGAAGATAGATAATATCTCCTTCTGCCAATGTGTAATCCTTGGTAAGATCATTATCTTTGATGAGCTTTCTTGCGTATGTATCGAACTCATCGGCAATACTTTCGAACGTATCTCCACGACGGGCTATAACATATAGCAACCCATTGGCGATGTAAGCCTGATGAGGTGTAAATGCTTCTTTTTCTTTCTTTTCATGAACGTGCTTCTTCTTACTCAGTCCTTCTTTGTCATACTTATAGAGTTCATAGTCTTCAATAATAGTGATTAGACGATTCGCATAAGAAGGGTCTGTAGCATATCCGGCCTTCTTTAATCCTTTTGCCCAACCTTTATAATCGGTAATATCAAGATTGAAAAGAAAAGCATATCTGGCACCGGAAGAAATAAATTTAGAATGATCTTCGTATGAAGCATTTGGATTATTGTATGCCCGGAAACATTCATTGGGTGCATCGTCATCATGAGAAACACTTGGTCCGTTCCACCTTACACCACATTTTATTCCGAAATGATTATTTGATTCCTTTGCCAAAGAGCTTTGTCCTGCTCCTGATTCCAAAAGTCCCTGAGAAAGAGTTATGCTAGCCGGAATTTTATACTCTTTCATCTGTTCTATAGCCAAGTCACTGTATTGCTTGACATAAGCCACATATTTCGGATTTCTATATTGAGCCTGAGCTAAAGTTGAGCAAACCAACAATATAGAAGCAAAAATCAATCGGGAAAATTTCATACTATATATTTTATCTGTTACTGAGCACAAAAGTCATAAAAATAATCGAATTTACCAATCTCTTTTATTAACTTTGTTATTAAAACCAATAAAACCCGTATAATTATGAAAGATCTAACGATCAAATCTATTATAAAAGTTTGCCAATACGATGAACTTTCCGATGAAGATAAAAAGCTGATTGATCAATCAATTGAAGCAACGAAGCGTAGTTACGCTCCTTATTCAAAGTTTTCAGTAGGTGCTGCAGCTTTACTCGATAATGGAATTACTGTTACCGGTAATAATCAGGAGAATGCAGCCTACCCTTCCGGACTGTGTGCCGAACGCACTACGTTGTTCTATGCAAACTCTCAATATCCGGAATCTGCAGTAAAGACTCTGGCTATTGCTGCCCGTACGGAACGTGATTTTATAGATACTCCTATTCCTCCATGCGGTGCCTGCCGACAGGTTATTCTGGAAACAGAAAAGCGCTTTGGCAATTCCATTCGTATTTTACTTTATGGAAAAGAATGTATTTATATAGTAGAAGGAATTGGAAGTCTGCTTCCACTCTCTTTTGACGCTTCGGCAATGGACTAATGGCTGGTCTACAACCTTATATATTAATATAAAGACGGTATAAAAGGAAAAAGATCTTTTTACTTCTATTAGTATCTTTATCACTATCCAGTTGTATAACTACACAGACAGAGAATAAAGGTTCATTCGTTTCAAAAGATTATACGAAAAGTATGTTTGTAATTAGTGATAAGGTAAAACCCGGTATGAGCAAAGCTGACTTTATCTCTCTTTTCGGAAAACCTTATAAGACTGGTTTCTATTTCGATAAGGATAAGGTTTTGCACGAAGACCTGTATTACAAAGAGCAGTTGTACATACAAACATGGTACATGATAAATACAGTATTTCATTTTGAGAATTCCNTATTGATATCTCAGGAACAGGGAGATGAAAACCGGACTTTTAGTGAATGCAATTACAGTAGCAAAAAATAACTTCTTAAAAAAGTACTTATAGCAAAAAAAGCTGTCTCATTACTGAAACAGCTTTTCTTGTTGTNAGATATAATTTCTTCTTAGATTCCAAGAGAAGTCATAACNGCTTTAATCTTTTCGTCAGCGGCAGCATTTGATTTATCATAATCTGCACGTGATTTAATATCACCTTTAACTTCAATATAGAACTTAATCTTAGGTTCTGTACCTGAAGGACGGATAGAAACTTTACTACCATCTTCAGTGAAGTATTGTAATACATTAGAAGATTCAGGCATATCCAATGCTGATTTTTCTCCGGTTANAGCATNAGTNTGCTGCAAAGCCTGGAAGTCCTTATAAAGAACAATCTTAGAACCAGCCATTTCTTTAGGAGGATTGTTGCGGAAATCAGTCATCATTTGCTTGATTTCTTCTGCTCCACTCTTACCTTGTTTCACTACAGAAACACCTTTTTCTTTAGAGAATCCGTATTCTACATAGATATCCTGAAGCAATTGATACAAAGTTTTGCCATTATCTTTTGCCCAGGCAGCAACCTCAGCAATTAAACAGCAAGCAGAAACAGCATCTTTATCACGGCAGAAATCTTCGGCAAGGAATCCGTAGCTTTCTTCTCCACCACCAATGTATGTTTTCTTGCCTTCAGCCAAACGAATTTCGCGTGCAATCCATTTAAAACCGGTATAGCAATCAAGCATTTCAATCTTATTGCGGTCTGCAATAGTCTTGATCAATTCTGTAGTAACAATTGTCTTCACTACAAATTCATCACCTTTGATTTTATTCAAAGCTTTGTATTGAGTGATGATGTAATATAGATACATCAGACAAGTCTGGTTACCATTAATCAATACCCATTCGCCTTTATCGTCCTTGCAGGAAATACCTACACGATCGGCATCAGGATCGGAAGCCATAACTAAATCGGCATCTGTTTCTTTAGCTTTTTCTATTGCCATTGACAATGCTGCAGGTTCTTCTGGATTAGGAGACTTCACTGTTGGGAAATCACCACTAATCACATTTTGTTCTGGCACCGGAATTACATTTGTAAAGCCCCACATTTTCAAAGAACGTGGTATAATACGTACACCTGTTCCGTGAATTGGAGTATAAACAATCTTCAAATCGTTATGACGAGCAATAACTTCAGGATCAATTGATACTGTTTTAACCTTATCCAAGTATGCTTTATCAATATCTTCGCCAATAATTTCAATTAGCGCAGGGTTGCCTTCGAACTTAATATCGGCAGCAGAAGATACTTTATTTACTTCATCAATAATACCTGAATCGTGAGGTGCAAGTACCTGTGCGCCATCATCCCAGTATGCTTTATAACCGTTATATTCTTTTGGGTTGTGAGAAGCTGTAAGAATAATACCACTCTGGCAACCTAAATGACGGATAGTGAAAGACATTTCAGGAGTTGGACGAAGGTCTTCAAACANATAAACCTTTATTCCGTTTGCTGAAAAGATATTCGCAGAGATTTCTGCAAATTTACGGCTGTTGTTACGGCTATCGTGACCAATAACNACAGATATNTGCTTTAATTCCTTGAAAGATTTATTCAGATAGTTAGATAANCCCTGAGTTGCAGCTCCAACAGTATAAATGTTCATACGGTTACTACCTACTCCCATTATACCACGTAAACCACCTGTTCCAAATTCCAGGTCTTTATAGAATGATTCGATCAGTTCTGTTTTATCTTCATTNTCAAGCATTCTTTTAACCTCTGCCTGAGTTTCTGCATCATAAGCGGGAGTAAGCCATTTATTAGCTTTCTCTGATACGAATTTTATCAATTCTTNATTATCCATACGATTGTTTATTTAAATTGTTTTGTGTATTCCTGATANAAAGATCGGCACAAAAATAACAAATTTCACTTATATTTTACACATTTCCAACAAACCTTTTTATCTCATTATAGGTCTATTGTGTCACTTTATAACGATCTCCGGTAGCCTTAACAACCTCTTCAAGAAAATCTTTTGGGTATCCGGGACGCATTACCGGTGCTGGTTGACCGATTGAGTTACGTTCGAACTTACCATTTTTCATACGCTTCACAACTCCGTCATTGTATTTCACAATAAGGAATTCGCCCAGATGTTTCCATGTTTCAAAAGTATTTTGAGCAGACATGTTTGTGTAATTTGTAAGAAATGCTTTTGCCTTTGCAGGATCTGTTTCGTACATTTTGGCTGCAGTAGCTTCAATTGCATCTTGTGACATATTGAATCCGCTTTCCATTTCTTTTTGAGTGGAGCGTAAATCGTCAATCATCAGACTATAACGAGGATAAATCATATTTGCAACCCAGTTAAATATCCAGAATGAAGAGTCCCATGAGAAGGTAATATAATCGCCTTTTCCCTGAGCATAACATTCAGGCACTTTATCTGTACAACAATATACCGGAGTATAAACTGTCATATTTGCATCATCCATACCAAACCATAACACACCACCAATTGCATCTGGCTTATCAGCTCTCATCTGAGCAACAAAAGTGAATCCAGTTTGTTGAGTAGAGATTGGTCGTTCGTTAAAATATTCCTGATCGCCAACCTTATATGTTAGCGGAGAAAGGCGATACGGACTTTTATATGGACCAGCTCCTAAGTCTTTTGTTAAATCTAGTGGAGTGCCTTCGTAATGATCGCGCATTGCATTCTTTATATCTTGTACTGACAGTTTTTTGGCTGGTTTAATGTAAAGAGGCATCGGTTCTTTGCTAGTTCCCTGAATATATCCTAAATATGATTCCATTTCGGGATTAAACATGCGGTAGAAGCTCCATACTCTGGCTTCGCAAAAACGACGTGCACTAAAATCAGCGGTAAGCATAAGCCATCTGCAAAACTAAATCTTATCACACCGTTTTAAAAGTATTTTTCACGGGCAAAATGAATACATCAGAAGAATTACATCAGTTTTTTCCTTATCATCCATATTAAAGACTGAGAATACGAGATTGGTTAGCATGAGCTGCATACAATCGTCCGGTAAATATGCGTACTACCTCAAATGCACACGAATGCCGGACCTTTTTCCAACCCATATCCCATAATCCATATTCATTTGATCGGCAATGGTAAAAGATTCCGCCACTTGCTATAATATCCATATTCCTGAACAGCTATCCATTGTCTGAATAGTCTCTGCAGTATGCCCCTCTTTGAAGAGTTATGAAAATAAGACTTCATAATCAATAATCCCTGTTGAATCTACCTAATCCTTTCAACGCCCACGAAAGGTTGTTCTGCATTGTTAACTGAAACTCGTTCATATTACCAATTACATTTATGTTTTTTGGCTTTGTTCTATGTGCCACTAAATACTTACCGGTACCCATTCCGTTAATATCCACATGGTTC
>JGI20225J20221_1003124_pt1 | contig 10613 bp, 6 predicted proteins | sample BioMet4_FD_20221 | JGI IMG/M metagenome (IMG submission 20221) | reverse complement strand
CCAAGGGCTGGGTGGCCCTGACGCCACGGCTGTGCGGCATCTGCGGTTCGGACCTCGGCCTGCTCAAGGGGTTGGAATCCCCGCTGCTCGAACCCTATGCCAGCCTGCCCTTCATTTTGGGCCACGAGATGGTGGCCACGGTGGCCGAGGACACGCCGGGCTGCGACTTGCCGGCCGGCACCCGGGTGGTGGTCGAACCGGGGCTGCCCTGCGCGGTCCGGGGCCTGCCCCCCTGCCGGGCCTGCCAGGAAGGGCATTACAACCGCTGCGAACGGTTTCTGGACGGGGATCTGCCCGCGGGTTCGTTTCTGGGCTACACCCGCCGGGCCGGCGGGGCCATGGCCGAACGCACGGCCGCCCATCCCTCGCGCCTGGTGCCCATTCCGGACACGCTTTCCGACGAGGACGCGGTGCTGACCGATTCCCTGGCCTCGGCCCTGCAACCCGTGCTCGAACATTTCCCGGCCGACGACGCCCTGGTGCTTGTGACCGGGGCCGGGATTCTCGGCCAGCACGTGGTGCGCAGCCTGCGGGGCCTGGGGAGCCGAGCCCGGATTCTGGTCACGGCCCGGCATGGCAAGCAGGCCGACCTGGCCACGGCCGGCGGGGCCGACGGCATCGTAAGGGCCCGCACCCGGGCCGATCTGGCCACGGCCCTGGGGGCGCGCTTCGTGCCAACGAGCCTTGGCGGGGGCAACATCGAGGGCGGGGCGGATATCGTGTTCGACTGCGTGGGCAGCAGCCGGACCTTCGAGGACGGGTTGCTGAGCCTTCGGGCCGGCGGCACCTACGTCATGGTCGGCGCCGGAGCGCGGCTGCGTGACGTGGACATTTCCAGCCTGTGGTTCCGGGAACTGACCGTGGCCGGTTCGTCGGGCTGCGGCACCGGGCCGGATCCGCGCCATCCCGGCCAGCGCGTGCGCACCTATGACGTGGCCGTTTCCCTGCTCGCCTCGGGCGCCTACCCGACCGCCGGGCTGCTCACCCACCTGTTTCGGCTGGAGGCCTACGCCGAGGCCTTCCGCACCGCCTTTGACAAGCGTGCCACCGGCAGCGTCAAGGTGGCCTTCGACCTGCGCGGCTGATCCGGGACCTCAAATTTCGATGAGGATCACTGCCGCCACATCGTTGGTATAAACCCCGTCGCGCTTGTACTCCCGATACCCCTGGGACATGGCCCGACCGGCCAGATAGCGCCGCCCGTCGAGGTCGATCACCGAAGAGGCCTGTTCGCCGCCGGCCAGGGCGAGCAGGCCGTCCTCCAGGGGCAGCACATCGCCCACCCGCCAGTCCGGGCTGGTCGTGGCGATGATGCGTTTTTCCCGATCCAGGAAAAAGGCCAGGCTCCCGGCCTGGAGACTCCCGTCCTCGTCGCGCGGCAGGGCATCGGTGAGCATGGCCGCGAACTGGGGTTCGCTGTCAAAAACAATGACGATGCCGCCCACGACCTGCGCCTCGTCTTCGGGATGGAACACGGCCGCCGTGTAAAGGTAGGTGCAGCGCGGCGCGCCGTCGGCCCCGGCATAGGTGGCGAAGGGCTCGAAATCAGACACGACGTACTGCTGCATGGAAGCAAGCTGGAGGCTCTTCTGGATGAACTCGTGGCGCAGCGTGGTGCCGACCAGCCGCCCTCCGGCCGGGTTCGAGGTCGCCACCACCGTTCCCGCGCGATCGAAGAGGATAAGGTTGGTGTACACCGTATACAGGGAATTGATGTAGGCCAGGACTTCCTGCAACCCTTTGCGTTCCCCCTCCTGCATACTCTCCTTGGCCAGCAGGCGACGAAACGTCGAATTGAGGGCCCACCAGCGACAGTCGTTGGCCCGCTCGTAGAGATTGCGGTCCATGATGTCGATGGCCAGCGAGGCCAGAAACTTGGCGTCGTCGAGCTTGGAGGAGATGACGGTCTCGAGCAGGCTCGAAATGGACTCCGCGAACACGCCCCGGATGTTCTCGCCCACCTGATGGATGGCACCGAGGACCGGCGGCAAGGCATTGGCCTCCTGGCGGATGATGGGATCGGCGTTGACGATCTGCTTGGCAGCCATGACCTCGCCGTTGAGTACCACCAGGCCGAGGTCGCTTAAAATGTCGTCGGCATCGTCGTCGATGGCCTTGAGCTGGCCGGAAAAAAGCTTGGTCGTCCGGGCATCGCCCGAACCGCTCCCGGCCAGACTCGTCCCCGTGCAAAACGCCTCCTGCACGGGGTACATCACGTGGCCGAACCAGGGCAGGCCCACAAAGCCCTGGTAGCCGTTGGTCCGAGCGGTTTTGGCCAGGTACTTCCGGCCCTTGGCCTGGATGACCCGAAAATCCTCGTCCAGGACCATGGCCTGGGAGGAGCCGGGCGGCACCTGTTTCGGATCGCTGCTCGACAGGACCAGCCCCTTGGCGTCGAGGATGGCGATGATGGCCCGGCTTTTTTGGAGCAGATTGCCATAAATCCCTTCCATTTCCCCGGTAAAGTCGAAGCACAGGCACAAAACGCCGAGTGGCGCCCGGGTTTGCGGGTGCAGGATGCGGTGGGAATAGACGAGGACAGCGCCTTTTCCGGGACGGAGATCGCTTGCGCGAAACGTCTCGTGGTAGCCGTCGCTTTCGAGAGTCTGGCGCAGCAAGGGATCACTTGACCGGGTGATGGTGGAGGCGGCATCGAGGTTGGCCCGAACATTACCATTAATGTCAAAAACAAGAATCTCCTCATACACGGTGTACTTGTCGCGGTAGGCGCGCAGCCGCTCTCGGATACGCGACACCGCCTCCGGCCCGGGCGCGTCCTGGCCCAGGAACGCCACAATATCATCGTCCGTGGCGAGGAAGCCGACATCGGCCGTGCGCTCGTAGAGATTGCGCTTGAGGATGTCGATGGCCACCTGGGAAAGCCCCTGCATCTCTTGCAACACCTTGTCACAACTTTTCGTTGCCAAGGTATCGATCAGATTTTCCTGCAAGGACAAAAACTTGTTCTGGGTACCCTCCATGAAGTCGATGAGGGTCGAAGCGACTCGGTTGGAATTGATCTTGCCCGTCAGGGTGATCCTGACCCATTGCCGATCAAAAATTTTGAGACGCTCCTTGTACGCCAGGACATCCGGCATGAGGTTGAGGAGATCGTGCTGCTTGACCCGAATTTCCGTGTGTTCCATGCCTTCCTCCCCTCTTGCTGACGCGACCGAGATCGGTAGCACGTTGCGCCACGCCAGCAGTCACGTGTGTCCAGGCCACCCGACGGGAGGCCAGCCACAGGCCAGCACGACTCGGACAAATGTTTGCAACCGCAAGCCTTCGCGTCCAGGCAATGGCGGTGGGAATGCCTCAAAACAAAACGCCGCCAAGCAATCGTGCCCGATTGACTTGGCGGCGCGGCTGTCTTCCTTTTCCGAAGACCCGTGGCTTTCCGAACGCACCCACCTCACGGTGGGGTAGGCTTGGCAAGTTTTACAAAAATGTGCAAAAAACTCGAATTTCTGTCAAGCCCGATGCTCCAGGCCGCTGGGCATTGCCCGCAGCCTTCATGCTTGCCATGGACCGGGTTCTTGCGACCGCGCCCCACATTCCGGAGCGCAAGAGCATCGACTGAAAACGGTTATCCGTTACCGTGTCTTGCTTGAAAAAAAAGGGGGGCTCTGGGAGAGCCCCCGCGCAGGAGATGAAGGAGAGGTCAGAACAATAGGGAGGTATTGTCTGCTCTGCCCCATCTTACATCAAAAAATGTGCCGCTTCGGCCAATACCAATTTCTCATATTTTACAACATAATTCTAGCTAGTTAACAAAAAGCTCACTATCGATCGCGCCAATGGGCTCCGTCCGTATGTCCTGATTTACGGTAAAACAGGACAAATTTACGGGAAAAATATTCAAGTTCCTTCCCCAACAGGCAAAGGTCTCAGCGGGCCACTACGGGCATCCGACGGCAACAGGGCGTCCTCTTTTGTGATTTCCGATGTGGCGTGGTGCGGCGGTAGGGTTTGCGTCTCGCGCAAAATCGACCGGGACATCAAGCACAACATATGCCAAGCCCTGGGGCCTGGCATGTCCGGTCACGGTCGAGTGGGCAGACCGTACTTGCGGAACAGGTCGTAAAGCCGCGACGGCGACAGACCGCTTATCTTGGACGCGCGGACGACATTGCCCCGGCTTGTGCGGAGCAATTCGCGCAGATAGCTGCGTTCGGCCTCGTCCAGAGCCCGGCGCCGGTATTCCCGCCAACGCGGCACGGTCTCACCCGGTCCGGTCTCGGGATGGGGAGCCGGTCCGGCCTCGACGCCGGCAGTGGCCTTGAGCAGCTGGAGACGGATTTCATCGGGCAGGTGCATGGGATAGAGCACGGGTTCGCCCCGATGCTGCAACAGGATCCGCTCCATGGTATTGGCGAGTTCCCGCACATTGCCAGGCCAAGTATAGACGGCCAGCCCCTGGAAGAACTCCTCGGAAAAGCCCTTGGTCGGCAGGCGATAGCGCTCGCACAGCCGGTTCATGTAGTGCTGGGCCAGGGGTTTGATGTCTTCCTGGCGCTTGCGCAGGGGGGGCAAGGTGATGACGATGGTGCGCAGCCGGTAGAGCAGGTCCTCGCGAAACCCGCCGCTTTCGGCCATGGCCACGAGATCCCGGTTGGTGGCGGAAACCAGCCGAAAATCGCTTTGCAGCTCGTTTTTGGACCCCACCGGCCGAAACCGGCCGTCCTGGAGCACGCGCAGGAACGTTTTCTGGATGCCCGGGGAAAGCTCGCCGATTTCGTCGAGGAAAAGCGTCCCGCCGTCGGCCAGCTTGAAAAGCCCGTCCCGGTCCCGGTCCGCGCCGGTAAAGGCGCCTTTGACATGGCCGAACAGCACGCTTTCGACCAACGTCTCGGGCAGGGCGGCGCAGTCCACGACCACGAAGTTGTTGTTGGCCCGGGGCGAGTTGACATGGATGGCCCGGGCGAAAAGCTCCTTGCCTGTTCCGGTTTCGCCGGTGATGAGCACCGCGGCCTCGGAATCGGCGGCCTGGGCCACCAGGTCGAGACAGGCTTCCATGGCCGGTCCGCCGCAGACAATGGCTTCGCGCTTGAGCACGGCCCGGGGGCGGTGCGCCGCCTTCTGGGCCCGGTATTCCAGGGCCCGGGTCAGGGGCAGGGTGACACGGTGCGGCGTCAGCGGTTTTTGGATGTAGTCCCAGGCGCCGGATCGGATGGCCAGGGCCGCGCCTTCGGGGTCGTCCTGGCCGGTGACGATGATGATTTCCGGGCTGCCCGGCGCGGCCTTGATGGCCGGCATGAGGTCCAGGCCGTAGCCGTCCGGCAGTCCGAGATCGAGCAGGGCCACGTCGAACCGGCCCCGGCCCAGGGCCTGCCTGCCTTCCTCCAGCGAGCCCGCCCAGGTGACGTCATGGCCCAACCGCCGGGCCAAGGCACCGAACGTCTCGCGCAAGGTGGCGTCGTCGTCGATGAGCAGGATGTGGGCCATGGCGGCTGGATGGTTCACGTCAAGACGGCCCGTTTCCCCGCCCAAGCCAAAGGCGCTCAGGGGGACCGGGGGGCATGATGCCCCCCGGTGGGGTACGGGGCAAAGCCCCGGGGCTCTGGCAAGCCGCTTTCCTTATTCTGCCTTCTTCTTGCTTTCCGCGATCACCTTTTCGGCAATGGGCGGCGGGCATTCCTCGTAGTGGTCGAAAACCAGGGTAAAGGCGCCCTGGCCGCCGGTCATGGAACTCAGCGCCTTGGCGTATTCCTGAATCTCGGCCATGGGCACGTGGGCCTGGATTTCGGTGATGCCGCCGGTCGAATCCGAGCCGAGCACCTTGCCGCGCCGGCTGGACAAGTCGCCGATGATATCGCCCATGTACTCGTCCGGGCAGCTCACGGACACGGTGACAATGGGTTCGAGCAGCGAAATCTTGAGCTTTTCGCAGGCGGCCTTGAACGCGATCGAACCGGCGATCTTAAACGCCATTTCCGACGAGTCCACGGTGTGGAACGAACCGTCGTACAGCGTGGCCTTGAAGTCCACCATGGGGTAGCCGGCCACGTAACCGCGCACGGCCGATTCCTGGATGCCCTTGTCCACGGCCGGGATGTACTGGCGCGGGATGGCGCCGCCGACAATGGCGTCCACGAACTCGTAGCCGCCACCGCGCGGCTGGCCCTCCAGGCGCACCCAGCAGTCGCCGAACTGGCCGCGGCCACCGGTCTGCTTCTTGTGCCGGCCCTGGACCTCGACCTTGCCCTTGACCGTCTCACGATAGGGAATCTTGGGCGCCTTGAGCACCGGATTGACCTTGAAACGGCGCTTGGCCTTTTCCACGGCCGTTTCGAGGTGGGTCTGGCCCATGCCGGACAGCAGAATATCGCCGGTTTCCTCGTCCCGGGTGATGGACAGCGTGATGTCCTCGTCGAGGAGCTTGGACATGGCCGAGAACACCTTGTCCTCGTCACCCTTTTCGGCCGGGGCCAGGGCGTAGGAAATCATGGGCGGCGGCAGCACCGGCGCGGCGATGGTCGCGGGCTTTTTCGCGTCGCACAGGGTATGGCCGGTGGCCGTGTCCTTGAGCTTGGCCAGGGCCACGATGGAACCCGGACCAGGCGGCTCCTTGGAGATGCTGGTCTCCTTGCCGAGGGGGAGCAGGATCTGGCCGGCGCGCTCCACGGTCTCCGTGGCCGGGTTGAGCAATTCCGCGTTGGGTGCGAGCGTTCCGGTCAGGATACGGGTCATGGACAGCTGGCCGGCAAAGGGATCGAACAGGGTCTTGAACACGAAGGCCACCACCGGGCCGGTCTCGGACGCGGTGCGTTCNGTGCCGTCGGCCAGGGTGATGATCTTGTCCCCGGCGCAGCTTTCCAGNGGNCCGGGAAAATAGTTCTGCACGGCGGCCAGCAGCCGGCCACCACCCATGCCCTTGAGCGCCGCGCCCACGCACACCGGATAGAGCTGGCCACACAGCACGGCCTTGTGCACGGCCTGCTGCAATTCGTCGGTGGAAAGCTCCTCGCCCTCCAGATAGCGCTCCATGAGCTGTTCGTCCGAGACCGCGACCTCCTCGATCATGGTCTCGCGCATGGTCTCGACTTCCTCGGCCATGTCGTCCGGCACCGGCCCCTCGGTGACACCACCCTTGTCGTCGAAGAAATAGGCCTTGTTTTCGAGGATGTTGACCACACCCTTGAAGGTTTCCTTGGCGCCGATGGGCAGGTTCTGGATATAGGGCTTGACGCCGAGCTTTTCGCGGATGCCGGTCAGGGCCATGTCGAAGTCGGCCCGGTCGCGGTCCATTTTGTTGATGAACAGGATGGCGGGGAGGTTGAGCTTGGCGACTTCGCCCCACAGTTTCTTGGTCAGGGGCTTGACGCCGTCCACGGCGTCGACCACGAACACCACCGCGTCCACGGCCCGCAGCAGATGGGGCAGATCGCCGTTGAAGCTGCCGTCGCCGGGGATATCAAGGAGGAAGTGCCGATTCTTGTTGTACAGGAAGGTGGCCAGGCCGGGCTGGGTGCTGCCCCGGCGCTTGATTTCCTCGGGCTCGTAGTCGAGGGCGGTGGTGCCTTCCTCGATCTTGCCCTGGCGCGCCACGGCTCCGGTGGTAAAAAGGAGCATCTCGGCCACCGAGGTCTTGCCGCATCCGCCATGGCCGACCAGGGCGTAGGTGCGTTGGCTGGAAAGGTTTTCCGACATTCCCTTCTCCCTTATGCTAGGCGTTGTCACGGTTGCGTAAACGCCCGCAGGCGTTTTTCCTGTACCTTATCGCGAGCCGCCAGGGGCGGCCGGGTGACGATCCGAAGGAGAGAAAGAGCCCGGCGCGGAAATGCGAGGTCTTTTCAAGGCCTTGGCTTTTCCACGAGTTTCGGCATATTGGAGCAGGCGTCACCCCTTGTCAAGGCGGCAACTTCCTGAAATCATGTAATCTCCGGAAAAACCGTAAAGATACCGTCACAATGGAACCCTTCTTTTTCCATCCCCGGGACCTGGACCTCCAGGCCGACCACCTGTTCTGGCGCCGNCCGCCCGACGACGCGTTTCTGGCCTCNATGGANCGGTTCGGCCAGCTGACCCCGGCCCTGGTCNTGCACGGCGCCGACGCACCGCCGGTGCTCGTGGCCGGCGCNCGGCGNNCCGCCGCCTTNNNGGAATTGCGCGGCCGNCCCCTGGCCGCCACGGTCTTCGATCCGAACGATCCGGACAGTCCCGAATCCGGNGACGCCGCCCTGCCCCTGCNTCTGCGCCTGGGACTGCGCTATCTGGCCTCGAACCTCGGCCAGACCGTCACCGACGCCATGCTGGTGGCGGCCGGCCGGTATTTCACCAGCCACGGCAGTGCGGACGATTTTTTCCATCTGGCCGGACCGTTGCTTTTGGCACCCGGCGACCGGCGCGGGCGCCAGCTCGAGGCCTGGCTCGGCCTGCCCCGAAGCCTCGACCCCCTGCTTGGGGCAGGCCAGGTGCCCCTGGCCTGCGCCGCCAGCCTGGCCGGCTGCGATCCCGAGACCTTGACGGCGCTTACGCCCCTGCTTGAGGCCGTGCGCTGGTCCCGGGCCAACCTGGAAAACGCGCTTACCTGGATCACGGAAGCGGCCCGACTAGCCGGGGACACGCCCGGGGCCGTGCTGGCCCGGTCCGGCGCCCTGGAGCTTTGCGCCCGGGATCTGTCCCCCAACGACCGCACGGCCGGCATCCTGGCCGCCCTGCGCCGGCTGCGCTACCCGGCCACGGTGAGCCTGGAGGCCCGTTTCGCCACCCTGTCCCGGGAGCTGACCCGGGGCAGCCGGCTCAAGCTGCGGCCGAGCCAGGGCTTCGAGGCCGACACCGTGACCGTGGAACTGACCGTGCGCCGGCCCGAGGACGCCGCCACCGCCGCCCGGGAACTGGCGGGCCTGGCCGGCCAGCCGGCCCTGGCCAAGCTTTTGCGCCTGGCCCACGACGACGCGGACGACGCGGACGGGGACCCGGCATGAGCGGCCCCCTGTGGGATATCACCGCCCTGGCCGTGGACGCGGCCGTGGCCGGTTCGACCATGGTAACCCGGGCCCGGACCGCCCTGCCCCAGGCGGCCGTCACCGTGCTTGGCGAACAGGACCCCCTGCCCACAGCCCCGAACGGCGGCCGGCTGCTCCACATCAAGGCCCACCGGGGCCGGTTTTTGCGCCCCTGCCCGGCCACCCGCTACTACCGCTGCTGCGGCTACCAGATCGCCCACATCGGCGAGAACTGCCCCATGGACTGCTCGTACTGCATCCTGCGGGCCTATTTTCGGGACCGGACCCTGACCGCCTTTGCCAATACCGAGGCCATGTTCGACGAACTGGGCCGGATCTTCGGCCGGGACCGGACCCGGTTTTTCCGCATCGGCACGGGCCAGTTCGCCGACGCCCTGGCCCTGGAGCCCGTGACCGGCCACACCCGGGAACTGCTCGGGTTCCTCCGGCTACGACAACGTGATCCTGGAGCTCAAATCCAAGACCGCCGACCTTTCCTGGCTGGAAGCCGATCCGTGTCCGGACCGGGTGTTGCCGTCATGGTCCCTCAACGCCCCGGAGATCGTGGCCGAAGAGGAACGCGGCGTGGCCAGCCTGGAGCAGCGTCTGACCGCGGCCCGCGCCTGCGTGGCGGCCGGCATGCGGGTCTGCCTGCACTTCGACCCGATCTGCCACTTCCCGGGCTGGGAAGCCGGCTACGCCGCCACCGTGGACATGATCTTCGACTACCTCGCGCCCGAGGACATCGCCTACATGAGCCTGGGCTCGTTCCGCTGCCTGCCCGAGCTGCCCCGGCGCCTGGCCGAGGAAGGACGGGAGATCCCGCGCTACATGCTCGGGGAATTCGTGGTCGGGCCGGACGGTAAGAAACGGCTGCTGCGCCCGCTTCGGGTGCGCCAGTTCCGGTTTCTGGCCGAACGGCTGGCCAAACACGGCTTTTCGCGCGGCCTGTATTTTTGTATGGAATCGGACGAGGTCTGGCGGGCGGTCCTTGGCCGCACGCCCCGGGAACTGGGTGGGCTCGCCGCCTCTCTCCTGGATCTGGCCCGAACACGCGGAGGCACGCCCCCATGCTCGTGGACTTCAGCGAAATCCTGACCCGGCTGGAACAGGCCCTGGGCCGCCATTACCGGCTTTCGCCCGCGCTCCTCAACCTGCCGGGCGTCTCCGTGGCCTTAAAGCTCGATCCCTTCTACTACCTGGCCCTGCGCCCGGTCTTTGGCGAACTGCTCGGCAAATGGGCCGGCGTGACGCCGGAAAAGGTCGAAGAGACCCTGGTGCGCACGGGCAATCTGGTGGTCGGCCCCGGCCGGACGCGCTACCCCGAACCCCTGGCCGTGTTCGAGGAAGGCGTGACCACGGTTTTACGTTTGACGGCGGATTTCGTGCCCGCGCCCTGGCTCGACCGGGTACTCATCCGTTACGGCGGCGCCACCGCACCCCTGGCCGTTTCCGGCTTGCGCCTGGTGGTGGACCAGCGCCCGGCCCTGGAGGCGTTTTTCACCGGCATGACGCCCCTTGCCGCCCTGGCCTTCGGGGAACCCACGCCCGACCGTCCGGCCCGCGCCTTCCCTTGACACGAGTGGCCCTTGGGGGGCATGTGGGCTTGTACAATTGAACATCATGGCCGTTTCGGCCTTGGAGGAACGCGCGTGAAACGCCTGC
>JGI20225J20221_1003121_pt1 | contig 10616 bp, 9 predicted proteins | sample BioMet4_FD_20221 | JGI IMG/M metagenome (IMG submission 20221) | reverse complement strand
AAAGAAAATTGAAGTAAAAACAGTAGGCAGCCATCGCGTTGGCGACGTTTGCGAAATGACTGTTGTACGTGAAAATGAAATGGGTGCATTTCTGGATGCCGGTACAGGCAATACCTCTGATGATATTTTATTGCATAAAATGCAACAAGATGCCCCTTTGAAAATAGGTGATAAGGTACAGGTTTACTTGTATCTAGACCCTCATGGCAGGATGACTGCCAGCAGAAAATTGCCCAAAATGCAAGAGGGGCAGCTGGGCTACGTAAAAGTTCTCTCTGTGACTAAAAATGGTGGCTTTGTGGACATTGGTGCAGAACGTGGGGTGTTTTTACCCTACAGTGAAATGAGCGGGCATGTGGCTCCTGATCAACTTATTTGGGTAAGGCTATACCGTGATAAAAGTGGGCGGCAAGCGGTAAGCATGAAGGTATACGAAGAGATGATTAAGGCTTCTGTATCTGCTAAGGACGTAAAAAAAGGAGAAATGCTAACAGGTACCGTTTACAATATTTTGCCTGAAGGATTCTTCATCGTTACTACAGAGCGGTATATAGGGTTCATCCATAGAAGTGAAGTGCCTTCCGGTCGTTTAGATTTTGGACAAAAAGTTACAGGACGAGTGACCTTTGTTCGTGAAGACGGAAGACTGGATTTATCAATGCGTGCACTTAAACAAGATGCTCGTATTACTGATGCAGACGTTATTTTAGCTCTGTTGGAAAAACGCCGAGGAGCTATGCCATATGGTGATGATACGCCGGCGGAAATAATAAAAGATGTTTTTGGTATTTCCAAAGCTGCTTTTAAACGTGCGCTCGGAAAGCTGATGAAAGAGGGCAGAATCCTACAAGAAAACGGTTGGACTTCCCTTACTGAAAACAAGGAAGAACCGGAAATGATGGACAAACCTATTGACAAAGATTTAGATAATAAATTATAATAGCAGAGTAAGTTTTTTGGGGGCATAGCTCAGCTGGGAGAGCGCTTGCATGGCATGCAAGAGGTCAGCGGTTCGATCCCGCTTGTCTCCACCANTANATNANGCGGTTATCGGGTTTCCGGTGACCGCTATTTTTATGCACAGGTGGCAGTATTGGTGACAGTAGAGAACAAACTTAAACAAAGAATGACCAATTAGACAAAAAAGCAGGTTTATGCCTGCTTTATTTTTTTTGCTCTGGAGTGGNNTTTAAGCCTTGCAAAAAGACCTCCATAGTGTTCGCAGATCCCTTTTCAGCAGCCTGTACGAATTGTGCATAAGTATCCACNGTTGTGGATGTTTTAGTGTGACCGAGTTTACCGGCTACAGTACGAATGTCGNTTCCTGCCATAATCAAGTAAGTTGCATTCATATGACGGAATTTATGGGGCGTTATGTGAGGCAAACTGTGTTTATTTGTAAAACGTGTAAGCCATGTAGCAAAACTATGTGGATGTCCTGGTTCCCCATTCCATTTAGTAAAGATACGGCCTGAGTCAACCCATTTATTATCCAGTTTTAGTTTCAGTGCATCTTGCTCTTTTTTATGTAATGCTAATAGATCCATTGTTGACTTAGGCAGGCTTACACGTCGAATACTGCCAGTATTTTTAGGAGCCTTTGTAATAATTTGCCCAAGAACATATATGCTCGCTTGATGTATGTATATGTTCGACTCCGTAAAGTTAACATCTTGCCAGCACAGTCCAAAGATTTCTTCACGTCGAAGGCCTCCGACTAAAGCTAAACTTACCATTAGCTGATGATTAGTGGCTTCGCTTTTTAGGTAATTAATAAATACACCTAAAGTTTTTTCATCATATATGCAAGGTGGCTTTCTCTCAAATTTTGGAGGGTTTATTCGTTTGCATGGGTTGGCGTTAATCATACCCCAAAATTGAGCTTGGGATAACAAGCTGCTTAGCAAATTAAAGTGTTTTCGTATAGAATCAGATGATAATTTTTCTTCTATACAGTCTTTTGTTTTTTTTCGGCGAGTAGAATTAGGATCTTTCTTGACACCTGGTTCTGATAAATTGTTCAAAAAGAGTATTATGTGTTCTTGATTGATTTGGGCAAGCTTCTTGTGACCAAGAGCAGCATCTATTCTCGTAAAGAGGAATTCATTTAAAGCTAATGTGCTTTTCTCGTGATTTGGTATTGCATAGTTTTCTTTCCAATAATTATAGAAGCTATGCAGGGTAAGGCTGCCTGCGCTTGAAGTTAATCCACGTTTAACTTCTGAAAGAAATAACGCCAGTTGTATTTTGGCATTACGCTGTTGTGCTTCTTCAGTATTACCTTTTACTTTTATGTTCTTTGTTTTGCGGATACGCTTACCGTCGGCACCCATCCCTGTAGATATGGTAAGTTTAAATGATTGGGCACCTGTCCGCTGAATACTGCCTGCTGATTTCATATTGTTGGCCTCCATTTTTTTAATAGATTCACACAATGTCTTATGTGTGCTCTGTTACTCACAACAAAAATACTTGAAAATATTATCCTAATTATTGTGTTAGAAGAGAGTGGAGCTAAGTGCGTTATTAGCTCCACAGTTTTCAAATTAGTTAATTCTTCTTATTGGGTCAATAGCTGTTGCAGCTGTGGATTGTTCTTGTGAATCAAACCACTTTTGCACGGCTTCCATGCGGTAGAAAATACGTCGTCCACATTTGAAATGGGGAAGCCCTTGTTGCAAGCGTAAATGTCGTACTGACCAGTACGATAAATCCAATGTTTTGGCTAGTTCCTGCTCGCTAAAACAATGATTAATATTATCCATAATTATTACCTCCGAGTAATTCGATTTTTTCAAACGTTAATGTTTAATTGGTTGAGACAGCAAATTTTCTGTTCAAACCTAACGTGGTATAAATAGTAATGCGTTTTAAACATAGAATGTTTGCCCCTTCACAGTCCTTATACCATAATTTTTAAAACATAGAGCAATATGGTCATTTATTGCATTGGAGGATAGGCAACCTGGGGCCACTTTTGTGGCCACTAGGTTCCTATGCGTTTATATTTATAAGACGAAGAATTCTTCGCCAATATTTTCAATAGCATTTTATATATCTATTGCGCTTACTTCATAAAAGACAATGTAATAATTTTCAACTTGTAAAAAGTTCTACCTTTTTTTGTTTCTTGGTCCAAAATGATGGCTTTTAATCACCGCAAACCACCGCATCAGCCGCAATGCCGTTTACTTAGGTTTTTTCAGTAGTTGTTGAAACAAATCCTTCCCATTTAGTATCCCCGCAGCGGCAATCGCGATCCCCACACTCTTCAAAGCCCTCTATAGGGACGTTGTTTGCTTTTTGCGGTGATTGCGGTGGTAAATTTTCTGCTTTTGGGAAACGGAGCATAATAGTATCAGTTTTTGTATGTTGGTCAGTCTCTGTATGATACAATATCCCAACATCCGCAAAGTTAGCCTTAAGTTGTTTTAATTTCTTTGATAAAAGATTTGGCGCTTTAGGCCATGATTTCGCATGAGTATCTATTTGCTCAGTTTCGGCTATGAAGGTTAACTCACTCAAAAGAACTGAAGCCTTGCCCTGCCAGCTTGCTTTATCTATCATAAATGCTACGACGGCAGACGCGACGGGACTGTTTTTGATAGCCTCTTCTGTAGAGCTGCCAATGTTAGCATAATATGCAGATGTGAAAGCGTCTCCCGTCCATCCCATCGCCTCAGCTATTGCAACACCCCATAGACAAAAATCGGCCATGCGCGGTTTTTTCGTTAACACTATCTTAGGCTTTAGGTTAATTGCGTTCACCAGAATATCAAGCATACCACCGAAAATAGATGGTCTGGCTTTCTCAAAATTAGTCCAGAAATCTTTTTCTGCTAGCCGATGTTCTTCATCCACGCGGCAAAGATCAAATAAGATACTGCGATCGAGTAGATCTGGCTTGTTTGCCACCTGATTAATTCCATTTAAGGTGACACAGCGAAGGAAAGAAAGAATAACTTCCTCGTCATCTGTGTACAATCTACGCTTAAAAATTCCGCCGCCTGTTGCTGTGCAGCAAAGCATGTTGGACTGCCGCTCGTTTAAGAAGCTCATGTTATCGAATGCAGGCATATAATTCTTGTAAAGAATCAAGGCCAGTTCGTTAAGATCGCTAGGAAAAGTAAGAAGCTCTTTTTGAGCAGGATCCACAAGTTTTCTCAGAACCCTTAGCATAGTGCTCTTACTTGCACCGCGTTCGCCAGATAAAGGCAAAACTATTTTGGGAATATCCGGGATTAAACAACTTATTATGTACACAACAAGTAAATTAAAATCAACATCACTTTTAATGTTTACAAACGGTCGTAATAGGCTAATATCGCCATTTATTGAAGGACTTACCTGAGGCGCCGTGTTTGTAAATCTTCTGAACATTATTGGCGCAGGTACAACGCTCCAACCATCCTTGGTAATTTTCACGGCTTGCCACTCATGGTTTGCCAAATCATACCAAAATTCGCCATCGCGCTCTGCACAACGCAGATCCAGCTTTCTTTTGGAACCATCAAAAATCGCTTTTGCCTCAGCAACGCCCATGACTTGCTTGAGTGAATCTGAGTTACACGCTTTTCCTGTCTTTTCGTAATACCTTTTTGTCAATAACAACCTAAAAGTATAAGAACGACAAGGGCAAACTTCTGTATGTGATGCCACATTAATGTTTGCATATGGCTCTTTTAATTCATCATGGAACAATTCAATATCATTCAAGAATTGAACCAACAAATCCGATTGACTTTGCTTCCTTTCCTTCTCAATGCTATCGTCAGATTCACTAGGTTTGCTATAGGCATCAGGTTCAAACATTAATCTATAATTTTTCCACGTCATAGTTGAGCAAGAATCGTGAAAGCATTTGAAGCCTAGTGCTCCATCAGGATTTACGATAATCGCTGCATCTTTATGACTGTCATCATTAGGACAAGGAACATATAAGTATTTTGTACCGTCCTGATCAACTTTTTCAGGTTTAGTCATAGGAATGTTATACTTAGCTAACCAGCCCTTTAACCATTGATCACTTTGCGCATTATCTGAGGCGTTTATAACAGTAGTTTTTTGCTCTGGATTATTTCTTTTGTTAGCAAAGGCTAGTAGTTTTTCATTATTCATGGTTACCCTCCAAAGCTGCAGGTACAAACTTTATCTCTGTCAAACGGTGTGGGCGAGATGGCGTATCATCACCTTTTCCGGCCACTGTTCCATATAATTTTGTTATACGCGACGGATTAAAATTAGTCGTATCGACCTTGCACTTTTCGTTATTAAACCTTTGTGCCAAGTCAACTAGAAGATTTTTTACTATTGAAATACTTTCTGCATTTACGGGCATATCGAATGGGTACAAATGGTGTACTCCGTTACCACTTATGCACTCAATAGGTTCATCCATGTCAAGTTCTTTAAGACAATATTCTTTAACAACGGCAGCCAATAAAACTGCACTTTGTTGTTCTTCTGCTGTTGCGTTAATGCCAGCAGGACGAACAGGATCGAAGTCCATCATAATCCAGTGATAGCTTAAAACTTCGCTATCTGTAGTCGTGGTTAACGGATATTGCTCGAATCGCCTGTAATAACGGCTGAGAAGACCATCGTGTAGGGCGTTCATGGTAACGTAACAGTTGTATTCTCCCCTATTCAAATAATGGTTTAGTTTGTCAGGAACGGAGTTAAAGGAATATGAATCAAAGTAACCAGCAACAATACCTTTACCCTTTCTAGGTAATAATCTTATTTCAACAACTGCTCCAGGTTTATTTTTAGTTAAAAGCTGTAATGTTTTTACAATTTCTGCTTTATTTATTTGAATTGTCATATTAGTATCAACCTTTCTATTTCTCTCTATATCGTTATTTTTGTAGAAGATAAACATGGTAGTTGGGTGGCTGCCGTGGTAGTGCGTGATTAAATATACGAGATAAAACCCTTAAATGCATGGTGCTTGTCTCCTTTCTAGATGGTTGCCATTTCATGGATTGTAAAGAGGTTTAATCAGAGGAATAACCAAGTCAATAAACTACCTTTACACTATATATTATCCCTGATATTATATATGTAAAACAGCACAATACAGCAACAAATAAAAAGGAGCTGAAAATTATATGCAAAAAAATAGTAAATCAGAAAAGCGAAAAATTGACTACGATTGGATTGAACCGTTACTGTGGCATGTTGGAAAGAATTTAAAGTTTGAATATAAACCTTTTGAAGAATTTCGCAAAGATTTTAATAACCTTCCCAAGAATGATAGTCTGAAGGATAGGTACGCCTTTTTGATAAAAAAAGATGAAGTTGTTACTGGGACGAAGTTTAAGCCGGAAAACAAATACATTCATAGTCTTGCATGCTTGGGATTTATGATATATTTTGGTAGTAAAGAGGGTCTTACTGCATATGAATTTCAAAATGATCTGTTTCCAAAATGGGTAAAAGAAAACGGACTGCCTGTTTGCACATCACAATTTCCTTATCACCGATTGGTGACAACGTGTGATGCTTCAATAAGGTCTGCACACATGACGTTAAAATTGTTGATAGACTATTGGCCTGTAGAGCATCAGTTTGAACTTGATAATCCCGAATGTTTTTTAATGTTAGATACAACTTTAAGGGCTTTTGCTATAGATGCGTTTATACTTTACTCAGAGGTTTGTTTGATTTTTGATGAAAAATTTAAGCAGGAACGAAAAAAAAGGCTAGCTACTTTCAAATCTACTATTAGTGAAGATGATGCCTGTGAAGCACTCTTTGATGTAGGGAAATTTCTGTTTGCTAGAGAGATACTTGATAAAGATATTGAATTCTCGAAAGAAAACAGATTGCCACCGCAGATGATGATAATGTACAGGAACAAGTTTACGGATTTATGGGTAAGAATGGCAAAAAAGGATGAAGAAAAGAGGGTAGAAGGCGACAAAAGTTCAATGAGCCATAGAGATAAAGACGTTGGTGACTATTTGGGGCATGTGTTTGAGGAAATTGAAAATTACATGTACCGGGTACATTTGGGGTTAAAATCAGAGATGGAGTTGACTAATGGTAATACTATTAAATTAAGGATGGCGGTTAGAGTTCCAGATTTATTAAGCTTAGGCTGGTTGGAATTGTTTTTAATGGCAAAGAGTGAAGGCAGCTATGGATTGCGACTCTGCAAAGCCGTAAATTGTCCAAATGGATTTTTTGTGCCTAAAAGAGAAAACCAGATATTTTGTTGTGATTTATGTAGGAGCGGACAAAATATAAAGGAAGCAAGGGAAGAAAAAAAACAAAAAGCAAAGACTAGTCAGACTTAATGCTGCCTAGCCTTAGTAAATGTTATTTGAATTAAAAGTACTCAAATATAAGATATATATCAGTTGTTTTATCTTTTTATCAGATAAGTCCCTGCTCCTTAAAGCTATAATATTTTCCACGGCCTATAATCACATGATCCAGTATTGGTATCCCTAATATTTTGCCGCTTTCAGAAAGAGCCTTAGTGAGAGAAATGTCTTCGTCACTAGGCTTAGGCTCGCCTGAGGGATGGTTATGTGCTACGATTGCACCAGCACAATGTCTTCGTATCAGCATTTGGAAAGTTTCCCTTGGCGTTACAATGCTAGAATTAAGGCTGCCAATGGAAACCGTATTTTCAAATACTACAGTATTCTTGGTATTCAGACCTATTACGTGGAATTCTTCAACTTGGAGATGTTCAAGTTTGCTCCGCATGAACTTATACGCATTCTGAGGGCTACCTATAGTAACTTTCGCCTCATGGTTGCCGTAGGCATACTTTGCAAAGCGTACAATAGCAGATAACTGCTTGGCCTTGACCGGACCTATTCCTTTAACAAGGCGCATCTCTTCTTCGCTGGCGTTCATGAGGTCTCTTACAGTAGGGAACTCAGTTAGTACAGCCTGCGCAGCATAATTACCAGAATGTTCACGCATACATTCGGATAGCAAGAATTTTAAAGAATCATCAACACTCATATATATTTCCTCCTTAACTAAATATAGAAAAGCCAGCTAAGTATACAAATCTACCTAGCTGGCTTTTGTTTATGCGGCGTGGGCTTTCTGGCACTTCATGCAAAGTGGTTCACCGTATTTGCTGACTGAAACTTTGAGCACTCCACGCGAGAGTTTAGCACCGCAAGCACTGCAGACAGGTTCGCCTGCGTCTTCTATGTGACCTTTATTCACTTGCATAGCCGGTTGTGGTGCTGCATTACGTACGTCAGTTTGCACATCAGCCTCAGGATCATCACCTGTCGCAATCGCAAGGCTCATAAGATAGGCATATTTCAAACTAGCTGTCTGTGCTTTCATTATGGCCTTGTCACCAACGTCAGCGCCGCTGCCCAATCCTATCAGCGTTAGCGATTCTCCGCTGTCACAGTCTATGAGGGTAAGGCTTGTCTTAACGGTCGCCAGATGCTCTATCTTCCCCGACTGGTTGGTTGTATCCACCATATCCGTAAGCTCTGATACGACCACAGAAGCAACGTTGTTCTTAACTAATGATGCGTTAACTTTTTCCAATACATCGCTAGCTGTCGCAAAACGGTAATGGTGGAAATCGTTCAACCCATTCTTTTGTACATAGGCACAGTCTGCCATAATTTTCACTAACTTAGCTGCTATATTTTTCATATTATATTCCTCCTCGTTAAGCACTCTTTGCACCCATTGTAAGATTAATGCCATAGGGACAAAGAGAAGCTACATCGCAATATTCAAGACACTTCTTTCCATGCCAGCGTGCTTTCGCTGAGCAGGGAGGTGGCAGTCTTTTTTGTTCCAGGGCTTGTTTTAATTTTTGGGATTTAGCCTTAATATACCTATTAAGCCACCTGTCACTTATTTTGTTTATCTCTACGAAATAGGCAGGTTTCTTTATGCCTCTTGTCTGTGCCGTCAGTGCTCCCTGGTCACGGCAGAACGCCTGGATAACCATGCGTTTTACTGGGAAGCCTTCTTTTTCAAGCAGCATCCTGTAGCAGTTAAGCTGAATGGCCCAGTCCAGAACGTTTCTTACGCCACCCTCGCGCCATTCTTTAACCGTTTTCGCCTGACCTTTCCTTGGCCCTGATTTATAGACTTCACCTGTAGGCACGTCTACTTTATATTTGCCGAGAGCCTTCATCAACTTATAACTACTTGTTACTTTGTAGTCTCCAAGAGTCGCTGTATCTTTATCTAGGATAGCGCCGTATAAGTCGATTTGGCCACTGAAATTATCGCCATAAATTCTTTCCTCGCCAAGCATGTTACCGGTTGCTTGTCCTTGATGGAGTAAGTGAGCGGCACTGCCTTGTACGGCATATAAGTGCTTCATGGGGTCTACAGGATAGTCCCTCGTTTTCTTAAGATATACTTCACGCGTACCACTTATAAGCTCGGTAACAGTAAAGCCTTCTAGGTTTCTTTNCAGTGANGCAGCAATTGCCCTTAGCGTAGGCAGGAAGAGACAACGCTCTTTCATACTGCAGCCCTTGTTTAAACAGTCCTCAATGGGTTTAACACCTCCATTGGGACAGATAAATTCCTTAGCCGGCATTTAAGCCACGCTCCTTTCCAATACTATATTTTGACGCAGTTCTTTAATGTTTTCTTTGTCAGCTCTTAAGATGCTCTCCGTGAGAGTATTCGCAAGNTGCCTTATCTGTTCACGGTCAAGAGTTATNTTGATGTAAGAATTCTGAGAAGGGCAGTCAAGACCAAGGTAGACGGTTCTTCCATTCATGCGTAGGGAAAGATTTACCTTGTCATATATTAAGCAAGTTGAGATATTCATATCTATTAAGTCCTTCCTCTTTCTAAGCTGCCATAGCAGACAGCATATGGCTATCGGTTAGCAGTCTGCCGCCTATGGCTTGTAGATCATTTCTTCTTGGTATGGTGGCTGCTTCTTTGGCAGTCTCCGTTACAGCGTTTACAAGTCCCCAGAGAGAACTGTCGGCATTAGCTTCGTACTGCGTTGTTATAATCGCTTTTTCTTCTTTAGATAGATTAAACCTTTTGCCGATGTATTCCACAAGTGTTTCTGTGTTTTTCATGAGAGGATTTGAAGCTGCTTCACGCATGGATACTATTATTTCATCGAACCGCTTGCCTTCTACCAATTCCTTGATAGCGGAAGAATATTCTCTCCAGATGCTGCGGTCTCCCATACTGCCGCCAATATCACTTGCCGCTCTGCCAAGGTGAATCCTGCGTAAAGTTCCGTTACATTCTGGAAGGATAAGACCATTGGAGCAAACTAACCTATATATAAAGGACGACAAGGATAAACTTGCCAATCCTACTTCTGAGTTAACGAGAACAACGCCGTATTTCACCGCGTCTCCTGGACGAACATATTTGTCGTTTTCTTCCACGGTTAGGCTAAGCTGCAAATGGGTACCACTCAAGAATGCTTCCTGCAGCATGAGGTTTGGATTAAGTGAGAGAATAGGTAAGACGGTGCGCAAGAACTCGTCATTATCAAGGATCTTGTAATTTTGTGATAGATACGCACGGCAGGTATCTCCACCGGAAGTACGCATCAGCCTTTGCTCGTTCTTGCGGTGAAGAAGTGTATTAAAGGTACGGTCAAAGAGTGCAGGTTCCTCTGTTCTAAG
>JGI20225J20221_1003118_pt1 | contig 10623 bp, 11 predicted proteins | sample BioMet4_FD_20221 | JGI IMG/M metagenome (IMG submission 20221) | reverse complement strand
TGGTCTCATTGCTTTGAAAAGGTTACTTCATTTCCATAGCCCTTCTAACGTGCTTTGCAACCAACTCCCTGACTTTGAACCATCGAAGACCTGCGCTCTTGCCCTTGACCTGTCTCTAGCTGATCCGTCGTAGAGTGGTATTGTGAGCATGCCTTTACCGAGCTTTTGGTCTTATGACCGCTTTCTGGCATTACTTCTGCTGAACCGTCCATGTCGAACTTTGTTCCTGTCACCGTATGTCTGGTGTTGCAAAGACAGGCTGTTGTGACACAGACCTCAGTAATCCTTATCTTAGCACAAAACCAACGAGAGACCACGTGTCATCTAATTTTGGTTAAGTGCTTTAACTTGCATATAAACCTTTCTGCTACTTCATTATATTCGAGCCATTTCCACCGATTCCTTACATTCGGATGGGTGTACTAACCCCTCACCAGCGGACTACCGTCAACAACTTGCTGTACGTTTCCAATTTAACTTCGGAAAACTGATTTACACTGTTGCGAACAGCTTCTGGTGGCGAGAAATCAGCTTGCTATGAGGAATTGGTGAAATAGCGGACTATTAATGTGTGTGCTGCCTAATGTAAGCTCCCTTAATTGTCTACCCTGCTTTGGGCACTTCAATATTTAAAGAGTCCCTATAGCTTCTACGATGCTACATGTGGGTTATTGGACAAACCACCACATATTCTCTGTTACAGTTACTGTGCAGTTTGTACCTTACCGGTAACCAATTTTGTTAGCCCTCTTACCTGGAGTTATACTAAGTCTACCTTATAGTTCAAATTCCTTCCATCATCGACCTTTCCCATACGCAGTTCGCGTGTCCTCCTGCCGTTGATGTAGGCGAGATCACAATAGTTTCGCTCAATGTATCACCTCTGTTTTTATAGTAATGAACATCCAGTATTTCAGTGATAAGTATGATATTATAAATTTCTTTGGAAGATAAAATGAAAAACTATAAATATAATGAGTAACTAAATTATAAATTCCTTTATGGATTAAGAGAGATGTATTTATAAATTGTTTACAAAACAATAGGAAGTTTGTTTTTTTTATTGAATCCATTAAAAATGCATCAATTAAACCCAATTAAGGAATATAGCCCCCCTATTGTATTTGATATACTATAAGGTATGCTGATAGATCAAGAACCAATAGAATCTTTTGCATACCCCTAAGAACCAAAGTTAAATAAACAATAGAATTCAATAGTATTTGATGATGGATATCACCGGAGGAAAAATTTAATTATCATATTGTTGGAAATTATGAAACAATTAAAACTTATTAACTTAGAAGAATTAAGTGTAAAATGAAGAGGTGGAGAAAGATTGAGATAAAAAGATTCATCCTATCCTGAAATAATCGTGCTCCTAATAGGATTTGCAGCAGGCGGTTATCAAGTTACCCAACTAATAACTTCTGCCGTTCCCCTGGCTGTGGATAGGCAACACAAACTTCACTTCACAGAAGTCAAAGTTCAACAAGGGGGTCTTGATCATCTCAGACTAGTCGTGGGAACAATCCGAGTCAAGGTGGGGGGGGGGGGGAGATGTTCAATCCCTCAGAGTACGGGACCTCAAGTGAAGAAGCCAGACAGGAGGTGAGTACTGAAGATTACTTTCATCATCCAAACCAAAGCAATAGCAGCAACTTATATAGGGCAGATGGGCGTCAGGGGCAGGCACACACAGAATAAGGGACCATTGAGCGGCAAAAGTACCTACCACGTACCAGTCATGTATAATGCAAACATATGGGTGAATAATCATACATAGATTCCTGGGACAAGGTGAGACCTGGAGTGCGGGGGCGTGCGCTAATTGTAAAAAATGTTGAAACAGAAGCTGACTGTAACATAGTTCTGAAGATGGGGAAATATGCTGTGGTCTGAAGGATCGCACCCGATTAAGGCTTATCGGCAACACGTGGGATGGGCTCCCTTGTTGCAAGGCAGCTTATACATAGAAGCCCCAGCATGTAGTGCGCAACATAAGTTGCAAAGACCTGAACTTTCCCCCTACTGGCCAGTTCATAATAACAAAGGCAATTGCATATACATCCGCATTTCAGGGTATACAGTTCAGAGGGGAATAGTTCTATTCCTATCAGATTTCATAGTTCCACCAAACGTTACCTACGATATGGCAAATGTTATAGTTGACTGGATGAAAAAAAACAACAGCAAAGAACTTATAACATTCAACAGCATGGTTGTACCTCAGAAAAATGGTGGGGTTGCAGGTGCTGCAAACTCCAAGGAAGCACTTCAGAGATTAGCTGATATTGATCTACCAATTCTTCCATTTGGAAATCTTGGAGGTCTTTCAGGCACCCTACTCACAAAAACTGCCTCAAAAAATATTCCTGCATCCTGTCTCTTTGGACAGGTCTTGAATCAGTACCCTGATCCAAGGGCTGCAGCAAGTGTGGTGAATGTTTTAAATACTATGTTAGATATACAGGTTAATGCAGACCCACTCATAAAAGAAGCAGAGGAGATCGAAGCAAGACTCAAGGAACTTGCAAAACACGTTCAAGGAGAGCCAGAGACTCCAATATACATGTAATTACAGGGGCCCGTAGCCTAGTTGGATAGGGCGTCGGACTTCTAATCCGAAGGTCCCGGGTTCAAATCCCGGCGGGTCCGTTAATGTAAACTTCTTTTATATTTATCAAAGCTTTAGGTATGATTATCTAAGGGTAGGTCTAACCTTAAATAATATGAAAATAAATAGAATTTTGTGGAGTTACAATGCTCTGCAAAAAAATATTCAGGGCCCGTAGCCTAGTCTGGACAGGGCATCAGACTCCTAATCTGAAGGTCGAGGGTTCAAATCCCTCCGGGTCCGCTTATTTAATTTTTCAGTACACTCTTTTTAATCATCTTTGATGTTTTTTATTTTAATGTTGATGATCTCAACTACCCTTCTCCATATCCTTAAAATCTCAAAAAATGGAATGAACTGGGCAAAATTAAAAATTCATCTCATAAAAGTTAGAATTTGAATTACAATTTAATAATTGATATTAGGTTTTGAATTTCCAAAAATAAAGGAAATTAAATTTTCTAAAATAAAAAATAGATTATATCTCAATCCACATCATTTTTGTTGAGTAACTGTGTCATGAGGGAAACCAAAACCATTCCACCAATGATAACCGCTGCAATTAAAGTAGCACTTTCCATATTTAACACCTTCTTATTGTATAATTTCGATCTATAGAGATGTACTAATTCATTCTTTATATATTTTCGTCATGGTGAGAATATATCATTGAATATAAAATAATTCCCTTAAAAATCGAAAAGGATATATTAAATGGAAGTATAACTTAAAATAGGACTATTTTAATGGGATATAAATTGATTTTGATTTCGTTAATAAGCTTAAGAAGAATAAGTCTAAATTAATGTTTTAAGAATGGAGAAGTTTTAATGAGAAAGTTGATTTACCTTGCAGCGGTGGTGATACTTTTACTTTTAAGTTCAATTCCTGTGAGTATGTACATGTCCCAGGATCCGCTGAAGGAATTCAGTGGGGCAAGTTACATCCCCCAGGGTTACCAGGTGGAGGGTTGGCTACACACAAACCAAAAATCTTCAACGCTTCATACTTTTCACGAAGTGCGAAATCTGATATGCAACCTCTTCGTTGTTGGGCTGCAACAGTAGATCCTGATAAAAAGCTTCTATAAAAGTTAAAATCTTCATTCAGTAAAAACCAAACCAGCGTTGCAATAACCGTCATCTCTGTACGAAACTTGTGTGATGTCATCATAGAACCAAGAGAGGGAAATAAATTGTTAGGGGGTTTTAATAGACTTTTGAAACAAGGGTATGTGATAGTCAAAGTTGACAATCACGACTGAATCGTCCGCTGCCATGAAAATGGGAAAATGAAGGAGTTTGAGATCAAATATAAATGTCATGAGACTCCTTTTTTAAATTAATCGATTTTTTATAAGCAAGAAAAGTTCTTAGGTTCAGAATCGGGCTAAAACCTTTAATCGATTTTTAATTCTATTCAGAATAAACGTCCAGGGTTCCTGTTCGATAATTATCTCCACGTACTTTTCACCGCCACCATGCTTCTATGTGAGGGTGTTGTTCGTAAATTGCTTGACCCCTTGAAAGCTTTGGGATTCCACAACCTCAATTTCCTCAAGGGGTGTATGTATAAGGACGTTTATCTCATTTCCAAACTTGGAAATCAGTTTCCCTCCATATCTTCTGCACGAAGACCGTTGTAACACCCTTATCATAAGGTTGAGCTTATTATCTCTGCAAGGGGCCAGTATATGGATGTAAGGAGGTCTTTCTGGAGGATGGTGGGGTTCATCCCATTTGGAAAGTTCGTATATCCTGTAGTCCCACACCCTTCTTTATTTTACCCACCACAGGGAGCAGCGCCAGTTGAGTTTTTATTGCCCTCGGGTATCTCATACTTTCTGTAACACTTTGAACATTGCTGTTTTATGATACTTACCCAGACCGTGGGATCGAATCCATAGTTGGCTGTGTATGTCTCCCTTAAGAATCGAATCCTTCACAACCATCGAAATGTGAATTCTTTTAAGTTCCATCTCATTAAACTCACGACCCAATCGGTGAGGCCATGGAGGAATGGGCGTCAGAGTTAGTTAAGAAGGTGATGTCCTGAAGCTTCCTCGATCCTATCTGCCATGTCAGTGTCTGCTGAAAGTCCCAGCTCAAGAAAGTCAGGTTTGCTACCGTAGCCAGTCATAGACACTGTCGTACTCCTTGTATATGCGCTCGTCCAGGGCGCGTGAATGCATGTGATGGGCCTATTATACACCCCTCTTCATGGGCTGCATCCATTATCTCATCACCCTTCATCCTTATCCTTGGCCTTCCATCTGCATCCATGGGTTTCCATTGAGTTTACTGCGCAGGGCGTGGACAGATTCCAGTGATGGAAATATTATAACGTGATGAACCCTCTTTATATCCCTCAACCTCTTGTTGTTAAGATGAATTTGCATAGATCTGTAGCATCTACAAAGTTTCAGGGACATCCTCAGAACTTTCGGGAATTGTTCCCTCTTTCAGGGAGAGAATATTCCATCGGGATGTTTCTTCCGTTGTTTCCTCTATGATACTAAGCCCATTTTGATGCAGCGCCATCACCCGTTGCAACAAGATCCAGGGCCCTTGAGCTTTGCCTGGGGTGCCATGGTAACAGGGGACATGTTCTTGGATGTTTTGCCATGGAGTACCTGCCATGTATGTGTGAAGATCAGCATTTATTATCATTGGTTCTACCTTTGATTCTGATGCCTTATAATCCTTGGAAGCATTTCATTAAGTTCAATTATTCTATCATGGATTTCAAAAAGAAATTTTTTTTACTAAATGAATTAAATTCATCCAGTAGAGCAATTGCAACGATTAATTGAATCTTATTAGATTGAATCTTTTAAAAATTTGTAAAATAATGTTCAGTTAGGATTTAAAATTAAAAAAAATAGGTTACTCATTGTTTGAGCTTGCTAAAGCTTTGCTAATATTAAAAAAGTGAATTGAAAAAAAGAAGTTTCGTGTTCTGAAACGAGAAATGTTCCAGTTTTATCCTATATATCTGAGGTCTTTCCTCACCTGGAACTATGTTCATCCTCTCAGAAAACTTCTTTTTCCATCTGCTGAGCTTTAGATATCATTTTTCTGGTTTCTTCAGCCCTTTTTCAAGCTTGGCAATGTCAATGTCCATTTTAAGCAGTTTCAATAGTAACCTTAAGGACTGCCTTGGATGCATCTGCATCTATGAAGTATCCTGGAGTTTCACCCATTAAACATGCTCCTGTAATACCCTTAGTCATTCCAAGACCCAGTAAAAGTCCAGATGCACCTATTATTCCACCATCTGCAGATCTGAGGGTCACTTCATGTTCCTTTAATTTTTCTGCAAGTTCCACCGTGGTTGCAGCACCAAAAACCTTGGGTTTTTCAACTGGTTGTCCTGTTCCAAGACCTCCCAATGTGAACATCTCCTTAACACCGTAACCTGCAACAAAATCCATTATGGTTCCACATATCTCATACTGACCCTCTGGACTGAGGCCCTGAGTGTTTCCAACAAGGAGTATGTAATCTCTTCCATCTTCACCTTGGGATTTAAGGTAGTAGAACTCATTTTTCATGGGTTCTATGATCCCATTCTCATCCACAAAAACTTGAGGTGGAAATGAGGTTGAATAGAGTTCTGCGAATTTTTCTGCACCCAGTTCATGGATCATGTGCTCTGCAACCAATTTTCCCACATGTCCAATTCCAGGAAGTGCCTCTATGAATATCGGTTCCTGTAGTTCAACATCCTTGATCATTTTTATGAAAGTTCCATCCATCTAACCAACTCCTTGGCTCTCTAAGAGCTGTTTTTTAAGTATTCTTCTATACTTCCCGTATTTATCTTCAGGAGAATACTTAGGAGGGTAAATAACTCCCACATCTCCACCACAGTGTGGGCAAACATCCTTCAGAGTGTACTCCCTACAGGACTTGCATTTTCTCATCTTCATGGTTATTCCAATTCACGGTGGAAACTACCTTCCCCACCTTCTTCTTCAACTAAAGCTATTGCTCTGTCTGCAGCTTCTTTGAGTATGGTTTCAGCTGTTATGTAATCCGATGATTTGACCATTAACCTGTACCTTGGAGCTCCAACACACTGTACTGAAATTTCTTCTTCATCTATAGTACTTAATGCTTTTTTAATAACTTCAACACCCTCAGGTGCGTAGGATTTCAGATCAACGTAGCCTGTTATGTGAACTTCAGGTGGAGATATGTTTTTCTTGGCAACTTCTGTGATTGCTTCGGCCCATTCATCAGTTATGGCGCTCTCATCGAGTGCACTTACACCTTCTTCTGCAGCTAGCTCAAACGCGCCGTAAAGATCTCCAAACTCTTCCATAAGAGGATATCCAACATCTTTATAGGCAGTTTCCATGTCTTTGTCCAGTCGTTTTGCAGAAAATTCCAGGAGCTTCTCTGCCTTCTGTTCGATCTTCCACTGCTGCATCTTCCTTGTTCTCTGATCTTCCCTTATCCTTTTAAGGGAAACATCTACATGTCCCTTCTTTGGGTTGACCCTCAGGACTCTTGCAACGATTTTCTGATTTTCACGTACGTAGTCCCTTATGTTCTTCACCCAACCAGAGGAAACCTCAGATATGTGGATGAAAGCTTCTTTTCCCTCGTATTCCTCGAGTCTTGCGAAGGCCCCGTAGTTTAAAACCTTGTGGACAGTTCCAACCACAAGATCTCCTTCATCTGGCCATTGTTTTCTCATTCTTACCATTAGAACACCTAATATGTCTAATAAATATACTTGATATGAAGTATATCATTAATTTATAAATTAATTACAACACCCTTGAAATAACTTTCCATTAGCCGTGAAAAAATTGGATAAAAAAGTTTTAACTGAATTTAATTGAGTATTGCATGAATTAGTATATGAAATTAAGTGGGATTTAAAATCCCGGGACCCTGAGATCCCTGTATTAGTACTGAACTTGATTTTATTGGATTTAATCAAGTACTTCTATTATCTGAGCTTTTATCTCGGATTTTCCACCCTTGGATTTTACCAGGGTTTTTCCGCAGATTATGCACTGAACATTGGATGCAGCATGGTCAAAAACCACCTGCTGGTTTCCACAGTCCACACATTTAACCCTTAAAAAGTTGCTTTTTTGAGTTCTGAACTTCGCCATGAAAACCACCTTACATCTTAAATTCTACTTTTCCAGCTCTGAATGAGGATCGTTTGATATGGGTTTTTCCACATTCTTTACATTTGTATCTGAGGTCAAGTTTTTTAACTGGTTTGTTCCTTGATGGGAGCGGCCTTGGGTAACCCCTGTAACCTGCTGTGACCCTTCTGAACTGACGCTGACCCCATTTTAATTCGCTTGCTTTTCTTCTTTTTGATTCGAATACTTCGTGAATTGTATGTTTTTTGCAACTTGGACAGTAAGTTCTCCTTTCTTTAGGAATTTTCATGTAATCACCTCTTAAATGTAAAAATAAGTTATTTTGATATTTGAAACTTATTTAAACTACTGATCATTAAACTCGTTTAATAAAAAGTCTAATTTATATTAATGTTAGTTTATTATTCATGGCTTATTTATATCTTTGGATAGCCATTCCCTTCCTGTTTTTTATGAGCACCTTTGCATTTGCTTCAGGCATGCTAACAATGTCCTGGGGAATAACAGGGCCATAAACATTCTTATCAACGCCTAAAATTGAAGGTAACTCATCGAGTATGAGCAAAGTCTTTAATGGACCAGTTCCATCCGAAGCCACAGGTTTTAATGTATCTGAAGTTTCATCTGCTCCAACTGTAATGGAATTTCCAGGAATCGAACTTCCAAGATCTGAAACATTTGAACTTGAAATTCTAGCAGCCGTCCCCTTAGAATTTGCAGTTTCATTTGTTTCAGGAATTCTTTCACTGGAAATCCCAGAATTAGACTCCTTTAATCCATCCTTTTCTGAAGTCTGCTTTGAAGGTTCAGAACCGTATATTTCATATATCTGATCCTCAAATCCAGAGGGATCCCCATCAACAGGACCCTTAACTGATCTTTTAACATCCTTAGGAGATCCTGCCTCCAAATCTTCAGAAACTGAATCAAAGTGTGAACGAACTTCATCAGATTTACTCTGTGATTGGGAACCTGCAACCCCTGAAGATTCAGAATTATCTTTATGAGTTTCTTCAGGAGTCACCATCGAATTTACATTCTTGTTGAGATAGGATCTGAGGGGTTTGGTCATCCTCTCCCTGTATTTGACCAGAGAATCAACAATTTGGAAGTAAAGGTCCTCTTCTTCTGGAGTGGAGTTCACTGGAACTGTTATAGGGTTTTCCTTCTTAATCCTTGACCTTTTACCCTTGGATTCCTTGAAGAGCTGACGAGCCCTCTGAACATTCATAACTGCATTATTTGCAATTTTATGCTCCCTTCTCTCACATATCTCTTCAACTATCCTCTGAGCATCCCTCAGAAGGTAGGATTCAAAGGAAAAGGGATTGTCATCTATCTTCCTCATTAAAGCATTGAGGTAATTTGAAACATCAGTGTAAAAGCTGTCCCCCACACTGGATAGACCACTCATACTACGTTCTTTTTTTTGTATCTCCCTCAATATCTGGAAAAACTCATCCAACCCTATTCCTCACTTTCTATCCTTGGAGCTAAAAGGAAACTTAGCTCACCCTCATCTGCGACCATGTTCAAAGAGAGGGTTAATGGCATGTCGTTTCCAAGTCTCATTACAGCTGTTTCAGAGAATTTATCAGCCTTCAGCATTTCTTTTATTTTCTCCAGTGAGAAAACTGATTTTGCATTCTCAGTTATCTTTTCACCGTGGAGGTACTCGATCTTGGCATCTCCAAATTCACCCTCTGCAGATGCAATGAACTTATCAGAGTCCACAATAAGGGCGATTTTATCAGAAACTATACTTATGTCCTGAATGGAATTTTTAAGAAGATTGAAAGGTATTTCAAATTCAGTTGGGTACTCAAGTTCAGGTGGGCTTGGTGCCTCGTACTCTATATCTATAAGTCTGATTTTGAAGGTACGCCTTGCCTCATCTTCAAATGTAACTATGAGATTGCCTTCATCAACCGTTAATTCAACTATATCCTCTGATTTAGCCCTTTTTAAGACTTTCATGAGTTCCTCTGTATCCACGTTGATCTTCAGGGGCTCATCACATGAGAATACATCGAACAATGCTGATTTAAGTTCAAGGTGCACGAATGTGATGTGGGACCTGTCCAGTGCATCCAACCGTAATCCATCACCATCTGCCTTCATCTGAACTTCGTCTACAATTGAAGATATTGCTTCAAAACTTGTCTTCAAAATGTTTGAATCGCTTAAAACCGCTTTGAACATTTTCATCCTCCTTTCTACCTTTAATCTTCTGATCTAATATCCTTATTATTCTTATGGTTATTATCCTTTGCATCGCTACTACTGGTTGAGGCATTTTTAACCTTTGTATCTGATTCTGAGGTGGCATTATTTGATTTTGAATCTGATTTTGAATCGTTAACCTGACGTTCTGCTGTATCATGGTTGATCTTCTTTTCAGCAGCTTCAATTTCCTTGTGTATGTTGTGAAGGAAGGTTCCACCAAACAATCTCTTTGCAAATGCTAAAATAATTACAATAACACCTAAAAGAATCAATAAAACTGCAAACGCAGATTCATCACCGAACATTACATTGTCCGCCACTTTAACCGTTGGGCTTATGAATAGAAACATTCCATAAACTATCATTACTGCCCCGACTAAGGTGGCCAGTGCCTGGAGTATAAGGGATTTATGGGATTTCAGATCCCCAAAAATTGCATGACCTGTGAATCCCTGGGTGAAGGAGAGATCATGAGGTTCATCAGTAGATTCCTTTTTTTCAGTTATTTCAGGTTTTTGAGGGTCTTTACTTTCAGGTTCCTCTGTAACTGGGTCCTCAGTTGTACCTTCAATCACAGGCTCCTCATCTGAATTATTAGTTTTAAAGAACTTTTTTATATCGAAGGATGATGATTTTTTGGAACCTGAAC